>Ga0247742_10000145_pt1 | contig 61147 bp, 58 predicted proteins | sample UWRJL208509C2_FD_180944 | JGI IMG/M metagenome (GOLD analysis project Ga0247742, IMG submission 180944) | Plant litter microbial communities from Arlington Agricultural Research Station in Wisconsin, United States - UWRJ-L208-509C-2 | ecosystem: Environmental > Terrestrial > Plant litter >...
TGCTTTTGCGCGAGCCAAGGCGTACCACCTCGCGCTCTTGCAGCACGCGCAGCAATTTGACCTGAATCGACATGGGCAGATCGCCGATCTCGTCGAGAAACAGCGTGCCTCCATTGGCCTCTTCGAACCAGCCGGCCTTGGCGCCGAGGGCGCCGGTGAAGGCGCCTTTCTCGTGGCCAAACAACTCGGCTTCCACCAGCGATTCAGAGAACGCGCCGCAGTTTACCGCCACGAAGGGCTGACTTCTGCGACCGCTGAGGTTATGGACATGACGCGCGACCAGCTCTTTGCCGGTGCCGGTTTCACCGATGATAAGGACGCTTGCTTCACTGGGTGCGACCTGCTGCAAATGCCTGAGCAGTGCTTGCGATTTAGGGTCTTCGAAGACTTGCGCTGTCGCACGAATCGAGGTTGCCAGTGCGGGCGAGGGCGGTAAGGTCAGCAGTTGCATGTTGATCCCTATGAGTAAAAGTCGGGGAGTCGATGCGTGCAGGGCACGTCGGCGTTGGCCCTGTGGGAGTGAGTCGGCTCACGAATGCGTTGACAGGCGCTCTATGGCGTCATCTGTACCGGCGCTTTCCTGAGCGAGCTCACGCCCACAGGCCAACCTGAATGTCCGGTCACCTACTTCGCGGTAATCACGGACAACCTGGTAATCCCGGCCTTTTCGATCGACGCCATCGCTCGCGCCACTTCGCCGTAATTCACGCCGTTGTCTGCTTGCAGTTGCACGCGCAGATCGGCGTTCTTGTCCTTGGCGGCCTTGAGGTTGGTTTCAAGCAGATCCGGCTGGATCTCGTCCTTGTTGATGAACAGCTTGCCCTTGTCGTCGATGCTCACCACCAACGGGTCTTTCTGTTCTACCGGAGCGACGGATTCGGTCTTGGGCAGGTTGATCGGGATCGAGTTGGTCAACAGGGGCGCGGTGACGATGAACACCACCAACAGCACCAGCATCACGTCCACCAGGGGCGTGACGTTGATCTCGCTCAGCACTTCATCGCTGTCTTGGGTTGAGAAAGCCATCTCAGGACGCCTCCTTCACTTTCTGGCCTGTGGCAGTAGCGCCCGACTTGTTCAGCACCGGATGCAGCAGCACGCGGAACGCATTTTTCTGCGCCAGGCTGTAGAAGTCATGGGCGAAGTCGTCCAGGTCAGCGGCGGTCAGCTTCAGGCGACGCAGGTAGTAGTTGTAAACGAGCACCGCAGGCACCGCGACAGCGATCCCTACGCCGGTAGCGACCAGTGCTGCACCAATCGGCCCGGCGACGGTTTCAAGGCTCGCCGAACCTGCCGCACTGATGCCCTTGAGCGCCGACATAATGCCCCACACCGTCCCGAACAGGCCGATGAAGGGCGAGGTGCTGCCGATACTGGCCAGGATCGCAAGACCGGTTTCCAGCGAGCGGCGTTCACGGACGATCTGCTGGCGCAGCGCGCGCTCCAGACGATCCTGATGGTTGATCGCCTGGCTCAGGTCAGCGGCCTGGCCGCCTTCGGGCACTTGAATCGCGGCGTAGCCTGCCAGCGCGACACGGGCTGCCGCGCCCGGTCTGCTCTGGGCCAGTTCAGCTGCCGAATCCAGGCTGGATGCGGCCCAGAATTGTTTGTGGAATTTCTTGTCCTGTCCCTTGAGCCGGGCGAATTGCACCCCCTTGAGCAGGGCCAGTCCCCAGGTAGCGACGGAAAAAACGATCAGCAGCCAGATGACCGCGTGTTCAATGGATTCGAAAGGCGAAGCGATCAGGTTCATGTGAGGTACTCCAACAAGGCATTGAAATCGTGTAGCGATGCGCCTTTGGTCAGGTAGCCCGCGATGTGGTGAAGCGAAATCAGGGTTTACTGCAATTTGAAATCGATCGGCACGCTGACCCAGCCATCGACCGGGTTATTGCCCTGTTTGGCGGGTGCAAAACTCCAGCGTTTGACGGCGGCCAGTGCGGCGTCGTCGAGCTGATCGCGACCGCTGCTTTTCTGGATCTGGATCTCGCCGGGCTTGCCGGTGGCCAGCACGTGCACGCGCAGCAACACGGTACCTTCCCAGTTGCGGCGCATCGCCAAAGCTGGGTATTCCGGGGCCGGATTGTGCAGATAGCCGGCGTTGGCCGAGGCTGGGGTTACGGGGGCTGGCGCCGGTGGTGCAGGCGGGGCCGGGGCAGCAACCGGTTGTGGCGGTGCGGGTGGTGGCGACGGCTCTACAGGTTTGGCCACAGGCTTGGGCACCGGCTTGACCACCGGTTTTGGCTTGGGGATCGGCTTGGGCGGTGGCGGCTTCACGGCCAGTTCGTCTTCCACCGGTGGCGGTGGCTCCACCACGGGTTCAGGGATGGGCGCTGGCGCTGGCGGTGGCGGTTCGACAATCGGCGGCGCGGGCCGGGAAAATTCGATGGTCATCGGCGGGATTTCTGGCGGCACCACGGGCAGCGGCGGCGTCGATGAACTGTTGACCCAATAAATGACAGCACCATGCAGCACCAGCGCGAAGACACCGAGCAGTGCCGCTTCGCGACGACTCAGAATGCGCCCGGGCGTGGTGTGCAGCCTGGACAGCGCCAAAGGGCCTCGATAGACCCGGCCCAGGTCGAGCAACTCGCCGCCCGGCGCCTGGCGCCAGAGCACATCCAGTGCGCTCGCTGTTTGGGCATTGGCCATTGATTTACTCCTGGATGTTTAACAAAACCGGAACACGGGTTCCGTCATTAATGACAAGTGACGGAAGAGACCCTCCACATGCCTTAGATGTCACACCTGAGACTAGAGCAAGAGCCATACCAAATACCGAACACCCGTAAACAGGGCATTTTTCCAACTTGGGGCTGGCGTGAAAGTGTGGGGAGCACACTTTTTGTCGTTGAGCTGTTGGCAGACGAACAGTCCCTGTTATGAACAGCTGCTTTTCAGCTATATCCGAACAGGGCAGGCGTCTATTCAGAGGGTTTGTGGGGGGAGGTGCGCGTTCTCTTGCAACTGTTGTTCATTCGACAGTTGAACTACAAAGTGTCGCTTGCGACGGGGTTAATTAAATAGAAAGGTATTTAAAACAGCCAAATAACCGCTGGCACGAACTCTGCTAAGTGTCTCGAGAGCGTGACTATACGAATAGATGCTCCCAATCACTTATGACCCAATGGAGCAGGTATTCCGATGCTGCAGAAGTTTGATGTACGCGCTCGCCGCTTTGATTCACTGACCACGGCTTCAAGCCTGGGAGTGTTGCTGATGCTGGTCCACGGGACCTCGCTGGCCGCTGATGACACGAATGCCCAAGACCCTCGACTGGCCACGGTGACCGTGACCGGCGCTCAGGCCAGTGAGGCACAGAAGGCCGAGAGACAATTAGCGAAGGTGCCTGGCAAGACGGCGGTCATCGACAACCATGAGATTGAAAAAGGCCGCGCCTCAAATGCCGAAGATGTATTGGCGCTGCAGCCGGGTGTATTTGCCCAGGCCACCAGCGGTTCAGCCGCCAACAAGATTTCGATTCGCGGTTCGGGCCTCAATACGTTTTATCAAGGCTATGTACTGGGCATAAAATTCCTCTTCGACGGCTTGCCACTCACCGGACCCGGCGGTACTCAGGAAGACATGCTCGATATGGCCGGGGTCGATCACACCGAAGTGCTGTACGGCGCCAACGCGTTCAATTATTCGGCGTTGTCGCTGGGGGGTGCGATCAACTTCGTCAGTAAGACCGGACGCACCGATCCCGGCAATTACGCCCGATTCGAAGCCGGCAGTTACGGTTACCGCAAACAGGTCTTGAGCACCGGGGGCGTGGAGGGCAATGCCGATTATTACGTCAGCCTGCAGCATAACGAACGTGACGGTTATCAGGACGACACTGCGAATAAAGGGCAGGGCATCGTGGCCAACTTCGGCTATGTCTTCAACCCGAAACTTGAGACCCGCTTCTTCCTGCGTTACCGCGAGGAAACCCTGAGCCAGGGCAACACGCTGACCAAGTACCAGATCAAACACGACCCCACCAGTAACACCGTACCGTTCGGTCGCAAGAAGGACGGCACCACATTGCTGGGCAGCAAGACCACCTACACCTTCGACGACAACGCTAAGCTTGAGGTCGGACTGGGCTATAACGACTACCCGCTCTACAACGGCTGGCGTTACTCGGCCACGCCCCAGGACTGGCGCTCCAAGGACATCAACCTGACCTTGCGCTACCTGCGTACTGGCGACACCTTTCTGGGTCTGAACAGCGACAGCACGGTGACCTTCAGCACCACGCGCGCTTACCTCGCCGATGTGAAATCCCACAGCAAGGCGACGAAGATCAAGCAGCAGGAAGCCAACTACACCGGCTCGCGCGACACCGTGTTCTCCCTGGGTAACGAGCTGCAACTGACCGACGACCTGTGGCTGTCGTCGGGGCTGTCGTTCATCGACATCAAGCGCAAGGCCGAAATCGAATACACCACCGGCGTGAACACCACGGCGTTCCCCAATGGCGTGGAATACGAAGAGCGTGACGTCGCGCCACGCATCGGCCTGCGCTACACGCTGACCCCGGAATTCGAGCTGTTCGGCAACGTCAGCCGCTCCATCGATCCGCCGGTCACCTGGCAACTGGGCAGTACCGGCACACCTTACATTCGCGACGTGCGGCCGCAAAAGGCCAACACCGTTGAGTTCGGCATTCGCGGTGGCCACGGCATTTTCGATGGCAGCCTGACGCTGTACCGTTCGTGGGTGCAGAAAGAATTGCTCTCGGTGGTGGTACGCCAGGCCACCGCCACGCAGGACCAACTGGTGGCGACCTCCAACGGCAGCGGGACCATCCACCAGGGCATCGAAGCGGGACTCAACGCCTTGCTGTGGGAAGGACAGGGCGGCGATACCGTGACCCTGCGCCAGGCCTTCACCTACAACGACTTCCACTACCGTAACGACGCCACCTTCGGCGACAACGAGCTACCCGGCCTGCCGCGTCAGGTCTATCAGGCCGAGCTTGAATACCGTCAGGCCACGGGCTTCTATGCGCAGCTGAACGCGCGCTCGGCATCGAGCTACTACGTCGACTTCGCCAATTCGCTGGCTGCGCCGTCGTACACCCTGTGGGGTGCGAAATTCGGTTATGAGGCGCCGAACCGCAAGTGGGAGGTGTTCGTCGACGCACGTAACCTGACTAACGAGCGTTACGCGACGGCGTCCAACACGGCCTACGATGCCAAGGGCCAGGACTCGGCAAACTTCTATCCGGGTGATCCGATTAACGTGACCACTGGCGTGTCGTACCGTTTTTAACCGCGATGGGCAGACCGACTTTCACAGCGGCTTGCCAGGAGACATGACCTGTGGCGGCGGAACATCACGCGTCAGTGGGACGCGGCCCCGCCTGCAGGTGAATCCATTGCCGAGCTGCCAGTGCGCAGCCCATTTCTACGCCAGAGAAAGGGCGCTCCGAAGAGCGCCCTGTTTGCGACTTACTGCACGCTAACCGATTTCAAATCGGGCCTATCAGACCCGCCGATGATTATGCGTTTTGGCTTGGCTTCCTCCGGAACTACACGGAGCAGATCAATTGCCAGCAAGCCGTTTTTCAGCGATGCGCCTTGTACTTCGATGTGATCGGCCAGGCGGAACGACAACCGGAAAGCACGCTGGGCAATGCCTTGATGAAGGTAAGTGACCTCCTGCTCATTTTCGCGCTTGCCACCTGAAACGGTCAGCACGCCCTTTTCGACTTGAATGTCCATATCTTCCTCGACCAGCCCTGCAGCCGCGATCACAATCCGGTACTGATTGTCACCGTGCTTCTCGACATTGTGAGGAGGGTAGGCAGTCGTGGCCTCGCTACGGAGCGCCGATTCGAAGAGGTCGTTGAAGCGATCGAAACCGACCGATTGGCGGAACAGCGGAGCGAGCGAAAGTGAAGTAGCCATTGCGAAATCTCCTGAGTTTTCTCCAAGTGATTTAAAACGCGACCCGGATTCGGCATCGCGTAAACCCAATGTAGGTACGAGAAAGAGGCTTTCAAGAGGCTTCAAGAAAATTTTTTGCGGTCTCATTTGCCGTGCAATGCGGTGAGGTTCTCAGGCTTGCTCATGCTGGAGAGACCGCTGATATCGTGGCTTCGCGCTTCTTTCAACAGGCTGACTCTGGTCTGCGTTTCAAGGGGTGTGCTCGGCTTTGCGTTTTTACTCTTTGGTGTACTTCCCTTTACTTTCTCGTGCCATGAGGGAGGCTCCTATGTCGTCGTCGAAATATGTGCGGTGCGAGCGACCGGATTGCGCATGCGTGTGCATCAAGGCGCCATGACTGGCGCCTTGAGTTCGGCGTGAGCGTCAGCCTTTGCTGTGCTCTTTGGAAGTCGGCGGCCGGGCAACACCGCGTGGCCCGGCAATCCCCCAGATCACCAGGCCGATCAGCGGAAGCACCAGGATCAATGCGGTCCACCCGACCTTGGTCCCCAAGGTTTTTGTCGTACGCCAGACGCTATTGATCGCGTACAGATCGACCAACAGAATTATCACGGCGACGGCGATGCTGAAGATTGAAGTCTCCATGTGACGCCTCCAATGCATTGTTAAACCGCGGGAACGCCCGCGACGAATTCCGCTTCCGGTATTTCAATGTCACTGCTTCCGGGCGTCAGAATGACTTTGCGGCAATCCTCTTGTTTCTTGTCGAAAATCTTGTAGCCCTCGGCTGCCTGTTCCAGGGACATCCGGTGCGAGATGATCGAGTCCGGTGACAGTCGTCCGGTCTCGATGTAGCCCAGCAGTTCGGGCAGGAAGCGCTGGACGTGGGTCTGGCCCATTTTGAACGTCAGCCCTTTGTCGAACGCATCGCCGAACAGGAACCCGTGGATAAATCCAGAGTAGACGCCGGGCACGCTAACGACGCCGCCGCGGCGCACGGCAGCGATGCATTGGCGCAAGGCCTTGCCGCTGCTGCCTTCAAGCTTGAGGGTTGCAAGCACCGTTTCGGTGGTGCTGCCTTTGGCCTCGAAGCCTACGGCATCAACCACGCCATCGACGCCGCGCATGCCGGGCGTCTGGCGAATGATGGTGTCGGCCGGATCATCGTCTTCATCGAAGTTGATCGGGATTACGCCGTAAGTCTGTTTTGCATAAGCCAGGCGGTAAGGGTGATGGTCGACCATGAAGATTTTATCGGCGCCCAACATGCGCGCCACGGCCGCACTCAACAAGCCGACCGGGCCGGCGCCATAGATGGCGATACTCGAACCCTGGCCGATGCCGGTGTTGGTGACCGCCTGGTAAGCGGTGGGCAGGATGTCCGAAAGAAACAGTACCTTTTCGTCGGCCAGTGTCCCGGGCACCTTGAATGGGCCGGTATTGGCTTTGGGTACCCGCACGTATTCAGCCTGGCCACCGGGAATCCCGCCGTACAGATGGCTGAAGCCGAAGAGCGCCGCGCCAGGCGGAATCGATTTCTTGTTCATGATCGCGCCACGACCGGTATTGGTCGTCTCGCACGCGGCATACAAGTCCAGCTGGCAAAAGAAGCAATCGCCGCAGGCAATGACGAACGGGATGACCACACGATCGCCTCTTTGCACCGCTGTGACGGCCGAACCTGTTTCTTCGACGATGCCCATGAATTCATGGCCGAAAATATCGCCATGCTCCACAGTCGGAATCTTGCCCCGGTACAGGTGCAGATCGGAGCCGCAAATAGCAGTGGCTGTCACCCGCAATATGATGTCGTCGGCCGCTTCTATGGTCGGATCCGGGACGGTATCCACTTTTACATTGTGGGCGCCGTGGTAGGTGAGTGCTCGCATGAGATTTCTCCAACAAAGCCGCAAAGAAAGATTGCCCTGCATATGACCCGAGCGCCGAATTCGAGGAATAGTTCAGCGTTTGAAATGCTTTATGGGATTAGCGGCTGACTGTTGCGGGTTTAGTACTTCATACGGATGAGAGCAGTCACATAGCCATTCCAGACGAGTGATGCGTATGAGCCTCTCAGAGCAGGAAATGCAGGACCGTAAGTATCCCGTTGCCGAGGACATTTCGCTCTAGCGCAAAGTCTGGAAGTTCCAGAGGGCAGGCTGGTATGTGCTAGTGGCGGTGGTCATTCTGACATTGCCTGGACTGTTTTCCAGAGGCCCGCTCAGCACAGTCGAAGCGGTGAGTGAGCAGGGCGATCTCAAGGTGGAGTACGAACGCACCTACGGGCAGTCCGGGACCCATCAGGAAGTTTAGGTGGACGATCCAGACCTGTTGCTTTGAGCAATCCTCCGCTCTGGCCATACTTCGTTACCACTACGCGGAATAGCGTTTCTCCATCGAAATAGGCAAGAACGCGCTCTTTATGGGCAATCGTTTTCACGTTTTCAAACGCATACTCAAGGTTCAGGTCGCGTTCGCACCGCGCCCTACCTGGGGCGATCCGTACTGCCGCTTTGTACATTGGAGCGATTGGCTCGCGGCGTACTGGCGGAAACCGGCTGGACAGCGTTCGTCGGATAGGCAATCTGAACGACGAGTCGCTTGCCCGTATCAACGCCCCGATTGGACTAAACCTTGGAAGTAAAACCCCGGCTTAAATCGCCTTAGCTGTCATGGCCGATACAGTCCTCGTTAGCAATGGAGTAAATCGTGGCTCATTTTAAGACTGCGCCCGACGAAGTGGGCCCCGCTGAAAGCATTTCAGGCGCGGTGATTGGCAACCAAACCGGTACGCTCGCCAATACAGTGATCCAGTTTGCGCGTAACGATGGTGATTTTGAGACAGCGATTGCTGGCTTGAGCCTGCACCGGCGCCACAGGCCCACAATGCCGCTGCATTGCATTTACGGCTTGGGGCTGGGGCTGACGCTACAAGGGCGCAAGCAGGTGGTTGTCGGGGATGAAGTGGTGACCTACTCACCTGGCCAGTCGATGGTGACCAGCGTTGATCTTCCCGTGGTTTCTAATGTGATCCAGGCCAGCGTTGCTCAGCCGTTTCTCGGGATGATGCTGACGTTCGATAGCAGCACGGTTCTCCAGATTGCCGAGCGTCTCCACCTCTCGCAGCGGATCAAAGATGACGGATTCAAGCCTGTGACCGTGAATGACTTGGATGCAGGTGTTCTTTGTGCGCTTGAGCGCTTGGTGGCACTGCTCGACGAGCCAGAGCTGATCGATGCAATCGCGCCACTGGTCAAGGAAGAAATCATTATCAGGCTGCTGCTGGGCGCGCATGGTCCGCAAATGCTTCACATCGTCAGCGTCGGCTCCCCCCGCCAGCACATCGCCAAAGCGATTGCGTGGCTCAAGCAGAATTTCCGCCAGACGTTGCGTATGGATGATCTCGCGGCCACGGCCCACATGAGTCCCTCCACCTTTCGTCAGCATTTTCGTTCGGTCACTGGCATGAGCCCGTTGCAGTATCAGAAGCAGCTTCGCTTGCAGGCGGCCCGGCATTTGATGCTGACCGAAAACGTCGACGCTAGCAGTGCTAGCGGGCTTGTTGGGTATGAAAGTTCGTCGCAATTCAGCCGTGAGTACAGCCGGCTCTTCGGTGAGCCGCCGCAACGGGATATCAAACGAATGCGTTTGCAGTAGCAAGGCTGGCGACGACGTTCGAGTCGAAACCAGCGCGAGTGGGCAGTTAGAAAAGCGGGCGAGGTCGGGGCTAATGAGCTTCTCGACATGGACCGCTCTCTGGATGTCAGCACCGTGACCTGAACCATAAGAAGCCAATGAGGACCCAAACATGACCGAACCGACCGGAAAAAACAGTCCAGACTCAGACAGCCCTGGTCAGCTGTTCACTGAGCTTACAACCCCTTCGCGGCGTAATTTCCTTCGAACAATCGGCATTTCTGGCATTGCAGCCGCTACCGCCCCAGTATGGGCCCAGGCCGCCCAGTTGGAAGCGCCCATCGATGACAGCGAAAAGCCCCTGGCCAAGGGTGAGCAGCGCATTACCTTGAAAGTGAACGGCCAGCCGCACACGCTCAATGTTCCGGGTAATGCAGTGCTGTTGGACGTATTGAGGGATCGGCTGAAGCTGACGGGTACCAAGAAAGGCTGCGATCACGGCCAATGTGGCGCGTGCACATTGCACATCAACGGTATCCCCGTAAACAGCTGCCTCTCGCTGGCCGCCATGCACCAGGGTGATGAGATCACTACCATCGAAGGTCTTGAGCACAATGGGCAACTGCACCCCATCCAGGAAGCTTTTTGGGCCCATGATGCATTTCAGTGTGGTTATTGCACTTGCGGTCAAATGATGACAGCTGCGGCAATCATCAAAGACCCGAACATCGGTGCCGATGATGCCAGTGTGCGGGAGGCCATGAGCGGCAACATCTGCCGTTGCGGGGCCTACAAGAACATTCTCGCCGCCGTGCAGGACGCCCGAAGCAAAGTACAAGGAGCCAGCTGATGAGAGCCTTGGAATATACCCGCGCTACCAGTACCGACCAGGCGATTGCAACTCACGCCCGCACTGGGGCTACAGCATTCTTGGCCGGCGGCACCACGCTGCTCGATCTGGTGAAGCTGGACATCATGCAGCCGGATCGCGTTGTGGATGTCCATACGCTGGCCCTGAACCAGGTCGAAATCCTGGGCGATGGTCGTACTCGCATTGGCGCAATGGTCACTAATACACAGCTGGCTCATCACCCGCGAATCAGAGAGCAATACGCGGTGCTCTCTCAGGCACTTCTATCCGGCGCGACCACTCAATTGCGTAACAAGGCAACCACCGCCGGCAATGTCATGCAGCGCGTGCGGTGCAACTATTTCCGCGACGGGGTCTCTGCGTGCAACAAGCGCGTTCCAGGTTCGGGTTGCGCCGCCATTGGCGGGCATAACCGCAGCGTCCATGCGGTGCTTGGTACCAGTGACCAATGCATCGCGACTCATCCCTCCGATATGTGTGTCGCGATGGCCGCCATCGGTGCCACGGTCGAAGTACAAGGACCCTCGGGCAAGCGTGAAATCGACTTTCTGGATTTCCATCTGTTGCCCGGCAGCACGCCCTGGAAAGAGCATGCGCTGGGGCCTGACGAGCTGATCACCCATGTGACCCTGGACGCACCGCTGCCGAACAGCCAGTCGGGTTATCTGAAGCTGCGCGACCGCGCCTCGTATCAATTCGCCTTGGCTTCCAGTGCGGTGATATTGGTGATGGATGGTCAGATCATTCGAGAAGCGCGTATCGCCATGGGAGGCGTTGGGACCAAACCATGGCGTGCGCTTGAGGCCGAGCGAGCGCTACGCGGGGCCACAGCGACACCGGAAAATTTTACCAAGGCAGCGGCAATCGCCTTGCAAGGGGCAAAGCCCTACGCACATAACGCCTACAAGATCCCCCTCGCAAAACAGGCCATCGTGCGCAACCTCACGACCACTGGAACAGGAGCTATCGCATGAGTGAGTCAATCATGGGGGCTTCCCCGCGTCGTATTGATGGTCGCCTAAAGGTCACTGGTCGTGCACAGTACGCAGCCGACCATCATCCTGAGGGTATGGTCTTCGCTTATGGCGTTTACAGCACTGTGGCGAGCGGCTCGATCAAGTCGCTTGATATCACCGCAGCTCGCCAGTCGACCGGCGTGATCGAGATACTGCACCACGGTAACTTTCCGCAGGCGTTCCATACTTCGCCAGTGCCGTTCTCGCTGGCCGGTGTGCTGACAGGATCAAGAACGGATGAAAAGCGTCTGCCGTTTGAAGATGACGTCATTCGTTATGCGGGTCAGTTTGTCGCGTTGGTCGTCGCAGACACCTTCGAGCATGCGCGCGAAGCCGCACTCAAGGTGAAGGTCAGTTACGCCAGTGCACCCACGTTCGCCAATTTGAAGCAGGGTCTGAAGCAGCGGGCGCCTGCCGATGGTGGTCAGGGTCATAAACGAGGTGACCCTGGGGCAGCTTTCGAGCAAGGCGTGCAGACTGTCGATGCAACCTATACCACTCCCTGTGAAACCCATAATCCGATGGAAATGCATGCCACGGTCGCGGAGTGGAAGAACGGCAGGCTGGTGGTTTACGAGGCGACGCAATCGGTGGTCGTCCACCGTAATACCCTTGCCCAGGTATTCGGCTTGCCGACAGAACATGTCGAAGTCAGGGCGCCGTTCATTGGCTCTGGCTTTGGCGGCAAGCTGTGGATATGGCCGCACTCAGTCGCCGCATGTGCAGCCGCCAAAGTGGTGGGGCGCCCGGTTCAACTGGTGGTGCCGCGAGCGCAGATGTTCACCACAGTCGGGCACCGTCCTGAAACCGAACAAAGAATGCGGTTGGCCGCCGATGCCAAGGGCAAGTTGGTTTCGTTGCGACATGAATCGCTCAACACCACCGGCTTCGGTGATCAATACGTTGAGAACTGTGGCTCGATGAGCGCGAGTCTTTACTCCTGCGCCAATGTTGAGATCACCCATGGGACGGTGCAGGTCAATCGAGGAGCCCCGACATCGATGCGCGCACCCGGTGCAGCGCCTGGGCTTTTCGCGTTGGAGTCGGCTATCGACGAATTGGCGGAGAAGTGCCGGATGGATCCGCTCGCATTCCGCCAACTGAATTGGGCGGAGCAAAACGGCCAGGAGAACCTGCCGTGGTCAGGTAACCACTTGCGTGAGGCTCTTGCCCAAGGCGCGGAAAAATTCGGGTGGGCCCGGCGTACTCCTGGCATTGGCAGCATGCGCGATGGCCATGAAGTCATCGGCTATGGCATGGCGCAGTGCAACTGGGATGCCTTCCGTACCCCCGCGAAGGCCCGCGTATCGCTGAAATCCGATGGTCGCGCAGAGGTGTATTGCGGCGCCCAGGATATCGGAACGGGGACCTACACCGTCATCGCGCAATGCGTCAGCGACATCACTGGATTGCCGCTGGACAAGATTGTGGTGGAGTTGGGCAACTCATCTTTCCCACCTGCTCCCGTCTCCGGTGGATCGTGGATCACTGCCAGCGTACTGCCTGCGGTCGCCGAAGCCACCCGTGCGGCACTGACACAGCTCAAGAGCTTTGCGTCGTCGGCTGAAGGCGGGCTTGCCAACGCCAAGCCCGACGCGATCAACGTGAGTAACGGTCGGCTGGAGGATGGCACCACCAGTCTTGGTTTCGCCGATGTCCTCAACCGATTGAAAATCGCCAGCGCCGAGGGTGAAGCGCACACCGGCATGGCCGATACGTCGAAACATGCCTTTGCTTCGTTCGGTGCCCATTTTGTCGAGGTTCGCTGGGACCCGGGTATCTCTCGACTGCGAGTGTCGCGGGTGGTCAGCGCTATTGATGTGGGCAAGATCATCAATGCCAAAACCGCACGTAACCAGGTGGAAGGCGCCATTGTCATGGCCATTGGTATGGCGCTGTTCGAGTCCGCCGATTACGACGAGCGTAACGCCATGCCGGTGAACAACAACTACGCCGAGTACATGGTTCCCGTCCACGCAGATCAGCCGGAGATCGATGTGATTCTGCTGGACTATCCCGACTACAACCTCAACGAGTTCGGTGCGCGTGGGGTAGGGGAGATCGGCGTGACCGGCCTGGCTGCAGCCGTGGCCAACGCGGTCTATCATGCGACCGGAAAACGAGTGCGCGACTTGCCCATCAGCCTTGAGAAGCTGATGGATGAGGGGCATCGGGTCGCTTAGGCGTGATTGCCATACGGGGCGAAGATCTCCCTTTGGGGACTTCGCCCCTCAGGGCGGTGGCTGCGAGCTGAGCCGCTACGCAATGCGGCGATCACCCTCCGGACAGCCAGAGGCGATCGATGGCGTGGCGCCTATCAGCTAGCCCGGACGTTGAACCATCCCGCTGTTTTCTCGATCTCCTTCCACAGCTTTGGCGGGATGGCAATGCGCGAAACATCGCTCGCGGCTATATCGAGGGAAATGTGCTCTTCCTGCTCCGTTCCCGCGAGCAATAGCCAGTCAGGATTCATTACCAGGCCTTGTCCCACGCCCACTAATGACAATCCGGCTGCAATAGCCAACTCTGCATCTTTGGGCGTACGGACCTGGCCTGCGGCTATCATCGGTATACGGGCGCCAAGATGAGCTGACACAATTTCTACTAGCGTCCGACCTTCACTATCCCCAATCGGACGGTCCTCCAACGCGTTGTGAAGCGACGCATGCAGGTAGGTGATACCGGTCTCGACCAGCTTGTCCACAAGCTGCAAGGATTCGGTAAGCCGCAACCCATCTTCATGGGACTCTTCCAGCGAGATCCTGTAACCGAGCACGAATGGACGATCTGCGTGCTCTTCAATCACACGATTGACCTCTTGAACAACCGCTATCGGGAACCGCATACGTCCGTCCAGCGAGCCACCCCAACGATCTTGTCGAATGTTGAAGTGAGGTGACAGGAAGTTTTGAAGCAGAAAACCGTGTGCGCCGTGCAGTTCCACCCCATCGAAGCCAGCGTCGGTTGCTCGGCGTGTGGTTTCGCCGAATGCACGAATGACGTCGATTATCTCGGCTTCGTCCAGAGCCCGTGGCGTAATCGCGGGCGCAAATGGCCCGGCGTCGCCGGTCACTGCGCTTGCCGCAACGATCTCCGGGACAAGATCTGGACGGGTTTTGACTCCAGCATGGAAGATCTGAAGGATTGCCGGAGCGCCTCCGCTTTTAGCTGCGGCGGCCAGACTCTTGAGGCTAGGGATGAAGTAGTCATCATGCGCAGCAAACTCGCCGGTGAACCCGACACCGTTTTCGTGAACGTGTGTGCATCCCGTGATGACCAGCCCGACATCCTTGGCGCGCCTGCGGTAATAGGCGATCTCTTCGTCCGAGACCGTACCGTCTGTATTGCTCGCCCAAGTCGTCATAGGAGCCATGACGATCCTGTTACGCAGGGGCAAGCCCTGAGCCAACTCGAATGGCTGAAAAATTGATGCTGTTTTCAATGTCGATTTCCACTGTCGGTAGTGATTTGCAGGCGGATGACCAAAGCCCGAACGGGCCGATGTATTGCCCATTACGGCTGATTGTCCCTATTACACAGCGACGAAGGTTGCCCAGTTAAAGGTCAAGATTGCCTAAACTGACGGGGTCGTGAATGGATTGGCTATTAGGCGGAAACTACATCTATGCCTAAGTTGTTCTGGCGACAAAGCCTGCCGCCAGAATTTGCTCAACACGCTCCTGCTTAGCTGGCCAGTTCACGAAGCGCTTGATCGCTCGAATCGATATAGCGTTCGCGTTGGAGCACGCCGAACCGCCCGTATGGATAGTCATCGGGTGTCGGTGCACTTAGAGAATCAAGCTCTGACACGGCCTCTGGCGGCAGCTCAAGATCCGCTGCTTTGATGTTGTCTTCGAACTGCGCCATGGTGCGGGCGCCGATGATGGGCGACGTCACCGAGGGCCGATTGGCCACCCACGCCAGTGCTACCTGGCCAGGTGTCACATTCAGCTCTTTGGCGATGCGGCGAACACTGTCCAGGATGGTCCAGTTACGATCTTTTCCCCATAGCGCCTCGCTCATATGGCGAGTCATCGGGTCGGCTCGATTCAATCGTTGATCGGACGAAGTGGCGGTTTCTCGCGTGTATTTGCCGCTCAAAAAGCCGCTCGCGAGCGGTGACCAGGGCAGCAAGCCAATGCCGTTGTGGCGCGCGGCGGGGATCACCTCATATTCGTTTTCCCGATAGACCAGGCTGTATTGCTGTTGAAGAGTAGAGGGCGCCTGAATGCCCACGGCGCGGGCGGTGCTTACAAACAGCTGTAGCTGCCAACCGGTGAAATTGGAAATTCCGACGTACTGGATTTTGCCTGCGCGAATGGCTGAGTCGAGGAAGGACAGCGTCTCTTCGACTGGCGTCAAAGGGTCCCACCCATGGAGCTGATAGAGGTCTATCGAGTCAGTGCCCAGGCGTCTCAACGATGTGTTCAATGCGCGATTGAGGTGGGGGCGAGACGAGCCACAATCATTGATATCGGGCCCAGTACCAAAACGAGCCTTGGTTGCGATGACAACGTGATGCTCCTTGCCTGAGCGCTTCGCAAGCCAGCGTCCCAACAACGCTTCGGACGCACCGCCGCCATACACATCGGCGGTATCGATCATTTTCCCCCCGGCATCGACAAACGCATCGAGGATAGCGAAGGCGTCCTTCTCCGACGTTTCTGAACCAAAGCCCATGGTGCCCAGGGTAAGGTTGGAGATGGCAAGGCCCGAGTTTCCAAGTTTGCGATACTTCATATGACGTTCTCCAAGATTAATGTGGATGAGTTGATGAAGGTCGAAAGCGGTTACTGCCCAGGTGGGTAGCCCGGCATTGAGCCCTATAAAGCAAGCTCTAAATTCTGAGCGCCCCATTCGAAGGGAGTCCGTGTTCCACTTACGTGTTTCGGGAGATTGAACCGTTATTGATGGAAGACGACGCTTTCATCCAGGCGGACTCGTCCTACATCGATACGCTGCTCTGGAGTGCTTGGGTCTGCGTAACCGAAGGAAATGCCAAACAGAAGCTTGAAGTCATCCGAGACGTTCAGGATCTCTCTGATGGTATGGGGGTAAAACCCGAGCACGGTCTGGGGAATGCCGGCAAAGCCGCGAGCCGTCAGCGACAGCAATAGCGTTTGGGCGTACATCCCTATATCGCCAGCGGTACGAACGCTATCGCCGATCTCCGGCATGAAGAGAAACGCCACATGAGGCGCGCCGTAAAAACTCAGGTTACGCAGCATGTCCTTATGACGGGCTTCTTGATCAGCACGGCTGATGCCGGCGGCGTCGTTCCGGCGTTTCGCCATTTGGTGATGGCGCTCAGCGTACATTCCGGAAAATGCTCCGGCGTCAAAGCTGAAATCTGGAGTTCTATAACCTTCGTGCTCATCGCGCAGTAGAGCTTTAGACAACGTTTCCTTCGTTGCGCCTGATGCAACATGGACATGCCAAGGCTGCGTGTTGCAATTGGACGGGGCATTCTGGGCATCAGCTAAAACCGCCCGGATCTGCTCAGATGTAAGTGGTGTCGGAAGAAATTGTCGGGTGGCTCTCCGCTCACGTACCACCGCTTCAAATGCTCGGCATCCTTGGGTCATATTGAGAGTCTCCGCTTCGTTCTATCGCTATACAGCAAGAAGCAGGCACGGTCGGAACATAGAGTGCGAACCCGACCGAAGCCGCTATGTCGGCCCCTCAGGACCGATCAATCTGCTGCATATGCATGTCTGACATACGCTCTCCATGCACTGTCAATTTGGAATACTGCTGTTGCATCGCGAGAAGGTCATTGCTTGTCAATTCGATGTTCAGCGCACCCAGGTTCTCGGTCAGGTGATCGACTCTGCGGGTGCCGGGGATCGGAACAATCCAAGGCTTCTGAGCAAGCAGCCAAGCAATAGCGACCTGGGCCGGCGTGCCGCCTTTAGCAGAGGCAACGCTCCTCAATATGTCCACAACCGGCATATTCGCCGCCATGTTTTCAGGAAACATGCGCGGGAACGTCCCTCGGAAATCGGTCTTGGAATCGAACTTGGTATGCGCGTCCATTTTTCCGGTCAGGTAGCCTTCCCCGAGCGGAGCCCAAGGAACGAAACCTATCCCCAGCTCCTGGCAGGCGGCGAGCACGCCGTTGTGCTCAGGATCGCGATGGAAGAATGAATACTCTGCCTGGATGGCTGATACGGGCTGCACAGCATGAGCCCGGCGTATTGTTTTCGCACTGGCCTCCGACAGGCCGAAATGCAGAATCTTGCCTTCGGCAATGAGATCCTTGATCGCGCCGGCGACGTCCTCAATCGGTACATTGGGATCGACCCGGTGCTGGTAATAGAGGTCGATACGGTCGGTCTGCAGCCGTTTGAGCGATTCCTCTACGACCTTTTTGATGTGTTCTGGACGGCTGTTCAAGGCAATAGTGCCGTCGATAGCAAAGCCAAATTTGCTTGCGATCTTCACTTGGTCACGCAGTGGCTTGAGCGCTTTGCCAACCAGCTCTTCGTTAGTGTAGGGGCCATATACTTCAGCGGTGTCGAAGAAGGTGACGCCGTTTTCGAAGGCTGTACGAAGGGTATGGATGCCCTGATCGATATCCGCAGGAGGGCCGTAGTTTGCACTGATGCTCATGCAGCCTGCCCCGATGGCGGAAACTTCGAGGTCACCGAGATGACGCTTGGTCATTTTTAGATTCCCTTTTTGAGGTGTTTTCGAGCCCTGGGCATTGCCTTGCGGGGTGGCTGAGCCTGCCCATGCAGAAGCACCGACCGCCAATACAGCGCCGGCAAGCGCGGCTTTGGTCACGAACTCGCGACGACCGATTGAACCGAAGACGTCAGAGTTGGAGATCGGCTTTTTGCTGTCCATGAGAACTCCTGGGTGAGTGAATCTGCGATCTGCAAATTAGTGGGCGGTGAAACCGCCATCGACGGGCAAAGCACTCGCAACGACGAAGCTGGCTGCCGAGCTGCACAACCAGAGCACGGCAGCTGCAATCTCGTCCGGTTGCCCTAAACGCTCAATCGGTTGGTCGCGTTTAACGCCTTCCATCGCTTCTGGGGACCGCTCAAGAAGATCGGTAAACATCGGGGTGTCAATCACGCCCGGGCACACGGCGTTCACTCGAATTCCGCGAGCTGCATATTCGACGCCAGCGCTTTTGGTGAGGCCGATAACCCCGTGTTTCGTCGCGTGATAGGCGGCCCGATCAGCCTGTCCGACCAGTCCGCCCAAGGATGAGCAGTTCACTATGGCGCCGCTGCCCTGACGTTCCATTTGGGCCAGTTCGTGTTTCATGCAAGCCCACACACCGCGCAGGTTGATCGCGTTCAGGCGGTCGAAAGACTCTGCGGTCTCGGCGGTCAATGCGCCGGAATGACCGGCGATACCCGCATTGTTGAATGCCATGTCCAACCGGCCGTAGGTAGCCACAGTATCTTCGACCATTTTGGCCACTTGTGCCTCGTCGGCGACATCGCAAGCGATAGCGGTCACTTTGTATCCGGCAGCGACCAGCTTGCTGACTTCGGTTTGAAGTAACGCTTCGTTGACGTCCGCCAAAACGACGCTCGCGCCGGATTTCGCGAATGCCTGAGCCGCAGCGAGACCGATGCCCGCGCTCGCGCCGGTCACCAGTGCTACCTGTCCGTTGAAGTCGTAAATTGGGTTCATGAAAAGGGCTCGAACTGAATGTGAACCCAATCTAGCAGTGCAGCTGACAAATGATTAGAGGGTATGATAGGAATGGACCTATATCAGTTGGATATCAATCATGCGAGACACCGTTAATGATCTGATCGCATTCCTGACGGTCGCGCGCGAGCGTAGCTTTACCAAAGCGGCCGCCCAGTTAGGCACGTCACAGCCAGCTCTAAGCCGGACTTTGAGACGCCTTGAAGAGCAGTTGGGAGTGCAGTTGCTGACTCGCAGCACGCGGAGCGTTTCACCCACCGAAGCGGGCGAGCGATTGCTGGGTTCGATAGGCCCCCATTTCGAAGGCATTGAGGCTGGGCTGGCCGATCTCTCCGAATTAAGCGGGAAACCCGCAGGGACATTGCGGATCACCTCGGTAGAGCACGCCTCTGCGACGATTCTGGTTCCTGCCGTCAGCAAGCTGATGCTGAACTATCCCGAGATAGCGGTCGAAATCAATAACGACTACGGCTTGGTCGATATTGTCGAGCAACGCTACGACGCAGGGATCCGTCTGGGCGAGCAGGTGGCAAAGGATATGATCGGGGTCCGTATAGGCCCTGATTTCAGGCAGGCTGTGGTGGGTTCACCTGCTTACTTCAAGCGCAGGCCCAGGCCTGTTACGCCCCACGACCTCACCGCGCATGTCGGAATCAATCTTCGGCTACCGACATCAGGAGGCCTTTGGTCCTGGCCCTTTGAAAAGGGCGGACGTGACGTGAGAGTTCGGGCAGAAGGTCAGATGGTCTGCAATACAGTCCCCATGATGCTGGACTTCGCGCTGGCCGGAGTCGGGCTGGCGCACCTCCCGGAGGATGTCGTCCAGCGACAGGTTCACGACGGCCGTCTCATACGAGTTCTGGAAGACTGGTGTCCCGTCGTCACGGGGTATCACCTTTACTATCCGAGTCGCAGACAGCCTAAGCCTGCATTCAAACTTCTGCTTGAACTGTTGCGAGCAAACGTCTGACTGACTGCATCTGGCCGCTTCCCGACGTACACGAAGGGCTGGAATCGGCCAAAAGCAGCCTCTCGCTGCCGTCGGCCAGATGCAGTGAGACCTCAATGAAATCATGGAGGGAGTTTTCCACCTACATGAGCAAGGCGATGATCGGCTCCAGCCTCAGCCGACCTCGCCGCTTAACGAATGTTTATGGCGCTTGAAGGATTCGTTTAAGCTCGGAAAGGTGGATGCGCCTGGCATCGGGATCAAGCTCATCAGCAGCGTTCCAAATCGCTTCGATCTTTGGCCTCACTGACTTCGCGATCCGCTGACGATCCACTTGGAGAAGCCGCCGACCTAGCAACGTAGTTAATGGTTTGGCGAGATCGACCCAACCATCCTTATTGCTTTCCTCATAAATGAAATTTAGTTTTGTACCTGTCATACGACATGCACCGTCAACGGCGACCCCACCGTTCTCGTTCCAGATAATGCAGAGGTATTCATTCTTCTCTGTAGTGTCGAGAGTGTCTGGCCAAGTCTCAAACGACCAGCGCTCTACGCCTTCACCGCCCTGCCCGTTACTTCCATGCTCAATGAACTCTTCGTCTTCGTGCTGCTTGGCCCGGGCTTCGGCCTCAGGTCCAGGTCTTGAAGTGTACAAAAGGGCGTAGGCGTTCCGGCCTTCTAGATCGGCCACTGAATAGTTGTCGAAAGCGAACGGCCCCTTCCGGCTGTAATCAGGGCGACCATCCCGATTCTTCTCATAAGCCTCGGTTGCGTCGGCTAAGTCCTGGTCTGTGATTGGCCTGCTGTCGGTCGACAACCACAGTCGCTTGAACCACTCCTGTGCTGACTCGACTTCATCTCTGTCGACGGTTTGAATAGCAGCTTCGAGCCAGTGCGCAACTTCAACCCCTTCAAATCCCAACCCATTCGCTGATACGTTTGCTGAGCCGATGATTGCCGAGGTGGGTCCTACCACGAGTTTCGCGTGTAGCCTGTCGCACTGGCGGATCTGGACATGAGCCATTGCCTTTGCTCGATCGACCAGCAGTTTGATCACCGCAGGGTTCGTCCCACCGCTTCTGAGATTGCAGATGACTCTCAACGGCTTTCCCTTGTCAGGATGGATGGTTGCCTCTGCGCCATCTCCCCAAAATGCTATAGCCACGTCCAACGAAGCTTCATGGGCAACCATCGTGCGAAGAGCCTTTGGGTACTGCTCCGGACCAATGAACATCTAGTACTCCTTTCCTTGCAGTCAGAGGTGCATCATGGGAATCGAGCGGCGGACAAGTGATGATTACTCTCAGACTTGAGTTGCAGCAATTCCACAATGCGTTGAGTAGAAAAAAATGATTCGCGAAATTGAAAATGCGCTGATGGCAGCATTCGATCAAACCATGTGCAAATATCGCCAAATCCTGAACAACTACTACCCTGCGCATAAAAGCACCGGTTTCACCGAGAGAAACCTAACCAATAATTTCGTCAGGGCGTTGGAGAATGAATTAGGCAAGGACGCATTTGCGTGGTTTGAGGCCCCATTGAGCGCCGAGGAAAAACTGCACCTTGATGCAATCGTTTTTGATCCCACCACGAAAAGCTGCTTTCTCATTGAAGCCAAGAGATTTTCCAACCTCAACAAAAAAGTCGCCGAAACCATACATGATATCCAGCGGATGTCATATCAGGCCCATCACGCCACGCTGGAGCTAGGATTAGGCAAGTTGAAAATAGAACACCGGTACGCCATCGTACTGGTCGATATTTGGACAGAGGGAGAAGCAAAACAGGTGACCTTCGAAAACTGGCCCGCCTGTCTGGGTAACGCATCATTCGACTTATTCCGTACCGGCGGTTTTGAAAACCTCATGATCGAAAAAGAATGGAAGCACCATTACAAGATCATGATGGCCGCCAAGAAGCTTTGATCCACCTCACGTAACGCGATGGGGTTGATTGACCGCTTTAGGTCGGTCGCGGCCATTCGCGACAGGCTGCACTCGGCCAGTAGTGGACGTCCAAGAAAGGTAGTGACTGCATGCGCATAGCAATGGACGGAAAAGTGGCATTCTGCTAGCGTCGGTCCACCCCCAGCACGGACGTTTTAGGATCCGGGGAGTGAAAACATCGGCACCTCGTGTAGTGAGGGCCACTGCTCCAACATGGCAGGCGAGCATTGTGATTTCGGACATCGATCTACAAGAAATTACCCCGAGGGAACGGACGACTTCCGCATCCGCGACGCATGTAATAAGCGGTATTCCGATACCTAAACCCCTTCGCGTTCGAAGCTTCAGCCCAGAAGAGTGGGAGGAATTCGTGGAGGAATGGGGGAGTAGCCTGAAGACTGAATACCCAAAAGTCCGACGCTTCGGCGGGTCGGGTGACTTGGGTGTGGATATCGCAGGCTTCTGCTCTCCTGAAGGATTCAAAGGCACCTGGGATAATTATCAGTGCAAGCGATATGGTCATCCACTTCGGCCTAGTGATATCTGGGTCGAGATTGGGAAGATAATTTACTATTCGTTTAAGGGATACTATATCCCTCCACGTAAGCATTATTTTGTCGGATCTCAAGACATCGGAACCACCCTAGAGCAGCTTCTGAATAATCCTGAGGAACTGCAATTCAAGGCGGAAGAAAATTGGGACCAAAATTGTAAAAGTGGGATCACATCGACAATGGAGATTCCGCTATCGGGCGCGCTTCTCGATTATTTTCAGTCATTTGATTTCTCCAGATTTTCGTCAAAATCTGTTGTCGAATTAATAGATGGTCATAGCCGCACCCAGTTCCATGCTGTTAGGTTTGGTGGTGGGCTCCCTTTCAGGCCCGACTCGTTGAAACCTCCGGTAGTGCCGACTGGTAGTGAAAGTCGCTATATTCGAAAAATATTTGATGCTTATGCGAATCATCTGAATAAGTCCATAACCCATGAGACTGACTTTGAGTCTCATGGCCCACTAAAAAGAGACTATCTCCGGCAGAGAGAGCGGTTTTATCATGCCGAATCTCTAAGGAATTTTGCTAGAGATACCGTACCTGAAGGTACGTTCGCGACCCTGCAAGAGGAAATATTCTATGGGGTTGTGGATGTTTGTGAGGATGACCATGCAGACGGATTGGCACGAATGAAGGCCACTATTACTCACTCTTCAACCGTTGCTGCTTCAGCAAACCCCTTAGCCTCAGCATTCAAAATCCAAGATCGTCAGGGCATATGCCATCAGTTGGCAAATGATGATCGATTAACGTGGGTGCCTGAAAATGACTGAGCCAACCGTTAATAGTCCTTTCAATAGCCCTCTGGAGACAGGAGTACGTTCTCTAGCGATCCTAACTGCGGCATTTCCGATGGCAATGGACCTACAGCGTTTAGTAGAGATGGACTTTTTAGTAGTGCATTCCGAAGATGCCAGCGGGCCTAGTAGTCTACATGCACCATTGCCGTTGCGAGCAGGTGAACTTCTTGTGCGCAGAGGATTGATAGAGTCAGGATTGAAACTGATGGTTAGGCGGGGACTGTTAAGTCGGATCGCGTCATATAAAGGATTTAGTTACATCGCTACCGATACTGCTCAGCCTTTCATAGCCTCACTAACATCAAATTATGCGCTTAAGTTACTAGACAGGGCCAGGTGGGCGTATGAGACATATGGAAATACACCTACGGATGAAGTTCGAAAGGTTACTCATCGAATTTTTAGATGGACCAGTGAGTTTCAGGCTTTTGAGCAGCGGGGCTCTCAATAATGAGTGAGTTCAGTTTCCAGTTGCGATGTGTTCAGTTCTCAGGTCCGACTGATGAGCGACATGTAGATTTTTTTGAAGGTGTGAACGTAATTTGTGGTGCATCAGATACTGGTAAATCTTATCTGGCTGAGACAATCGATTACATGCTAGGTGGTTCTGAACTCAGAGAAATTGATGAGTTGGAGGGGTATGATCGGATCACTTTGTCGCTAGAGTCCGACTCTGGCGAAGAGTGGAGTTTGGAGCGAGCGCTCAATGGTGGAGGCTTCAAACTGATCGAGGGCGGTCAGAATGAATCGACGGTACTTAAGGCTACACACTCTCATGGTGCTACAGATAACCTTTCGGGATTCTTGCTTGACAAGCTTGGGCTGCTCGGAAAGACGGTTTTGAAAAGCAGCGCGAAATCCACTTTGCAGAGCCTAGGATTCCGGAACATAGCAAGGTTAGTTATTGTTCAAGATGAAGAGATTTCTACTAAAGGATCGCCGTTTTGGAGTGGCCAATTCACCACGAAAACTTCTGAATTAGCAACCGTCAAATTGCTTGTGACGGGAATGGATGATTCGGCAATCAATACCCCTGTAGGAAAATTGGTCGACAACTCAGGCAAGATTTCTTTGCTTGATGATTTGATTCTCGAGTTAACTGCTGACGTGGGGGATAGCAAGCGCGAAGAGCTTGATTTTCAGCTTGAGAAAATCGGTATTACCTTAGAACGGTATCGAAAATCAATTGCCCTTAATGAGGAATTGATTTCCAAACTTTTGGAGCAGCGTAAAGATAACGTGTTTCAGCGGCGATTGGTTTATGAGCGTATTGACGAAATCTCTGACCTTTTCACAAGGTTTGACCTCCTGCGTGACCATTATGATGTCGACCTTGCGCGCTTAGAGGCCATTGAAGAAAGCGGCTCCATGCTCGTCTATGTAGATGAAGTGGACTGTCCTATGTGTGGTGCCGAACCCTGCAATCAGCATTTTGAAGATGACGATGAAGCAAATATTCGCTCGGCCGTGTTAGCAGCCTCCGCCGAGATGGCCAAAATTGAAAAACTCAGGATCGATCTAGTTCGAACTATTGATGAACTACAGAATGAAAGCGATGAGCTTTCAAGAGATTACTTAGGTCAGGAGAAGGAGTATTTTGAGATTGAGGCCACTTTAAAGGAGGCGCTTTCCCCAGGTAAAAATGAAGAAAAAATCGATTTTGAATCTTTGATTGAATTCCGGCAAGATGTGTCGAAGAAAATAAATGGCTTTGAGCGCATCGAACAGTTGACTCAGCGTAAATTATCACTTGAAAAAGAGGGATCTTCGGCTGGTGGCAAGACGACGGCCGTTGTCAGTATCCCAGACACGATTGGCAATTCGTTATCAGACAAGATTTCCTCAATTCTAAATGAATGGAATTTTCCCGGTGAGTGTAAAGTTGTGTTTGACAAGGGCTCCAGTGATTTTATTATCGATGGTAAACCTAGGGGCAGCCGGGGCAGAGGGTTGAGGTCAATCACACACGCAGCGGTGAGCCTAGGATTACTTGAGTATGCTCAAGAGAACTCATTGCCCCACCCCGGTTTCCTAGTGCTCGACTCTCCACTTCTTGCGTATTTCGCGCCTGAAGGTGATGATGATTTGCTTCTGAGAGGAAGTAATTTAAAAGAAAAATTCTATGATTACTTGATCCGTCATCATACTATTGGCAGCCAAGTCGTAATAATTGAGAACCAACACCCACCTCTAGAAGCTATGCGAGATGTGCATCTAACAGTTTTTACTAATAATCCACATGAGGGTAGGGCGGGGCTTTTGTAAGCTCGTTAGGAAGCTAAGATAGCCTCATTAGTAGTTTTTTGGTTGCCCCGGATTTTCGGCTAAGTTGACTTGTTGCTTCGATCAGGCTTAGGTTTTTGGCAAAATTGTGGCTAATTAAACGCCGGTTATTCAGGAGAAAACCATCCGCTTCACAGCGCCGGCCCATAGCGGACTGTGGACATTCGAGAAATACCGACACTTTCCCGCTAATCCGTTCAACCTCCGATGCGGCTCATGGAAGCCAGATTTCTCGCGATCGGGCACATGCTGACCTCTTCTCTCCCAACAGCGCTTAGACATTCGCCTTAGCAAGGGCTTCACGCTCCGCGAAGATGCTCGCGATTTGAGCTGCGTTCTTGGTGCCCCATGCGCACAAAGGAAGAATAGCTTCCGACAAGCTGCTACCCAGCGGCGTTAGCGTGTAATCCACACGCGGTGGCACTTCCCGGTAGTCATTGCGTGCCAGCACGCGATCACATTCAAGATCCTTAAGCTGCTGGATCAGCACTTTATCACTCACCCCCGGGATCAAGCGTTTCAACTCGCCATAGCGCTTGGAGCCGTCGCGCAGGAAAAAAAGGATCAGCGGTTTCCACTTCCCCGAAATGACGCGCAGCGTGGCATTGAGCCCGCAGCCGGTACCGCAAACTTCATCAGATGTGGTCATATCTTACCTACTTACCAAAAGGTGCATACTTGTCCTTAAGTTATCAAGGATACATCCTTGTTTTCAAGTAAGCAGTATTGCTTGCATCAACCCGCAACCAAGGATGCACACCATGACCAGACTCAAAGGCAAGACCGCCGTGATCACCGGCGGCGCTACCGGCATCGGCCTCGCGGCGGCGAAGCGTTTCATCGAGGAAGGCGCTTACGTCTTCATCTTCGGCCGTCGGCAGCAAGCGCTGGACGCCGCAGTGGCAGAACTGGGGCACAATGTCCGAGCGGTGAAAGGCTCGGTTTCCAATGAGGCAGATCTCGGCCGGCTCTACGCAGCGGTAAAAGCCGAACGCGGTACTCTTGACATCGTCTTCGCCAACGCCGGCGCCGGCAGCCCCCTTGCACTGGGACAGATCACCGCCGAGCACATTGATGAAGCCTTCGACACCAACGTGAAGGGGACAATCTTCACGGTCCAGCAGGCACTGCCGCTGATGGGCCCAGGCAGTTCCATCATTCTCACTGGTTCGAGCGCTGGCACCACCGGAGCACCGGGATTCACCGCCTACAGCGCGAGCAAGGCGGCCGTGCGCAACCTCGCCCGAACCTGGGCTGAAGACCTGAAGGGGTCAGGCATCCGCGTCAATGTGCTCTCGCCCGGCGCGACCGCGACCGAGTTGGCCAAGGAGGCGTTAGGTGAAGAAGGTCAGAAGGCCTACGGCGCCATGACCCCACTCCAGCGCATGGCCGAGCCGGCAGAAATTGGCGCGGTAGCTGCCTTTCTTGCATCGTCGGACAGCAGCTTCATGACGGCCAGTGAAGTCGCCGTAGACGGCGGCCTGGCGCAACTCTGACCCGCTGCGCCCGATAATCATCCGGCATCCTCAAGCATTGTCGGGCGTGGTAAATCCCAAAGAAAACAGTATGAGCCAAGGCCGCTGCTCAGGCGTTTACGGGGCAAGATTGGTCAAAGGTTTCAATCATCCGGGCTCAACCGTCCTTGAACAGGATCCGAACGTACAGGGCGGCAGAAGAGTCGTCTTTTTAGCCAGTGACGATGACGCCGGCGCAGCGGATATCGGTTCGCTAGCACAAACCCAAGGCTTCGCTCCGATCGAACCGGGAGGGCTATCGGCCGGTGGGCTGCTCGTGCAAGCGTGGGGCAATAGCTGGGGTCAATTGATCTTCGAGGATCCGGTTAAGCCGGACTGAGCATTGGATCTGAGCAGCAGTGGTTGATGGCTCTGTTCATTCACTTGCCTGAGGAAAGATACACCCGCCCTTACGTAGTAGGGACGTGACCTCTTCAATCACCTCTGCCGGCCTTTCGCTCAATTGTTCGAAAAGCTTCGAACCTGGACGCACGTACGATTGCGAATCGTGCTTCGCGCTCCACAGGACGATGCTGAGCAGAATCGGAACAAGGTCTATGCCCTTGTCCGTCAGCCTGTAAAAGTCTTTGCGCCCGTCATCGGGGTTAGGCGCCTTCGAAAGAATCCCCTGCTCTTCGAGAAATGCAAGACGAGAAGCCAGCACATTGGTCGCGATCCCTTCTTCCGATTTAAGGAATTGGCCGTAGGTTTTTTTCCCAGTGAAGACGATGTCGCGGATGATCAGCAGCGACCATCGGTCGCCGAATATCTCCACCCCGTAATTTACTGCGCAGTGAGACTTGAAGGCTTTTTTAGGTGTCGTTTTCATCGCCGGATTGTAGCATCGCTTGCACATCACAAGTAAAATTTCCGCACGTCACTTGCACATTGCAAGTAATTAGCCCAGCATGATTTTCACATTGAGTGCAGCCGTCGAATCGTTCGACGCCGTGCCCCACGCGTTTGGCACAGGCCTCTAGCACCTTTGCACCATCCCTCACGAGGACCACGCACATGCACGTTTTTGTTACTGGCGGTACCGGTCATTCCGGCCCCTACATCATCTCCGACCTTATAGCCGCCGGCCATGAGGTCACTGCTCTGGCTCGGTCCGATAAAGCCGCGGCGGCGGCTACTGCGCTGGGCGCCAACATTCGTCGCGGCAGTCTTGAGGACCTCGACGGGCTTAAGGAGGCGGCCGCAGCTTCGGACGGCGTTATCCACGTTGCGCATCGACAGGACCTAATGCCGACTGGCGGGATCAACGCTGTTGCGGCTGCAGAAGTTGAGATCATGCTTGCCTATGGCCAGGCCTTGGCCGGAAGCGCAAAGCCGCTAGTCGTCTCTGGCAGCGTCGGCTCGCCAGGGTGGGAAGGCCTGGGCCGGCCGGCCACTGAACAGGACATGCCACTTCCCGGCGGCGATCCGTACAAGAACACCCTGCGGGTTCGGAACATCGTCGAAACCACAGTGATCGGTCTTGCCGAAAAGGGTATACGGTCTTCGATCGTACGGATTCCCGAGATCATGCACAGCTCCACCGATCACGCCGGTTTCCTTCCGTTGTTGATCGGGCTGGCCAAGGAGAAGGGAGTCGTCGGCTACCCCGGAGACGGCGCCAATCACTGGGGGGCCGTGCACGCACGTGACCTCGCCACCGTGTTTCGCCTCGCGCTGGAAAAAGGCGGCGCAGGCAGGAGCTGGCATGCCATCTCCGATGTGGCTGTCCCATACCGCCAAATTGCCGAGGCCATTGCCAGTCGGTTGAATCTGCCGGCTGTGCCCATTCCCGCAGACGTCCTGATGCTGCCTGGCTATTTCGGGTTCCTTGCGAACCTGGTCACGCTGGACACCCCGACGTCCAACACTATCACGCGCCAGCTTCTTGGCTGGGAACCGGCCCAGCCCGGACTCTTTGCCGATCTTGATAACGGTCATTACTTCCCGGCCAACTGATGAACCGAGGTCACACCGGTGAGGCTCAATGCACCCGGCGGACGGCGTTTGTAAAAGCCGCGCCGCCGTAACCCATCCAGAAACACAGAAATACCTGATTTCAGAACGGAGACAGCTCATGAGTACTATCAGCATCATAGGTTCCGGGGGCATGGCGACATCAATCGCCGACCGTATCGCCAAGTCCGGCCAAACCGTGGAGGTCATTAACCGTGATCCCGCAAAGGCCCGGGCGCTGGCCGACAAGCTCGCATCCGGGACAATCACGCGGGCTTACGGCGACAGGCCTACGGGCGACATCGTCATCCTCGCCGTGCCATACACCAGTGCGTTGGTGGTACTGGCCGACTTTGGAGAAGCCCTCGACGGTAAGGTGATCGTCGATATCACCAACCCAGTCGCGCCCGACCTCTCGGGCCTCATCACCCCTCAGGGCAGTTCCGGCGCACAGGAGATTGCCACGCGCGCCCCGGCCGGCGCGCATGTCGTCAAAGCGTTCAATACGCTTTTCGGCCAAGTACTCGCCAAGGGTGAACGACTGGATGCATTCATCGCGGCGGACGATGCCGATGCGAAGGCACGCGTCTCGACGCTACTGGAAAGTCTCGGAATGCGTCCATTAGATGTCGGCGGCTTGCAAATGGCACAGTCGTTGGAGTGGCTTGGGCTGATGATGATCGGTCTCGCTAAAAACGGCGCCGGAACTTGGGACATTGCACTGAATGTTGATATCGGTGAGTGATTGATGCCACGCCATCACTCCCAGATCCACATTGTGTTCGATCGAATTGGGCACGATGCCAGGCAACGGAAATGGAGAGATTTCAATTCTAATGAATCGTAGAACGCCAGTGGACTGAAGCCGCAGTCATCAGTGCCCAGCACCGTAGCACCGTAGCACCGACGCATCCTTAATCCCTGCGTGATCCGAAGTACGGCAATCACATATGATTACGGCTGTCGCCACAGGTAGCAGACCGCAGTGGCAGGGTGTTAATTGAGCAGTGGAGAGCAACCATGAGTGACATCAGCATTGATCGATATGTACCAGGCGATGAGAAAGATGTACTGGCGTTGATCGTGCCTATTCAGCGTGAGGAGTTCGCCATTGAAATTACCGCTGAGGATCAGCCAGATTTGATGCAAATCCAGTCGTTCTACCAGACCGGCTGCGGTGACTTTTGGCTGGCCCGCAGTCAGGGCGCAGTGATCGGAACAATCGGTTTGAAGGACATTGGCAATGGAGAAGCCGCTTTACGCAAGATGTTCGTGGCAGCCGCCTGGCGAGGGCGGGAATCGGCCGTGGCCAGGCAGATGCTTGAGCGCCTGATAGACGCCTCCAAAGCGCGCGGCGTCAAACGGATCTATTTAGGTACGACGGACAGGTTTTTAGCGGCCCATCGCTTCTATGAAAAGCACGGCTTCGAGCGGATCGATCAGCAAGAGCTGCCAGACAGTTTTCCCCTGATGAAGGTCGATACGCGGTTTTATGCGTTGGGGTTGTAAGTGGCATGGGCCTGGTTGCGCTGGAGTGCCTGTTATTAGAGGACAGCGTAATCGACAGCTGCATCACTAATCGCGTATTCAGCATGTCCTAAAACGAGGTAACTACGGCATACGGTCATAAAATTTAGCTTGTAATCTAAACCTCACTCGAAACCCAAACTGCGTGAGGAATTACACCATGACCATCATCAAAGCAGCCGCCGTTCAGATCGCTCCCGTGCTCTACAGCCGTGAGGGCACCGTTGCAAAAGTTGTAGATAAGATTCGCGAACTGGGCACCAAGGGTGTTCAGTTCGCTGTGTTTCCAGAGACCATCGTTCCGTACTACCCCTATTTTTCGTTCGTCCAGTCTCCCTTTGAGATGGGCAGCGAACACTACAAATTACTAGACCAGGCAGTCACAGTACCGTCCGCCACTACCGACGCAATCGGTGAAGCCGCCAAAGCTGCGAATATGGTGGTGTCGATCGGCGTAAACGAGCGCGATGGCAGCACTCTGTACAACACACAGCTGTTGTTCGATGCCGACGGCACCCTTATTCAGGCTCGTCGCAAGATCTCACCGACCTACCACGAGCGGATGATTTGGGGCATGGGTGATGGGTCTGGACTCAAAGCGGTGGACAGCGCAGTGGGACGTATCGGTCAACTGGCATGCTGGGAGCATTACAACCCATTGGCCCGCTATGCGTTGATCGAAGACGGGGAGCAAATCCACGCAGCCATGTATCCGGGTTCGTTTGCCGGCCCTTTATTCACCCGCCAAATGGAAGTGAGCATCCGCATGCATGCGCTTGAGTCGGCGTGTTTCGTGGTGAACTCCACCGCTTGGCTTTACCCCGAGCAACAAGCACAAATCATCGAAGCGACCGGCTGCGATATCGGCCCGATTTCCGGCGGTTGCTATACCGCAATCATAGATCCGCAGGGAGAGGTGCTTGGCGCGTTGACGGAAGGGGAAGGGGAGGTGATTGTCGATATAGACCTGTTTCAGATTGAAATCCGCAAACGCCAGATGGATTCTCGGGGCCATTACAGCCGGCCTGAATTGCTGAGCTTGAACATTGACCGAACCCCGCATCGCCACGTGCATGAACGTAATGATCGTCCTGTCGTTGAAGGTTTTGAAACGCAGCAAATCCTGGGGAAATAACACTGGCGCCAAACGACCCAGCCTTGTGCCTCATCGGCACGAGGTTTTGGTCGAGGATCGTCGTCAAACCTCTTGATCGGAGACAGGTCATGCAAGAAATAGGATTAGTCGTCTACCCGGGATTCCAGGCGCTTGGACTTTCGATGTCAGCGACATTCGAATTAGCGAACTCCATTGTGGGACGAGCTGTGTATGGCGTTACCCTGTTGTCCGAAGAAGGCGGACTGGTGATGACGTCAGCAGGCTTTGCAGTGAGTACCGAACCTTTTGATGACAGGCGATTCGATACCTTGCTGGTGCTCGGCGACAACGTTGTCCCGCCCATTACCCCTGGGATGGTGGATTATCTGCGTGATGCGCGCGCCATTACCCGGCGCCTGGGTTCGATCTGCACCGGGGCTCATGTTCTGGCGCAGGCAGGCTTACTGGACGGCTGTCGTGCAACGACCCATTGGTGTCATGCCCGGGAACTGCAGCAAGCCTACCCGCTGATCAAAGTCGAGGAAGACCGGATTTTCATCAACGATGGATCGATCTGGACGGCCGCTGGAATGAGCGCCTGTGTGGACCTTTCTCTGGCGCTGGTGGAAAAGGACCTGGGGGAGGAGATCGCTCGGATGGTCTCCAAGCAGTTGGTGGTCTATCACCGTCGGGCGGGAGGGCAGTCGCAGTTCTCTGTGATGCAGGAGCTAGCGCCAAAATCTGACAGGATACAGGTAGTCCTTACCTATGCCCGGCTGCATTTGAACCAGGATCTCTCAGTTGAAACGCTCGCCAACATTGCAAACATGAGCCCTCGTCAATTCAGCCGGGTATTCACCACCGAGACCGGTCAATCGCCCGCAAAAGCGATTGAGCACCTGCGAGTCGAGTCTGCTCGGCTGATGATCGAGGCCGGAAATCATACGGTGGATTCGGTAGCCCACGAAGTGGGCTTTGGCGATCAGGAGCGAATGCGGCGTGCCTTCATCCGGGCGTTCGGCCAACCGCCCCAGGTCTTCCGCAGAGCCAGCCGTCGTTAGGTTGCTGCGCTTACGCTATCGACCTTCCGGTAAACCTCAAGGGCCGTGGCAAGAAGGCTCGATGCCAGCTTCGCGCCCAGAGCTTCCTGTATCTGATGCTGGGCAGCGCACCAACTCTCGTGAGCCGACCAGTACTTATCAACCCCCGCATCGGTCAGTTGCAGTCCAAAAGAGCGCTTGTCAACGAATGCTTCTGCAGGCATTTCGACCGTCTCCACCCATTGTGCAGCGATAAGTGGCTTGAGCCCCCGGCTCAACGTGCTTCTGTCCATTCCCATCTCGGCAGCGAACTCAAGATTGGCGATCGGCCCCAGCAGGTGTAAGCGCTGCAACATCGAAAATTGCGGAGCGGTCATGCCATGCGCGCTCAGATGTGTTTCATAAATCGAGGTCAGGCGACGAGCAAGCTGTCGAACGCTCGTGCACATACATTCAGTAGCCATTGGCCCTCCTGGGCAGTCATCGATCAGGCGCTGGAAAAACTGGCTTGCCCCTCACACGCGCACCGGCAGGGACGGTGGGCTATTCATCTGCAACGAACAGGGCCTCTGAGTCTGCAGCAGAGCCGGCCGTTCGCCCAGTGGTCATCAGCAGACGCGTCAGGACAACGCTGACCAGTGCGACTCCTGCGGCCGTCCATGCGGCACTGCCAAATTCATATTCAAAGGTGGCTCGAAGCGCTTTCGCAACATCTTCTTGCATCGCGACAGGCAACTGGGCCAGCAGGGAACTCGCATCGCCTGCAGAAAATCTTCTCGCAAGTTCCACGGCCGTCTCAGTCGACAGCCCCAGGCCCTGCGCAGTCGGAAGGAACGTTCCCAGCATGGCTGACCCAAGGATCGCTCCTAGCGCGGCGACACCGAAGAGCAGTGTGGTGAATCGGATGGTGGAAGCAATGCCCGACGCCACCCCTGACCGGTTTGCAGGAAGAGCGCCCTGGACGGCCTTGGCGGTTTCCCCATTCAGGATACCCGCGCCAGTACCGGCAATGATCATCGCGATCGCGAACAGCGAGTAGGAAGAGTTGGCGTTTGAAAGCCATCCCATCAACGCGTTGCCCGCTAATGTGATGCACAGGCCCAAGGAGAGAAGCGAGCGAGCAGGCCACGTTAATTTCGCGCCCAGGCGGGGTACCAGAAACATGGGTAGCGCGAAGGGCAACATAGATATGCCAGCAGTCATCGGGGCAAAACCAAACGCGTTTTGCAGATACAGGGGTAGATAAAAAATCATCACCTGGGCACCGGCGGCATAGCCCACCATGGAAGCCACAGTGCCGCCAAAATGCGCGGAACGAAAAATCGTGAAGTCGACCATCGGGTGGGTTTGTCGAGTCTCAACAATGACAAACAGCGCGAGCAGCAACACGGCCCCGAGCATGCGCCAAAGTACAGCTGGGGCCAGCCATCCAAGGGCATTGGCGTCAATGACCGCCCAAGTGAGCAGGAATAAGCCGCTACTGAACGTGAGAATGCCAGCGTAGTCCAGTCTCGTCGCATTCGGATCACAAGATTCGGGCACAACCTTCAGCGTCGCGAGCACCAGTACCGTACATATCGGCACGTTAATCAGGAATGCCCATTCCCAGCCGAACAGGCTCGAAATCACGCCCCCGATGATCGGACCGCAAGTGATCGCAACACCCAGGCTTGCCCCCCAGAACGCATAAGCTTTTGCTCGCTCCGCTCCCTGGAAGGTGTGGTTTATGACTGCCAACGATGCCGTGAGTAACAGGCTGGCGCCAACGCCTTGCACCGCGCGTGCGAGGTTTAACATCAGGGGCGACACAGCGAGGCCACACGCCAGTGAGGACAAGCCGAAAAGGATCATGCCGATCACTGCGGCGCGTCGACGCCCGACCTTGTCCCCAAATGAGCCGGCAGCCAGTAATAACGCTGCGAATGGCAGCACGTAGGCTGTAATGACCCACTGCACATCAGCAAAATCGGCATCAAGCGATTTGGCGATAGTGGGCAAGGCAACCGCCACCACGTTGGAGTCCAGCATTACAAGCGAGGAAACCAAAGCGATGATGACCAGGATTTGCCGTTGTTTTTGCGCAGGGGAAGGGTCGATGTCCAAGTGTTAACTCCTGAGATACATGTGGATTATGATCGAAATATAAAGCAGGATTATGGCACTGGATGCAGATCAGTGTATATGCACCGATTACGCTGCTGGCCGAACGGCGTGAGATGAATATGCCTCTTAGTCAATTCGGGGCTGATGCTGGATAGCCTCCCTACGAAGACTCACCCGATGACTGAAGATACGAACGATCAGCCGCATCTATCTTCCAGAGGAAAACACATGACCATCAATGTCGAGTTGTACGGCGCCGAAACGGGCAATAGTTTCAGAGCTGCTATCGCCCTGAGCGAAGCGGGTTTGGCGTTCAAACCAATACGGCTTGATCTACGGGCAGGGGATCACCGCCACCCTGAGTTCTTGACGCTCAACAGCGCTGGCAAGGTTCCGACTCTGGTGGACCATGGTAGCTCGCCGGTTTTGATCATCAATCAGTCAAACGCGATCATCCAATACGCCGATTTGAAATCCCCCGGGACTTTGGCACCGATCGTTGAGGACCAGCGGTTGAAGACCCTGGACCGGTTTTTTTATTTCGTCACCGATGTGATTTCCAGCAGTCATGCGGCTTTCTTTCTGCGCCGTGCTGGCATGCGTGAGGGATCTCCGGCACTGGCGCGGCATGCCTTGGACCAGCTCAGGCTGGCTGAGCATTTTCTGGAACAGGACTACATCGCAGGCCAGGCTTTTTCCATGGCCGATATCGCTGCATACACCTTCTGTTATTCCGTCCAGGATCAGCTGGATTGGAAAAACCTGCCACGCATGGCTGCCTGGTTCGACCGAGTTGGCTCGCGACCAGCCGTCCAGGCCGGCATGCTGGCCTTTACCCCTGGTGCTGCGCAGCCTTGGCTGCGGCGCGTTGACCTCGGACCTGGCCGGGAGTAAATCCGCTCGCATCCTTGAAAGCCTTGCTAAACGAATACTGGGAAGAATACCCGCTACGCCTCGCGATCTGCGCGATGCTTTCATCGGTGTCCTTCAACATTTGCGTCGCCAATCCCATCCGAAAACGAGTCAGGTAAGCATGAGGTGTTTCACCGACAGATTGAGCGAATCGCTGTGCAAATACTGTACGAGAAAGGCCGGCCTCCATGGCCAATCCTTCAATAGTCCACTGATAGAACGGTCGTTCATGAATACAGGCAAGCGCTATGGCTATCTGGCGGCGTTGCGCCAGGGACAAAATATTCATGTTGCCGCCCCGAAGCCGCTCCCATTCGCGAAGAATGTAGATGAATATTGTTGATAGAAGGTGCCTGATCATAGGCTGAGAGCCGAACTCGGAACGACGCAACTCATCACGCAGCTGCTTGAGATTCTCAGTAATGAGGGCACTGTTACAGGCTTCCAAGTGCACAAACGCAGGCAAGTCGTTTAGCGCTGTCAGCAGTATGCCGGTGTCAGGGCCGAAAAAACCGCAGACAATTGATGTAGCTTTGCGAGCACTACTCACCTTGCCGTTAACTTGTGCCAGAAACGCCTCTACGCCGACTACCGGCGAGTCGATGCCGGAACTCACAGTATGGGGAAGCCCTTGCGGAACCAGGATTATGTCCCCGGCCTCCAGGCAGATGTCAGGCTTACCAACGGCACTGAGGTAAGCGCGTCCCTCAAGGCAAAAATGAAAAAAAGCACCCGGGCGCTGCGGGAGCGTGACTCCCCACTCACCGCTTATTCTCGCCTGTACCAAGACGATACCCTGCGCCACAAACGGATGGGGTAGCGAAATTGCCTCTTGCATGTATGTCCCGATCAAGTACGTAAGTTATAGACCTGATCCAACCTTATCTCACTGCTTTATAGCGTTGATTGGTGCGGCCGGATTATGCCTTGGAGTGGTTATTTAAAATATGACCGATGGTCTCAATGCGACGGCGTGATATCGGGATATGGACCGTATACCTGATCTTAATAGGTAAAACGTATGGTCAGAGCCACGACAGCTGGCTGTCATCGCGTTCGTTTTCAACGCCTTTTGAATCACATTTTCACTGGAGGGAAATCAAGAGTGGTCTGAGCAACGTTGTTCAGCAGGTTGGTAAAGACGAGCAACGTGATCTGCGAAATGATCTCAATCAGCACAGCATCACTCAGACCCTGGGAGCGTGCCTCAGCAAGTATCTCGTTACTGATATGACCACGCGTAGACGCCACAGCGCGAGCAAATCGAGCGTACGCATCCAGATTACCTTCGCGTGCACTGATAATGTCAGATTCTGTTAACCCGACTTTCGATCCGACGAAGCTATGCACCGCGCTGCAATACTCACAGCCGTTGATTTGAGATACCGCGAGAGAAATCGTTTCCCTCTGCTTTGCCGTCAATGATGTCGTTTCGTTTGCCTGGTGAAACTGCAAGTAGGTTCCAAGGGCCGTGGGGGAATGGGCCAAGACTTTAAATACATTTGGAACCATGCCGTACGCGCGATTTACGCTGTCAAGCAGCGGACGTGCGGCCTCGGGAGTCTGCTCATCGGTCAATACGCTGATGCGAGTCATATCAAATACCTTAACAGTGCCGAGCACTAAGCGTCGGCGGGATTTACGAAAACCTGGTTTCCGGGTGCTGTGGGCACTCTTGCTCACTTCACGGGGGGATTAATAAGCAGCGCCAGCGGGGAAAGTGGGCCAACCGGAATGAATTCGAAGGTGATAAGCCCTGCTTTATCCAAAGGCATTTTGGCGAAGATGGACTTGGCTTAATCTACATCTGTCATATTCAATACAAATACAACGCCAAGTTTGTCGTTACGAACATTCCACTGTTCAAGCTTTCCATCTAAGTGGAGTTGAACTGTTTCTCGGACTTCTTGAGGCAAGACGGCGCTGATCGCTTCTTGCGAAGCGCCTGGAGTCACGGTACCCACAGCAATGATTTTGGTGGTTGGGACTTTAGGCAGTGGCGCGGCCATTGTTACGGTGGAAAAAGTACCCGCCAGGATTGCGGCTCCAGAAAGGAGCGACAACACCTGCAATCTTGCTTTTGACATCTTGTTTGAAACTTTCATGATGAAATCTCCTGTGTGTACGTTCGGGGTCAATGGCCGTTGAGCGGGATTTCGGCCAGCAGCACGCTGCTGCACGAGACTCCACCATCTGAAGTAATGCTGAACTGTCGATACTTAACTGCTGATGTTCCAGAAGTGACCGCTATCGCATCGATTGCAAACTTCTTCAATTGATTCGTTGATGGCTATTATCGGTGCGGCTCAGCGATGGTGCCATGTCGTAGTTCCCTCGTTTTCAGCCATTCAATTGTCGGTGACAATCCATGCCTGGAGAGGGGGTGCCTACACGGTGCACTACAGCGGAATACGATTCAGGCGAGCTGTTACTTGCAACTTCAGCGCGCTTTGAATCCAGTACGGCTGCAGGCATGCGGCCTTTCAGGAGGGTTGGTCATGCTGCTTAATGCATACGGCCATCACCAGATTGAGCCTGCCTTGTCGAAGATTACGCGCAAAGTTTGCCGCCAATTCCGGGAAACGCTCCCCCATCGCGATCTTGAGCGAGGGAGCGACTTCAGTTCCCTGGACAGAAGGCAGGCTGACGTTTTCAATCCACTGAACAATTTCATCGGTGACATCAATCCACTTTAGAAAGACAAAGCCACTTTCATGCAGAACTGATCGGGTTTGAGCTTGCGTCAGCAAAAAACTATTTTCAGGTTTTCCACCCGCGGGACCGGATAAAAAGGCTCAGGCTCGCCTTCCACGCCAAGCACATCCGTCGCGCGGGGATTATGCTTCTGGGCGCAAAAGCGCTGGAGGAACTACTACTTTTACTCGGCCGTTGGCGACGTCATATACCAGTCCAGTCACCATAAAACCGCCTGGCAAATTGGGGTTGGCCTTGAGCGCTGCCACATCAATGGCGACTGCCTCGTACGGATCTTCGATTGCGAGGCTGTCCAGATCTTCGGTCGCAACGCCCAGGTTTTTGGCAAGTAGATCCGGCACCAGGTGACGGCAAGGGCCGATCCCGCAATCTGTGTGATGAAGCACGATCAAATTCCAGCCTGGGCCAATGTCTTTGCCTTGAGCGGCCGCGAGCGAGCGCACGATCGCCATATTCTGAAGTGTCGGGGGATTGATCCGGCCCCCTACGTTGCGAATGACCGCGGCCTCACCGTGCTTGAGTCCCAAGACGTCCGCCGGGTCAACACGGGGGTCGACGCAACCGATTACCACGGTCTTCATGGACGGCATTATTTTCAGCTCGGCGTTGAAACCTTCAACCGCGAAGGCGTCATTGCGTTGGATCAGGTCATCGATAAAACTCATAGCAGTTCTTCCTAATATTAAGTAAGTGATCAGGAAGTCGTCGACAGATCCTGGCCGCTGGCGCAGAGACTAGACGTGAGCAGGTGCGCGGCCAATGTCCAAGCATCCCAAAGCTTTATCCATTCGTACGATATCCGTCAGCCTGGCTGCGGCGCGCGCCTCAGGGTAATCCGCGTCAGCTCCGAAGGAACGCTCAGGCGCAGGGCAAAACCGGGCCAGAGCGCTGTGCCGTTGTTGACGTAGAGCTGCATGCCGTCGACGTCATAGAAGCCAGAAACAAAACCCTCGTTGGCCCGGGCGATGATCAGGTCCAGCGGGCGGATCATGCCTCCGTGTGTATGGCCGGATAGCTGCAAAGCCACACCCTGGCTGGCAGCTTGCCGGGCATTGCGCGGCTGGTGGTCCAGCAAAATGATCGGCGTATTGGCCGGCGCCCCGTCCAGCGCCTGTTTGAGGTCCGGCCCAGGCAAGCCGGCACGCGGGGCGCTCAGGTCCGTGACCCCGGCCAGCACCAGTCGTGCATCACCACGTTCGATCAACGCGTGGCTGTTGGTCATGCGCTTCATGCCCAAAGACGCGAAATACTGCATCCACGTCTCGTTGTCGAAGAAGTACTCATGGTTGCCCGGAATCACATACACCCCATCAGGGGCATGCAGATCCCGCAGTGGTTCTACATCCTGTTTGCGGGCGCTGAGCGGGCCGTCAATCAAGTCGCCTGTGATCACGATCAGATCCACCCCCAGCGTGTTGGAGCGGTTAACCACCGCTCGCGCCCACGGCTCATCGAACAACTTGCTGATGTGCATGTCGGTCAGCTGCAATACCGTGTAGCCGTCAAATTGCGGCGGCAGGTTTTTGATGGCCACCTCGATGTCTTTCACCGGCGGCACACGCACGGCCTGGTGTACGCCAATGGCCGCCAGCAGTAGCGCTGCGGTCCCGACGGTGTAGCGTAGCGGGGCGGGTATGGTCAGCCATTGTCGGCGAACCAGCATGGTCAACAGCGTGCCGAGATCAATGACGATTTGCAGCACGGCAATCAGCAATATCGCGCCGAATGCCCAGTTGAAAAACAACAACAGCGCCCTCGGGAATTCAGGGGAGAACACGCTGCCGGATGAGAACCTGGCATACAGGTGATACTGCGAGGCGGCCAGCAATAACAGCGCGCTGGCTAACCTGACGGGCAGGGGCCAAGGCATAGGCCAGATGAACCGAATGATCACATACAGGCAGGGAGTGCTGAACATAACGTGAAACATCAAATTGCTCCTTGAACCGTGATTGTCTGCGCGCCCGCTTCGCGAAAAGGCTCTGAAAGCACTTTGCCAGAAAGGTTGAGATCAATCGCCACCGCTAAACGTTCATACCGATCCGGGTTTTGTCCCTGCGCGCACCGGCCCGTGGTACCACCGCAATCACCGCCAGTGGTGAGCCACTTGGTGCGAACAAAAATAAATACTTGTCTGTTGCGGATCAAAACCTACATTCTTGCGTCTGGTGGATTCCCGCCACGATCCAATTGCGTCGACCGCCATAGGATCAATGCCCTTGAGGGGCGCGACAAAAATGCACCGTGCACCGGACCGCCCAGGCAGCTTGAGCCACTAACCGACTAGAGCATGACCACCGTCTAGAGAAGCCGTCCGTTACCTCCTTTGATTCATCCCTGCCCAGCTACGCCTCCCGGTACACGAATCTCTTTCGTCGCCAGGGTCGCAGGCTGCACGCCGCCCTTTGTTTGAATACTTATGAGAGAAGCCATGAACCCATTTCGTCGTTGTCTGTTGAGCGCCTTGTTCGCCAGTGTTGCCTGTGCGGCCCTGCCGTTTGCTCAAGCTGACGGGTTATCCGATATCAGCAGCCGGGGTGTATTGAAAGTAGCCGTCCCCCAGGACTTTCCTCCCTTTGGTTCAGTCGGCACGGACATGAAACCGCGCGGTCTGGATATCGAAATGGCTCAATTGATTGCCGATAAACTCGGGGTCAAGCTGGTCCTGACGCCGGTCACGTCCGCCAATCGAATTCCCTTCCTGACCACCGGCAAAGTAGACATGGTCATCTCAAGCCTGGGCAAAACCCCTGAGCGCGAAGAAGTGATCGGCTTCAGCAGCAAGTACGCGCCTTTCTACATGGGCGTTTATGGACCGGAGGAAGTGGTGGTCAGCAAAGCTGCGGACCTGAACGGCAAGTCCATCGGATTGAGCCGCGGCGCCCTGGAAGACATCGAAGTGTCCAAGGTCGCGCCGCCGGGTACCACGATCAAACGCTTCGAAGACAACAACACCACTATCGCCGCGTTCCTGGCCAATCAGGTTGACCTGATCGCCAGCGGTAACTCCACTATGGCAGTGATTGCCGATCAGAATCCTCACCGCCCACCGCTGCTCAAATTCAAGCTCAAGGACTCCGGTTGCTACGTGGGTCTGGGCAAAGATGAGACCGCGCTCAAAGATAAGGTCAACGGCATCGTTGCGGCCGCCAAGGCTGATGGCACGTTGAACAAAATGTCGGAGAAATGGCTGAAAGAATCCCTGCCTGCCGATTTTTGAGGAACAGCGCGTCATTGCTTACGCGCTCAAACTTGCACCGGGTGTTGCGCAGGCACCCGGTTCATCCACGGGACGTTAGCTGCCTTGCACGAAGATGCGCGCTCATGGGGCGGCCACATCGTGGTCGTCCAGGTTATCGATATGCTTGAAGCGTTCGACCAGGAAGTCGATCAGACTGCGGACCCTAGCGGACAGGTGTAACTGTTGCGGGTAAACCGCATAAACGTCCGCCCGCGTCGGCGTCTGATCTTCAAGCAGAAGCCGCAGACGACCACTGCGTACATAGCGCGCAATGTCCCATTCAGCCCTCAGCAAGATACCGTAACCTTCCAGCGCCCAATTCAGGGCGACTTCCCCGTCGTTGCAACCCAGTGCGCCTCGTACTTTGATGTTTTGAGTGCGATTGCCGTTGGTGAAACTCCAGACGCCGTAGGGTGTTTCGTTCTGCCTTAAAAATATGCAGTTGTGCTGCTGCAGGTCCGCAAGCCGCTCGGGCACACCATGCTTGTCGAGATAGAGAGGAGAAGCGCACAGCAGGCGGCGATTGGAAGCGATCTTGCGCGCGTGAAATGCAGCGTCCGGCAGCGTGCCGAAACGGATTCCCAAGTCAAAACCGTGGGTCGCAAGGTCCAGCGGGTGGTCACTGATTTCCAGCTGGATCTGCACCTCTGGATAGCGCGAGAAAAACGCGGCCAGTGCCGGGCCGATGTAACGACGACCAAAGCCCAGTGACGCATTGACCCTGATCAAGCCTTTGGGCGTGGCGCGGCTGCTGCTGACCAATTGCTCGACCTCATCAATCTGAGTGAGGATCCGCGCCGCGTGGGAAAAATACAGTTCACCTTCCGCTGTGAGACTCATCGACCGGGTCGTGCGATTGACCAGACGAATACCCAGACGCGCCTCCAGCGCTGTCAGGCGTTTACTCACCGCAGGGGGTGTCACACCCAGCTCTCGAGCGGTTGCCGCCAGGCTGCCTTGATTGGCCAGCAGGTAAAAAAATGACAGGTCAAGGGTCTGGCTCATTCGTAACTCAAAGTTATGGATGTAGTGATTTTGAGTAACTCACACCGTTATGGGCACTACATATACTCCGCTCACACCCCGATTGGACAGCCCCTGTTCAACGGACAAAACAAAAACCGAGCGGGAAGATACTGACGATGAATACATACAAGATTGCAGCGGTTCCGGGTGACGGCATTGGCGTAGAAGTGATCGCGGCCGGGGTAGAAGTGCTCAAGGCCCTTTCAAACAAATCCGGTTTTGAACTGGCGTTCAAAGATTTCGACTGGAATTCCGATAACTACCTGAAAAACGGCTACTACATCCCCGAAGGCGGCCTGGAAGAACTGAAGACCTTCGACGCCATTTTCTTCGGTGCAGTGGGAGCCTTGAACGTCCCCGATCATATTTCCCTCTGGGGCCTGCGCCTGCCCATTTGCCAAGGCTTTGACCAGTACGCCAACGTCAGGCCCGCCCGCGTGCTGCCCGGTGTGAAGAGCCCGCTGCACAATGGTGAGCAGATTGACTGGGTCGTGGTGCGGGAGAACTCGGAAGGCGAATACTCAGGCAACGGCGGTCGTGTCCACCGTGGTCTACCGGAGGAGGTGGCTACCGAGGTGTCGATTTTCACCCGCACAGGCGTTGAGCGTATTCACCGCTTCGCCTTTGAACTGGCCCGCAGCCGTCCGCGCAAGCACCTGACGATGGTCACCAAATCCAATGCTCAGCGCCACGGCATGGTGTTGTGGGACGAGATTTTTTATGAAGTGGCCAAGGACTTCCCGGACGTGAAGGTCGACAAGGAACTGGTCGACGCCGTCACCACGCGCATGGTGCTCAAGCCCTCGACCCTTGACGTCATCGTCGCCACCAATCTGCACGCCGACATCTTGTCGGACCTGGCGGCCGCGTTGTCGGGCAGCCTGGGCATCGCACCCACCGCCAATCTGAACCCTTCGCGCCAATTCCCGTCGATGTTCGAACCCATTCATGGCTCAGCCTTCGACATCACGGGCAAGGGCGTCGCTAACCCCATCGCGACGTTCTGGACTGCTGCAATGATGCTAGAGCACCTGGGCGAGCAAGCCGCGGCCAAGCAACTGATGTCGGCTATCGAAGCGGTGACTGAAAGCGGCCTGCATACCCCTGATCTGGGTGGCACGGCCACCACGCGTGAGATCACCGATGCTGTCATCGCGTTGATCAATCGCTGACTCAGCGACGCCAACGCCATGTCTTGCTGATTCAAACGCTGCTGCGGCACAACGCCTGGGGGATGATCGATGATCCGAACCCCGGGCATTTCCTGACAACAATAAAAAATCAGGGCCCCGTCATGAAACGAATTTTTGGAAAACTCTACGTACAGGTTCTGCTGGCCGTCATCCTGGGCGCGATTATCGGGGTGCTGGTGCCCGAAACCGGCACTGCACTCAAGCCCTTGGGCGACGCTTTCATCAAGCTGATCAAAATGCTGCTGGCCCCGGTGATATTTCTCACGGTGGTCACCGGCATCGCCAAGATGGAAAGCATGAAGGAGTTGGGGCGCGTGGGCTTTCGTGCGCTGATCTATTTCGAGGTGGTATCGACCCTGGCGCTGGTGGTCGGGCTGGTGGTGGTAAACGTGTTCAGACCCGGCGCGGGTATGAACGTCGATATCGCGAGTCTGGATACCTCAAGCCTTGCGACCTACACCACAGCGGCCAAACACGCCTCGTTCATGGATTTCGTCATGAACATCATCCCTGACACCATTGTGGATGCCTTCGCCAAAGGCAACGTACTGCAAATCCTGCTGTTTTCGATCCTGCTTGGCGTGGCGCTGGCCCAGGTCGGGCCGCGCGGCAAAGTCTTCGTGGATACGCTGGACAGCCTGATGCAGGGCATGTTCCGGATCGTCAACATGGTCATGCGCCTGGCCCCCATCGGAGCATTCGGTGCGATCGCGTTCACCATCGGTAAGTACGGCTTTGGCTCGCTGTTCTCTCTTGGCAAACTCATGGCCTGCGTGTACCTGACCTGCGCGGTGTTTGTCATTTGCTTGCTGGGCCCGATCTGCCGTTACAGCGGTTTCAGCCTGTGGAAGTTCTTGCGTTTCATCAAGGAAGAACTGTTCACCGTGCTGGGTACCAGCTCGTCGGAGTCGGTCCTGCCGCAGATGATTTCAAAGATGGAGAAAGCCGGTGTCTCCAAGCCGGTGGCAGGGATGATCATCCCCTCCGGATTGACCTTCAATCCTGACGGTCAGGCCATTTACTACACCATCGCTGCCATTTTTATCGCGCAGGCCACCAACACGCCGCTGACACTGACGGATCAATTGATCGTGCTGGCCGTGCTGATGTTCACCTCCAAGGGCTCGGCAGGTGTAACGGGTTCGGGTTTCATCATCCTTGCCGCCACGTTGGCGTCATTGGGTACGATCCCGGTGGCGGGCATGGTGCTGTTGTTGGGCGTGGACAGGTTCATGTCGGAGGCTCGCGCGATCACCAACACCATCGGAAACGGCGTGGGCACGATGGCGATCGCCAAATGGGTAGGGGCCCTGGATACGGCCAGAATGCACCGCGCGCTCAACAATGAGCCTGAACCGCTCGAGCGCGCAGGCACTTGTGCGACGACCGCCGACCCATTGGTTGTCTCAGGGGGAGAAAAAATCAGCCATCTGGCGGCTATGAAAGTGTCCGCAGTTCAGTCCTGAACAGATCGCGAAACTGGCCGCCGGACTGTGCGAGTCTGGCGGCTTTCGCGTTCTACGCCATCGTGGCTTATTCCCTGGCCACGGCTTCGTTCACGAAATCCTCGTAGGTGCGCAGCGGGTGGCCGATGAGGGTCTGAAGCTGTTCGACGGTTTCCTGCGCTGATTTCATGCCCCTGGTCTGGATTGCCGCCATCATCAGGCCCATGTCATAGGCCAGCCAGGAAGGGCCGTACGAGGCCAGTTGCGCTTCGAAAGCAACCACGTCATTACCCCCGTAGGCGATCTCACGGCCTAACGCCGTACTCCAGATCCTGGCCACGGACGCTCCGGTGAGCGCTTGCGGCCCGACCAGTTCCAGCGTCACTCGTCGCAGCGCAGCGGGTGCCTTGTCCCGTCGCAGCAGCTCTGCAACCGCAACATCAGCGATATCCCGCGCATCGATCATCGACACGCCCGCCGAGCCGATGGGCATCGGGTAGATCGAATAGTGCTCGATGGTCTGCTGGACCATGCGGTCGTTTTGCATGAAATAGGCCGGACGCAGAACCGTTGCCGGTATGTCCAGGCTCTCGATCATGCGCTCGACCGTGTGCTTGCCGGTGAAGTGCGGAACATGGGTGAAGGTGTCGGCATGAATCACTGACAGATAAACGATGCGCTCGATACCCGCCTCGCGAGCGAGGTTGAGCGTGACAAGGGCTTGTGTGACCTCATCAGGCGTCACGGCATTGAGCAGGAACAGCGTACGAACCGATGAAAGTGCGGCACGCATCGACGCGATATCGGTGAGGTCTGCGACGACTTCAATCACCCCCGAGGGGAATTGTCGTTTGCCCGCTTGACGCACGAGGGCGTGGACCTCGGCACCCGCCTGAGCAAGGCCCTCAGTGACCAGCGAGCCAACAGTGCCGGTAGCGCCTATAACCAGAATGCTCATGTTTGATACTCCTGCATAGAAGTGAGAGTGGATCAGCGGGTGAGATCCGTAACGACATCGCCCGCCGCGGGTATTCATTGGAATGCCCCGTATCGTGTTCCGATGGCGAGAAAGTAATCCGTTACACTTCCAATACGAAGACCCAAAAAACCAGACACCTCGTTTCATATATGGAACACCATGAACCTCAATGCACTGAACGATTTCATCCTTGTTGCCACCCATTCGGGCCTGGGAAAGGCAAGTCGTGCCAGCGGTATCTCCAAGGCCACCTTGTCGCGGCGAATTCATGAGCTTGAAGAACAACTGGGGGTGAGGCTGATCGAGCGCAGCGCGCGCGGGCTGAAGCTCACCGAGGCGGGTGAGGCGCTGATGTCTCGAAGTGAAGGACCGCTGGGTGAAGTGATCGAAGCCGTGACGGCCGCACGCGAAGGGGTGTCGATACCGCGCGGGCGTTTACGAGTGGCTGCGCCGATTCTGTTTTCGCAGCTTGCGATGGGGCGTATTGGCGCCGAATTCAGTGCGGCCTACCCGGAAGTGTTCATTGAGGTGGTGGCAGAGGATCGCATGGTGGATCTGGTAGAGGAGCAATTTGACGTCGCTATCCGGATCAACCCAAGCCCGGACAGCAGCCTGGTCGGGCGATGCTTCGCCAACGACCAGATGATAGTGGTGGCGGCGCCTGGAATACCCAGGCCCGCTCCCGGCGCAGTCCGACCCGTTCCAAGCATCGTGACATCGACATTTCAGCCCACCCACTGGAGTCTCGATGACGGGCAACTGGTCCTGGAGCCGGTCCCGAAAATGCAGTTCTCTTCGCTGTTGATGGTGCGGGATGCTGCCATCGCCGGCGGCGGTGCAGCCCTCATTCCGCAGTCCATCGCCCGGAACCCGCTGGCCAGCGGGGAATTGGTTCAGTGGGGCACGGTTTCAGGTGTACAGCCAGCACTGTGGGTACTGCACACCTCCAGGCGGCTTGCGACACCCAAGGTTCGCGCATTCGTCGACTTCATCTGCGACCGATACTCAGCGATGTCTCTGGTGCTGAAGGGGTAGAGCCTGCCAAACCTGAACAGGGTGCGTGCTGTATCAGGTGACTGCGATTGCTCGAGAGCGTGCGCCTCCCTACTCAAATATCGAACTCGATAGACGACACAAACCCGTGTCCGTGAGCTATAGCAGGGGTGAGCAGGCTAATCGGGGTCACATACTGGTTGCACGCTCCCGGGCAATAGCCCCGCAGCCTGATAATTTTCGATGGTTGCGTCGAACAGCGAAATGTCCGAACGGCTGCGTGCCACTAGCTGCGCACCGGCCACGGCGGCGAAGATAGCGTGAGCACGGTGTCCAGCATTTTCAGCGTCGGTGATCCCGGCTTCGATGATAGTTTTCGCCAGCCATTGGACGTTGACATCGGCGAAGGTCTGGACTTCTTTCATTACCACTTCGGGCAGGTCATCGTACTCGGCACCCATAAAACTGCTCAGGCACATGCGATTGTCGATTTCCAGTGACATTCGGAAAGTCTGAGGATACTGCCTCAGGCGCTCCAGCGGATCGGCGATGGCGACCGTCATCACTTCCAGCCGGGCCGCCGCATCCTCCCAGTAACGCTTGGCAACCGCCGCCGCCAGGTCTGCCTTACTGGAAAAATGGTGATAAAGACTTGCGGCCTTAATGCCTACCTGTTCTGCCAGGCTGCGCAGGTTCAAACCGCTATAGCCATGGGCTTGGGCGATCCTGGTGGCCGCCATTAAAATCTTGTCACTCGAATTTTCGCCTGCCTGAGCTTTCACCAATACCTCCGAATAAATCGTTGACAGATCAAATTGTAGCTCCTACTGTTCAGCCTAACAAGTGTTAGTTAGTCGGCTGATCATTCGATCCTACTTACGAGGTTAACCATGAATAACGAACTGATTTTCCAGGATGCAACCGCTTTGGCAGCTCTCATCCGCAGCAAGACAGTATCCCCTGTAGAGGTGATGAAGGCACACCTTGAACGTATCGATGCGCTCGACAGCCAAGTCAATGCGATCGTTACTCTGGCGCAAGATGCGCTCAGCGAGGCCAAGGCTGCCGAAGCGGCGGTACTGGCCGGAGACCAGCTCGGCCCGCTGCATGGCGTGCCGTTCACGGCCAAGGATTCCATCGACACCGCCGGTGTCATGACGCAACGTGGCTCGCCGATTTTCAGGGGGCGTACACCCGACACCGACGCCACCAGCGTGGCGCGGATGAAAAAGGCAGGCGCCATCTTGCTGGCCAAGACCAATCTCCCCGAGTTCTCGTACTGGATCGAGAGCGATAACCTGCTGAGCGGTCGCTCAAACAACCCCTGGGACCTTAAGCGCACGCCGGGCGGCTCCAGCGGTGGCGAATCGGCTGCCATTGCCGCCGGCATGTCGCCACTGGGCCTTGGCACTGACCTGGCCATTTCAGTGCGGGGGCCGGGCGCCCAAACGGGCATTACCTCTATGAAGGCCACGCACGGCAGTGTACCCATGACAGGCATCTGGCCGCGTGCGCCGCGTCGCTTCTGGCACGTCGGGCCCATGGCGCGTTCGGTGCGCGACATTGCGCTCGCGTTCTCGCAGCTGGCCGGCCCGGATGGTCATGATGCATTCGCCAGCAGTGCCGCACCGCTCAACGTCGACATCACTAAACAATTAGCGCGGCCGTTGCGCGTGGGCTGGATGGTCGGGCCAGGCTATGGGCCGGTGGATCCGCAAGTCGCTGCGACAGTCAAGTCTGCGGCGCAGGCGCTTGAGGCGCTGGGCGTCATGGTTGAGCACGTGAACATCCCGGCGCTTGAGAAGGATTTTGCTCTCGATGTGTTCAACCGTCTGCATGTGATGGAGATGAAACCGGCCTTTGCCCAGGCTACTGCCGGTCGCCGCGATGACGAGTTGTACAAGATGGCCAAGACCATGTTGGCCCTGCCGGACACCTCCATGGCGGATTACATCGAGGCCGAACAGGCTGCCGAGCGCATCCGAGACGGCTATGCCGACTACTTCTCGCGATACGACGCGCTGATTACCCATGTGCTGCCGATCCCGGCGCACGAGCACGGTGTGGAAATGTTCGTCATCGACGGAAAAACGGTAGACGCAACTTACCTGCAGGGCGCAACCGTGCCGCTCAACGTCACAGGTTTACCCGGCCTGTCGATGCGATTCGGCACCAGTCAGGAAGGCTCGCCAATCAACGTGCAAATCGTCGGAGCATGGCATGCTGAATCCACAATCCTGCAAGTGGCGGCTTTGCTGGAAGGCGTCAGCCAGGTGAAGAGTCTGCATCCTTCGCTTGGCTGAACGGCTATTCAAATAGAACGGTAGATTTTAAAACACCTGCAAAGCCCTGACTCTGCCAACTCAATGGCATAGATGGTTTTGCTGTAAACCCGCTTAAGCTGGACGGCGGGATAGGGGCCGACCTGGGTCGACCGATCCGGATCGGTCTTGTGATGGAGGGCTTCGGCCCGGTAGACCCGGAAGTCGTAGCAACGGTAAAAAACGCGGCCAACGCTCTCAAGGATAAAGGGGTCATAGTTGAGCCGGTACGCATCCCCGCTCTTGAACAAACTGACGCTTCCGATGCGTTCTGGAAGCTGCAAAAGATGGAAGCCGATCCTGAGTTCAGAAAGGCGCCAGCCCGCGAGGCGCTTTTCTACACCGCACCGGGACCTGTCTCGCAGTTCGCGGTATCTGCCAGCCCGTCTGCCGGATAAAATTGCGCCCGGGATTTGCCGGCCCGTTTGGCCCGATAAAGTGCTTCGTCGGCGTGAGCCAGGGCATCGGCAAAATCACCTTCGGTCCACACTGCGCCGCCAATGCTGCAGCCAACCCTTATCACCACCCCCGCGAGTGTGAGGGGTTCTGCAATCGTTTTAATGATGCGCTGTGCAGCGCTCTGCACATTTGCCAGTGATTCGCCCGCCTTCAAGCGCAGCAGCAGGACGAACTCATCACCGCCGTGGCGCACTGCAATATCGCCATCGCGCACGGTGGCTGACAGACGCATACCGACTGAATGGAGCAGGGCGTCTCCGACAGCATGACCAAAGCGATCGTTCACGGGTTTGAAGCCATCGAGGTCCAGGCATAGCACGCCGAAGGCAGGCTGCTGGCCGGGTTCTGCTTGCAGACTCTTGATGTAGTTTTCCAACGCTGCCCGGTTGGGTAAACCTGTCACGGTGTCGCGGTAGGCAACGCCGCGGATCAGCGCCAACTGCCCCTTCTTTTGCGTCAGGCTCTCGACCAGATGCCGAATGACCATGCTCAGCTTTTCAACTTCCAGATTGCCTTTAACCAGCGGAATGTCGACGTCAGCGCCTTCGGAGAGTCGCGTGGCGGCTTCAGCAATCTGGTTGAGTGGTCGGGTGATGACGCCTGCCACGAACCATCCCAGCACGGCGAAGGCGATGGACAGAAGACTGCCCCATAACAATATTTCAGCACGCAGCCCGTTTGCCTCAGCAAACGCAACTTTCGCTGGTTGACGCGTCACGACGGTCCAGCCCAGCCCAGGGTAACCATCAATACCGGTGCTTTCGGCAGCCCCCGCCACGTATGTATTTCCATCCTGCCACTCGCTGACCGTCCAGTGGGTGGTGCTGTTGTTGTCGATGCCGGCCTCACTCGGTTTGCCGATCAGTTGCTTGGGGCCGAGCAACACAATGCCATCCTTGCTGATGACCAGAAACTCCACACCCGGAAGGCTTTTCTTCAGTGGTTCGAACATGGTTCGGCCTATTTCCGCTGCCCACTGCCAAGACAGGTGAGTGCCCAGTACGCCGATGAAGTTTCCGGCCTTGTCCCGCACCGGCATGCTGATATCGACGAACTTCATGGCTTCACCCGATGGGTTGGGCAACAGCTTGGCGAGCATCACGGCTTCATGCACATCGCCTACGAACGTCGTGTCCCGGCCCTCGGTGAACACGGGGCGGTGCGCGATGCTGGCGCCTTCCAGCAGGCGCCCGGTCGAGGCGACAACCGTGCCTTGGGCGTCGGTGAGGCCGATCCATGAATAGCTGGGGAACTGGGCGTTGAGATGGTTAAGCAGGCTGCGGGCTTCTGCGACGTTCTGCGGATTGCGCAGTGCCTCCAGTGCGCTCAGCACGCTGAGCTCCTTGGCGCGGCTGTGCATGTCACGATCGAGACGGTCAATCATCGAAGCCGCGTATTCCGCCAACTGATGCCCGGTCTGCTCTTTGTGCCTGGAAATCGCGGACGCGCCGATGACGCTGCCGAAAATACACGTGATGACCAGCACGGCGAGCGCGACGACAACTGCAAATTTCGCTTGCAGGCTTTGGAAGGGGATCAGCTGCATGATGAATCGCCTGGCATGGGCAAACGCCTCAGATCCCTGGCATTCTTAAAACATGTTATCGGCGAGCACCCCGGTTTTCTTAAGGGCCGCTATTGGTTGATTTGCGGGAGCTGGGCTGTGCGGGTCAAAGGAAGGTTCAGCCACCGCTGCCCTGTAGCGTTTGCCAACGCATTGCCGATGGCCGCGGCCATTGGACACCCAAACGATGACCCACGCATTCTGAATACCCGTGCAGTCCTGGACCTAGCGATAGAACCCCTTCCGGTTCGACGAGTCTGTTGCTGTATTACTTTCGGAAAAGCAGCCATGTCAGCGCACCACAGTCTTATCGTCCTTGCTCGTGCAGGGTACGCCGCGCGAGGAGTGCTTTACCTGATCATCGGTGTCTTCGCATTGCTCGCGGCAAAGGATTCGACCAATCCCAAAGACAGCCACAAAAGCCTGGAAGCCTTATTACGGCAGCCGTTTGGCTATTTTTTAGTGGGCCTGGTGGTGGCGGGTCTACTCGTATTTGCCGCTTGGCGTGTCCTGCAAGCCACGCGTGATGTCGACCATCACGGCAAAAGCTTCAAGGGTCTGGTGATTCGCTCCGGTCTGTTTGCAGGCGGTGTGGTCAATGGTGCTCTGGCATTTTTTGCGTTGGGCCTGCTGATAAGCGGAATCGGTAACTCCGGCAGTTCGGGTGGCAAAACCAAAGATTGGCTGGCGCACCTGTTGTCCTGGGAGCACTCCAACCTACTGGTGTACCTGATCGCGCTCGTTCCGTTTGGTGTTGGCATTGCGCACATCATCAAAGGATGGAAGGCGTCGTTCGAGAAGTATTTCGAGGCCGACGAAGACGTCATGCGTTACGTCCGCCCGGTGTCCCGGTTTGGCCTGATTGCCCGTGGCATCGTTTTTCTCGAGATTGCATTGCTGTTGGCCGTCAGCGGCTCTGCCTATCAAGCGATGGACCCACCTGGTATGAAGGAAGCCCTCGACGCGCTCCAGAATCTACCGGCTGGATGGCTGGTTTTGATGGTGATGGCCTTCGGGCTAATCGCGTTCTCGGTTTACAGCTTCTCTGAAGCCTTCTGGCGCAAGATAAATATGGAAATACCTGGAGTGTCGAGAGCGTAGTGCAGGAACGACAGGTCATTTGCAGCCTGAACGTTCCATCCAGGCACCAAGTTTGAGGGAATCGCAGGCCACTAGCGCCTAGATGTTGTAGCCATCGACGGCTGCACGCATCGCCGCCAGGTCAGCGATACCTGACATGCCAGGCCGGTTGCCCTGGTTAGATCCGATCATGACGATCCGGCCATGGTCGCTGAGTACATCGCAGCCAGCGCGCCCGCATTGCAACCTGAACGATTGCCGTTTCATGATTGATCGGTCAGCTGGACGGATGTAGAGGCGTTGACCTCGGTAGCGAAAATCGACCAGTCCTTGTGACCCAGCCCACGGGCCACAGCCGCCGTCATATTTGCCCGCACTGCGTCGGCTGCGGGTAATTGCAGGTTCATGCGATGGGCCGCCTCAATGGCCAGGTTGACGTCCTTGAGGCCTAACGACAACGTGAAGCCTGGTTCGAAGGACCCATTGACGATGTTCTGTCCATAGCGTTGGTAGCTGGGCGAGGCAAACAGGGTCTGGGTCATGAGGTCAATGAAAGTGGCCGGGCTCAATCCATGACGCTCGGCCAGAGCGCTGGCTTCACCGAGCGACTCGATGGCCTGGGTGATCATTAAGTTGCCGGCGATCTTCGCGATACACGCATGCACGGGTTCATCACCCATCCGCCAGGTCTTTTTTCCCAGCACGTCGAAGAGAGGCTGCACGGCCGCGATTGCCGTTGGCGACCCGGCGGCCATGATGTTCATTTCGCCCCTTGCAGCCACCGCAGGCACACCGAACACCGGCGCCGCGACCAGCGCGATGCCGATGGCGTGATGAACAGCTTGCAGCTCTTGCATGAGCAGAGGGGAGAGCGTCGACATCACAATGTGGATACAGCCTTTGTCCGCTCCATCCAAATTCCCGGACGCTAGCAGTACCGTTCTGACTGCATGATCGTCGGCGAGCATGCTGATGACGACGTCCTCCTGGAATGCAGCGGCGGGGGTCGCCAGGACTCGCACGCCCTCCAGTTGCGCTAACGCTCCCTGACTACGATTCCACGCCGAGACACGATGCCCGGCTTCGATAAGCAGGGGAATGATGGCGCGGCCCATGCTGCCCGTTCCGATAAATCCGATATTCATATTCAAACTCCTGTTGCTGTTAATGGCCTCAAAGTATGTGGCCTTGGGGATTGCTGCGGGACTGCCATTGCTGCAACCTCATCGTTCATTTTTGTACGAGGTGAGGCATGGACTGGAGTGACATGCGGGTGTTTCTGGCGATTGCCCGCAGTGGCTCGCTGGGCGGCGCAGCCAGGGAGTTGGGGGTCAGTCACCCGACGGTTGGGCGGCGCTTGCAGGTGCTCGAGCAAACCATTGGGCAACCCTTTTTCCTGCGGACTGCCCAAGGGCTGGTGCTCACTGACAGTGGCGAGAGGATTCTCAGCCTGGCCCAGGACATGGAGCACAGCGCCCTGGCCATCGATCGTCGGCTGGCGGGGCATGGTGATCAACCCGAAGGCCTGTTGCGCATCTCTTCAGCCGACTGGTTCGCCTGTCATGTGTTGTCGCCGGTCCTGAGTGAACTGGTGCGACGCTATCCGTTGATCGTCCCCGAAGTCATCGCCGGGCATCGGCTGTTCGACCTTGCCCGCCGGGATGCCGACATCGCGTTCCGGATCGTGCCTTTCACCGAGCCCGACATCGTGCACCGCAAGCTGACAACCCTGCCGTACGGGCTTTACGCCGCTTTGCACGCCCCGGCGCCCCGACCGGATGGCGAAGGCCTGGGCCTGGTCCTCATGAACATTGCCCAGGCCCATTACCCGGACGTGCAATGGCTGCAGCAGCGCTATCCGCTGGCCCGCACCGTGTTCACCAGCAGCAGTCGGACGGTCCAGGCGCAGATGTGCGCGAACGGGCTGGGGGTTGCCGTATTGCCCCGCGTCCTTGGCGACACCGTGCCGGGGCTGCGACTGCTGGATGAGGACGAGCCACCGCCAGGGCGGGACATCTGGATGGGGTATCACCAGGACATGCGCCAGATGGACCGATTGCGCGCACTGGCCGACCTTGCCGCCAGCATGATCGGAGCGGCGTAGAACGTTGTAGACCCTCAGGTGGAGCGAACAGCGATAGGCTGCGGCATCGGCGCTGGCTGCCGCGCTAGCGTCAGGCTCATGGCAGCCCCCACGGCCAGGCAGGCGGCGATGCACAGCACCGAGATCGTGAAGGCGTGAGTGATGCTGACCGCCGTTGGCTGTTCGCCCAGCAAGGTATAAAACACGCCGCCGATCAGTGCGACGCTCAGCGATGTGCTGATTTGCAACGTCGCGCTGGTGATGCCTGCGATCATCCCGGAATACGCCGGTGCGACCCGGCCGGTGACCATGCGCATCAACGTCGGCAGTGCCAGCCCTTGCCCGAACCCGATCAGGAACAGGATGGCGCTCAGAGACGTAAGGGACGGGGCGAGGGTGGTCGGCGTTACCGACACCAGCCACCCCAGCCAGAGAAATCCGAGTACTTCCAGTGCCATGCCCACCGGGTTTACATAGTCCCCGAGCAGGCGTCTGAGTCCAGGGACCGATAGCGGGCCGAGCAGGAATCCCGCGCCGAAAGGCAGGAAGATCAGACCGGCATGCAGCGGGGTCATATGCAGTGCGCCTTGCATGTACCTGGAAAGCAGCAGGAAAAACACACCAATGGCGTAGAAGCACAGCGCGACCAGTAACGCCCGGCCCAGGCCAGGGGCTTTCAGTGCGGCCGGGTCGAGGACCGGTGTGCCACCGGCGAGGTGCAAGCGGGTCTCGTAGCGCCAGAACCCTGCCGCCAGCACCGGGGCGGCGGCGAGCGACAGCCACGCCCACAACGGCCATCCGGCTTCGCGGCCTTCAATCAACGGCACGACCAGGGCGGCCAGAGTCAGCATCGACAGTGCTGTGCCCACCAGGTCCAGCTTGCTCGCGTGCAGTGCACGGGTTTCTTTGAGCACGGGGATGCCGAACGCAGTGACCAGCAATGCGATGGGCAGGTTGACCAGAAATATCGCCCGCCATCCCATGCCCAGCACGTCGACCGCAATCAAAATGCCGCCCAGCGCCTGACCGATCACGGACGCCAGTCCAAACACCGCGCCATACAAACTCAATGCCAGTGGTCTTTCCGATGCCGGGAAAATCGCCTGCACCGAGGCCAGCGCCTGGGGCGCCATCACGGCGGCGGTCACACCCTGTAAGGCGCGTCCGAGGATGAGGGTCCAGGGCGAAGCCGCCAGGCCGCACATCAGCGACGCGGCGGCGAAGCCCAGCAGGCCAAGGAAAAACATCCGCCCGCGGCCGTACAGATCGCCGAGTCGCCCACCGGTAATCAGCGTCACGGCATAGAGCGTCGCGTAAGAGGAGATCACCAGCTGCTCGGCAGAAGACGCTGTACCCAGGTCCTCCTGTATCGAGGGCAACGCGACGTTGACGATAAAAAAATCCAGAGGCGGCAGAAACGCACCGACCAGCAAGATGGCAAACATCAACCAGCGCCGGGGCTCGGGCGCGACGATTTCGATTTGAGACATGACAGGCATCCTGTGTGAAACCCTCGGGTTCCACTGCGATTGAAGGGCAGGGCTTTCGCTGAGAAGGCCTATGGACTCGTCTTCTCACGCTCAGCCGATGAGTCCTAATTTAAGAGATCACGCCTGGTCTTTCGCCTTACAAAACTGCACGAGCACCGTTCATTCGTGTCAGTGCCGCCTGGCTTCGATGACTCGCACAATGGGCCTGGGTCGCTCATGGCGACCTCCTTATCCACGATTGAGGAGTCAGACATGTCAGGTAAATTCAGCGATCAGGTTGCAGTCGTGACCGGTGCGTCCACGGGAATCGGATTTTCCATTGCCCAAGGCCTGATCGCCCAGGGCGCCAAGCGGGTTTACATCACGGGACGGTCAACGGACACGCTGCAGGCAGCGGTTGCTAGACTCGGCGACAAGGCGGTGGCGGTGGTTTCCGATGTCTCGCGTCAGGCCGATCTCGACGCGCTCAAGGCGTCGATTCAGGCGCGAGGCGACCGGCTTGACGTTGTGTTCGCCAACGCTGGGATCTGTGAAAAGAATCCGCTCGGCGAGACCAGCGAGGCGGCTTACTACTCAATGTTCGACGTGAACGTGAAGGGCGTGTTCTTCACCGTTCAAACGCTGCTGCCCTTGATGAAAGACGCGTCGGCCATCGTCCTGACCGCCTCGATCTGTTCCAGCAACGGGATGGAAGGCCTGAGCCTGTACAACGCCTCCAAGGCGGCAGTGCGATCGTTTGCACGCACGTGGGCCAATGAACTCAAGGGCCGCAAAATTCGCGCGAACGTATTGAGCCCGGGCTTCACCCGCACGCCGCTTATGGACAACGGGCTGAAAATGAGCGAGGGCGACATCGCCGCACTGCGCCAGTACGTCGAGCAAATCACGCCGCTGGGCTACATGGCCCAACCTGAAGAAATCGCCAGTGCGGCACTGTTTCTCGCCTCCGATGACGCCCGATACGTCAACGGCGTGGAGTTGATGGTCGACGGGGGGCTGTCGCAGATCTGAAGCTTCGTCAGCCCCTTTTGCAAGCCACTGTAAGTACCAGGAGAACATCATGAACATCGAGAACCTGATTGCCCGGGTTGAGGCCTTGGAAAGTCGCGCCGCCATCGAACGATTGATCAGCGCCTACGCAAACGCATTCGACCGCATCGATGCGGCGCTTCTGCGGGACATCTGGCATGCCGAGGCAACGCTCAGTCTCCCGGGCTTCGGGAGCGCTGCGGGGCGTGAGGGGATCCTGACTATGGCTGAAAACAGCTGGCGGCAGATGCCCCACATGCATCACTGGATGGCTAACCCGCTGATCGAGATTGAGGGCGACAGCGCGACAGGGACCGTCGCCGCCAATTGCCTGTTCCATGACATTGAGAAAGGTCCGGTGCAGGTCAGCGGGCTGTATCACGACAGGTTTGAATGCCGCGAGGGGAAATGGGCGTTCCTGTCGAGACGATTCGAACTTCACTACCTCACCCCGCTGGAACACTGGGTACCTGTTGCTGGCAGTGAGCCGTTCGCTGAGGTACGGCCCACCGAAGGGCTTTGACGTAGCGACGCGTAACCAAATTCAGTGCGCAGAAAATGACGAATATCGTCGTCCCAGGGTCGGCCGGAATTATTGTATACAAAGTAATAGACATAATTCGACAATATTGAATACAGTACCGCACAACAAAAATATGGGTACTACCATCATGTCCAAGTTCCCGACTGCCGCTGTCCGCTGCGAAGATAAGAACCTGGGCCTTGTCGCCAACATGGCGTATGGGCTCCAGCATGTGTTGACCATGTACGGAGGCATCGTCGCGGTGCCGCTGATCATCGGCCAGGCGGCGGGGCTGTCTCCTGCCGAGATCGGGCTGCTGGTGGCCGCGTCACTGTTCGCCGGAGGGCTGGCAACCTTGCTGCAAACACTGGGTGTACCGTTCTTCGGCTGCCAGCTGCCGCTGGTACAAGGCGTGTCGTTCTCGGGCGTGGCCACTATGGTGGCGATTGTCGGCAGCCAGGAAGGCGGCGGCATAGCGTCGATTCTCGGTGCCGTCATGGCCGCATCGCTGATCGGGCTGTTGATCACCCCGGTGTTCTCGCGCATTACCCGTTTCTTTCCACCGCTGGTCACTGGCATCGTCATTACCACTATCGGCCTGACGCTGATGCCGGTCGCCGCGCGCTGGGCCATGGGCGGCAACAGCCACGCCGAAAACTTCGGCAGCATGGGCAACATCGGTCTGGCTGCGCTTACCCTGGTCTTGGTGCTGGTGTTGAGCAAAGTGGGCAGCGCTGCCATTTCACGCCTGTCCATTCTTCTGGCCATGGTGATCGGCACGGTCATCGCCACCTTGCTGGGCATGGCTGACTTCTCCTCGGTCGGCCAGGGGCCGGTCTTCGGGCTGCCGAGCCCGTTCCACTTCGGGGTGCCGACCTTTCACCTGGCCGCGATCATTTCCATGTGCATCGTGATCATGGTGACGCTGGTGGAAACCTCGGCCGATATTCTGGCGGTGGGTGAAATCATCGACACCAAGGTGGATGCCAAACGACTGGGTAACGGCCTGCGCGCCGACATGCTGTCCAGCCTGCTGGCACCGATCTTCGGATCGTTTACCCAGAGCGCTTTCGCTCAGAACGTCGGTCTGGTGGCCGTGACCGGGGTGAAAAGCCGCTACGTGGTGGCCACCGGCGGCGTGTTCCTGGTGATCCTGGGTTTGCTGCCGGTGATGGGCCGCGTCATCGCCGCGGTCCCTACCTCGGTGCTCGGCGGTGCGGGCATCGTGCTGTTCGGCACCGTGGCCGCCAGCGGTATTCGCACCTTGTCGAAGGTCGACTACCGCAACAACATGAACCTGATCATCGTCGCCACCTCCATCGGTTTCGGCATGATTCCTATCGCCGCGCCCAACTTCTACGATCATTTCCCTACCTGGTTCGCCACCATCTTCCACTCCGGGATCAGCTCGTCGGCAATCATGGCCATCGTCCTCAACCTGACGTACAACCACTTCACCGTCGGCAACTCCGACCAGCAGTCAGTGTTCGTCGCCGGCACCGAGCGCAGCTTGCAGTACCGGGATGTGGCAGCCCTGCGTGAGGGTGACTATTTCAGCGGCGGTAAGCTGTACAACGCCGAACACCAGGAGATTCCACTGATAGGCGACCATGGACCACATGCCCCTGCGCAACGCGAGGCGATGCCGGCGGCGTCGGAGCATTCCTGAGGCACCGGTCGGCCGTTAGCTTGCGGCCCGACTTCAACCCGGTGCAGCTCAATCTGAGCTGCCGGTTGACGCTACGATCATGTGATACAGGCGTTCAGCGGCTGGGGACAGCACCCTTCCTCTGCGCTTGATCAGCCCGATGGTACGGTTGACGACGGGGCGGGTGAGCGGTACGGCGCGTAACTCCGAGACGGCTAGATGCGCAGGGATTGCCAGTTGGGGGACCGCGGCAATCCCAAGCCCTGCGGCAACCATGTCGACCAGTGTTCGCACATGCCGGGCTTCACAGACCGCGTTGGGTAATTCAGGCACCCCAGCCAGCGCCAGATCCAGCAGCAGGCGATTGCCGCTGGCCTTGGTCACCGCGATGTAGTCGTGTCTGTTCAACTCCGCCCAAGTGACGGATCGCCGGGTGGCCAGTGCATGATCATGGCGGCATGCGACCACGAAGCGCTCTTTGAAAATCGGGACGAATTCCAGGTTAGCCTCCTGCACGCCGATGTAATTGATGCCGAAATCCGCCTCGTTTCGTTCCACGGTTGAAAGCACATCGCCTGCGCCATCATCCAAAACCCGCACCAGTATTTTCGGATACAGGCGCTGGTAGTCGGTCAATATCCCCAAGAGACAGTGATTCACAGCGGTCGGCACACACGCCACCGTCACCTCGCCGCGGATTTTGCTCGTGCCTTCGCTGATAGCCAGTAGCGACTCGTCGAACGTATTGACCACCTGACGCGCCTTACGTGCGAAGTCGCGTCCTGACGCCGTGAGCTCTACGCGCCGCGTCGTTCGTTCCAGCAACCGGAGCCCCAAATTACCTTCCAGCTTTGAAATGCGCCGGGACAAGGCCGGCTGCGAAAGATGCAGCTCTTTGGCTGCCGCGCTGAAGCTGCCCAGCTCCGCTACAGCCACCAAGGCGCGCAAATCTCCCATTTCCACATTCATGTTCGCCATGCATAAGTACCCAAGATTATTGCAATTAACTTAGCAGACGTTGTGCTTCATGATCATTGAGTGCCGACGAGCACGTGCATCCAGACAACTACAACCACAGGAGCACCTATGAATCCTTTTAACCGCCGCACTTTACTCAAGGCTGGCGCCGTTACCTCCGTAGCGGCCGCAGCCCCCGGGCTGGTATTTTCGGCCGATCCTGCGGGACCGCCGGTCATCGCGTCTGCTGGCGGGAACAGCCAGGAGGTCAAGGCCGTGACACGTATCCTGGCAGCCTATCTGGTCAATGCCCGATATGAGGATTTACCGGTCAAGGTGCGCAAAGAAGGCTGCCGCACGCTGCTAAATTGGGTCGGCGTTGCGGTGGGAGGGTCCCATCATGAAACAGTCGAAAGAGCCATCATGGCACTCAAGCCTTTCTCCGGGCCCGAGCAGGCTAATCTGCTGGGGCGTACGGAACGCTTCGACATCATGAACGCAGCATTCTTGAATGGCGTTTCCAGCCATATTTTCGACTTCGATGACACGCACCTGAAAACCATTATTCACCCGGCCGGACCAGTGGTGTCGGCCATTCTGGCGCTTTCGCAATACCGTCCCGTGTCCGGCAAGGAGTTCTTG
>Ga0247742_10000147_pt1 | contig 60619 bp, 41 predicted proteins | sample UWRJL208509C2_FD_180944 | JGI IMG/M metagenome (GOLD analysis project Ga0247742, IMG submission 180944) | Plant litter microbial communities from Arlington Agricultural Research Station in Wisconsin, United States - UWRJ-L208-509C-2 | ecosystem: Environmental > Terrestrial > Plant litter >...
GGCCTCGTGCCGTTTTTTATACAGTTTTGAGTACCATGCGCGCTTTGGTTCAATCGGCGCGGAACACGAATTTTGTCATGTATTGGTTGCGCAATCTGACGCTTTGGTCAGCCCGGCACTTGAAGAGGTCAGCGAGATCAAGTGGTGGACACGAGCCGAAATATCGGCGCGCCTTTCAGAATCGCAAAAACAGTTCACTCCCTGGTTTCGAATGGAGTGGCGTCAGCTTTTATCGGAGCATCCCTCTTTCGATACACCTGTATTGCAGGCCTGATCAAGCCGCAATGGGCGTCATGCGAATCCCCTGAAATCCTCAATCCCAGGCGAGGATCTTGCGCGTGCTGCAGTGTGTACCTGTAGCACGCAACACCGTCATGACAGGTATAAACCTGTTAATTCTAACAGTAGACGGTAAGCGTTTTGGCGCTGTTAATGGAGGTCAGGCCTATCCCATGCAGGCTTGATCCATTGATACGAGGAGGATTGCCAAATGCCAGATACCTACGAGTTTCTCAGCTTCGACGCCCTGCCTGCGGTCACGGTTACCGAGACAGACGATAAACTCACGATCACCGCGCCGGCGATTCCTGGCCTTGATGAGAAACAGGAAGTGGTGTTCTTCCTGCGTAAGCCGACGGGTCATGGAATTGCGATCTACCTGACCTTGCAACCAGACAACTTGAAGCGGCCAATGGTGATTGAGCTTGATAAGAGCCAGCTTCCCAAGACGAAGGAATTGCATATCGACTACGGCGCTTACGTTAACAGGCGCGCCGTTCATCGATCAGCCGTGGCGCAATATCCCGCCGCTGAAACGCCAGCCCAGGGCTGACACGTCAACCGCACCTTCCATTGCATTCCACGTTGAGGCCGGGGCGCCCGGGTTGGAGTTGATCCAACGGTCAGCGACGAGCCGCGCCTCACGCTGGTGTTTAGTCATACGCTGAGTGGCCGCATCTGCCATGATCGGGCTTCGCAATCTGGCTCACCCAAGGAAATCCGCAATGGACGATGTACAGCAACTGGGCGAGATGCTTCGTCATTACGCTGATAGCGAAGCGCACAAAAAACAACAATTTGACCTGCAGTCGGCGCGCTGGACGCACAAGCTCAGCGAGTTGTTCGGGCAGATCGAGCAGTGGCTCGAACCGGTCAAGCAGGTGGGGTTGCTCGAAGTCCACCGTGAGCCCTATGTGGCCAGCGGGCCGAGCGTGCCGGTCGAGGCCTCGACCTTCAAGACCGAGAAGCTGACCGTGCAGATCACCGGCAAACCGGTGGAGTTCGTGCCGGACGTGATGGGCGTGGGCGGCTTGATTTCCGTCGCCGTGATGGGCCTGACCGCTGCGCGCCACGGCAGTGTGTCGCTGGTGCTGGCGGCGGATAAAAATGACTGGATCTGGAAGAAAACCAACGGCCTGAAAGACCCGGATACTTTTGCCTTCGACGCCAACTTCCTCGCCTCGCAATTGCAGAGCCTGATTCCGCGCGAACGCGGCTGAGGCACACGGCCCTCGCCGGCACGTCGGTGCCGACTGAGGACGTGTCTATTTCAGCGCCGGGTCGCCGGGGTTGAGCGCCTTCCAGCTTTGCAGCACGGCCTGCGCCTTGGGTTCCTGGCCATTTTCCAGGTAGTACTGGATCAGCGACAGCCGCGCAGTGCGGTGATAGGGCTGACGCTTGAGCAGGTCTTCCAGTTGCTCGCAGGCTGGCTCGACCTCACCGATGTCATGCAGGGCCACGGCCAGTACGTACGCAAACTGGGCGTTGGCCGGGTCCAGTCGTGCCGCTTGGCGCAGGTAGGGCATGGCCTTGGCGGTGTCGCCAGCGCGAATCCGCATCAAGCCCTGGGTGTGCTGCAACAGCGGCGCGTCGGGGTGCAGTGCCAGCTGCTCGGCGATCAACGCGCGTGCTTCGTCGGCGCGGCCATTGGCTTCAAGCCACTGGGCGAGGGTCACCAATGCCGGGAAAAAGTCCGGATCGCGCAATAACGCGGCGCGCAACTGCGCCTCGACCCGGTCGCCACGGCCGCTGGCCTGGTAGAGCATCGCCAGGTTGAGGTTGGCTTCGGCGCGTTCCTGCAGGCTCAACTGCACCTGTTCATATTCGGCGATGGCCTTGTCCCAGGCCGGGCCCTGTCCCGGCACACTGAGCAGATCGCGCGCGGCGAGGATGCGCACGGCGCGCACCGGATCCTTGAGCAATGGCCCATACAGCGCGACACGCTCCGGTGGCGGCAACAACGCGCTGACCGCACGCACGGCACTTTCGCGCACCTGCGGGGCGGCGTTGGCCAGGTCCCTGGTTGCCAGCTTCAGCGCTTGTTCGCTGGGGTAATTGGGCAACTCCATCAACATCGTCGCGCGCTGGATCGCCGGCAGGTTGCTGCGCGCCAGCTGGTCATACAGTGCCTGGGCCGCACCGGGCTGGCCCCCGCGAATCAGCGCCATGCTGTCCGCGTAGCTGGGAGCGCGCAGCACGTCACGCGCGCCGGCGGGGATGCTGAAGCTGTGGTCGTGCCGCAAATCGTTGCCCATGTAGAACTTGCCGGGCATATGGCAATCGACGCAGAACGAACCGGGTTGCCCAGGTGGCAGCCGCGTGTGTTCGCTGGACTCGTAGTTTTTTGCCTGCAAGCCACGCCCGGCCACCGTAGCGATCGGGGTTTTGCCTGCCGGGTTATGGCACTGCAGGCATACGCCATTGCCTTGGGCCTTGAGCTCGGCGCTGTGGGGGTTGTGGCAATTGCTGCAGCGCACGCCTTTTTCGGCCATTTTGCTTTGGGCGAAGGAGCCGTGTTCAAACACTTCATCCTTGATCTTGCCGTCCAGGGCATACAGCTCGCGGGTCAACACGCTGGGCAGGTAGTCGTCCATCAGGCGCTTGCCCACGGTGAAACCATCGCCCAGCGGCGCACGGCGTGCATGGCAGCGGGCGCAGGTTTCGAGTTCGACGGTGGCGTCCTTGTCTTTCAAATCCACGGCAAACCCGGCGTGCACCGCATCAGTGTTTTTGGCGGTCCACTGCAGGTGGTTGGAGGCCGGGCCATGACAGGCCTGGCAGCCCACGCCGAGGCTGTTCCATTGACTGTTAAAGCGGTTGTTGAGCGCATCGAAGTTGCGTTTGTAGCCGGTGGTGTGGCATTCCACGCACATGAAGTTGGCGTTCTGGTTGGGTTTGCTCCAGTGCAACGGGTTCTTGAAGTTGACGCCCTGGCCTGGATAGAGATGAAACCAGCGGCCTTTCTGTGTATCCCAGGCCACGCCCAGGGCCTGCAAGCGACCGTCGCCGACTTCGAGCAGATATTGCTGCAACGGCGCGATGCCAAAGGTGTAGGCCACCTTGAAGTCGGCCGCCTTGCCATCGCTGCCCGGCGTGTTGACCCAGAACTCATCGCCGCGTTGATAGAACCGCGTGGTTTCACCTTCGGCACTGAACGAGGCGTTGTTGAAATCCGCCGGGACCGTCTGCGGCGTGGCGGGCTGCATCGCCAGTTGGTGGTGCGAGCCTTGCCAGTCCTTGGCCTGGGCCTGGTGGCAGCCCTGGCACTGCTGCTCGTCGACCAGTTGCGCAGGGGGCGTGCTGACCACCGGTTTGGTCGCCGCCACGGGCGCCGGAGCCGGTAACCGAGGCGCGCTGGCCTGCAGGAAAAACCAGATCCCGGCCATGGCCGCCAACAGCAGCACAATCAGCACGGGGTACAGGTAACGACGGGGCGAATCACGGTGGGGTACAACAGGTGCTGGTTTGGGCTTGGGCATTCCGACTTCCGCTGTCTTGATGCATGGACGCTCTACGGCGTGCTTAAGCTCCGTGCAGCTTTGACGCTGGCCACAGTCCTGTCAAACGGGCAGGTGAAAAAAGCACTATTTCGCCAGGATTGGCTATACCTACAGCTCAGTGTTTTGACGAAGACCGCCAGGGAGTTCAATGATGAAACTAAGGCTAATGATCAGCACCGTGTGCATCGCAACCCTCGCCATGAGCGGTTGCGCCAGCAAGGTCACGCAACCGGATGAGTACTCGGGCTTTCTCTCCGACTACAGCCAGCTCAAGGAGGCCCAGTCGCCTTCGGGGGCCGAAGTGATGCGCTGGGTCGATCCCAAGCTGGATCTGAGTCGCTATAACGCGGTGTACATCGAACCGACGCAGTTCTACCCCAAGCCCCAGGCCACCGCGAAAATCCCGGACAGCACCCTCAATGGCATCAACACCTACTACAACCAGGCGCTCAAGCGTGAGCTGGCGAAGTCGTTGCCGCTGGCCAATGCCCCCGGCCCTGGCGTGATAGTGGTGCGTGCGGCGATCACAGCGGTAAGCAGCAAGACAGAGTCCCTCAAGCCGTATGAGTACATTCCGGTTGCCCTGGTGGCGGCGGCGGTGAGTACCGGCACCGGCATCCGCGACCAGGAAACCACCCTCGGCACCGAGGCGCAGTTCCTCGACGGCGCCAGTGGCAAGGTGCTCGCCCAAGTCGTGCGCAAAGGCACCGGTAAGCCACTGGCGAACGACTCGCAGGTGATGAAGGCCGACGATGTCAAAAGCGTCATTGATGGCTGGGCATCGGACCTGCATCAGTCTTACCTGAAGCTGAAAAAGCACTGACGCTTAAAACGCATTCCTGGCCGGTTTGTTGTAGTAGCTGAGCAGGGCATCGTAGCGGCGGGTGACGAGGTAATAGTCGTCACTCAGTTGCTGCGGTGGGGCGTGTTCGTGCCAGTGTTGGGTGAGCGTGCGCAAGGCTGATAGGTACGCGTCGGCCGGCTCGTTCAGGGTGTACCAGAGAAAGTGGGCTTCTTCGTCGAGCTTGTCGCCCGGATGGGTACGCACATAGGCCCGGGCGCTGTCTGCCGCCTGTTGCACGGTGTCGGCCAAGGCTGCCACGGCAGGCGGCGTCAGGCTGGCGTTGCGCATGCCTTGCTCGATCTGGTTCACGGCCTGGCGCGCGGCGATCATGTAATTGAGCACCTGCCAGTGCATGTCCCGGCCGAAGCGTGCCTCGATCAACGCCAGCTGCGCCGGGCGCACCGCCATGTCGGCCTGCTCCAGCGGCGTGCGCAGCGCGGTCGAGGCCGCCAGGTAGTCCTGGCCTTTCTCGGCCAGTTGCAACGCATACTGTTTTCTCACGGCTTCGACGAGGATTTGCTGCGCGGCAGACGTCCACTCCGGCAGCGTGACCCGATCAGCCAGCGAGGTGAAGCTGTTCAGGCTGGCCGCGTAGGTCGCGGCGGGCCCGAGCAGTGGGCTGTCGGGTTGCTGGCGCCGCAGTTTCAGGGTGTACAGCTCAGAGCAGACCGACGCGCGGATGTAGCGGGCATCGGGCTCGTTGCGGTCGCCGAATTTATCGTAGCTGCGCACTTCCTCCTGCCCGGTACTCATGAAGTAGTAGGCCAGGCGTGTTTCGCGATCGACGCGGTTTACGCAATCAATGATCGGCGCAATGGCGCTGGCCGCCGCGGTGTAGGGGCTGTCGCGCTGGTCGAGCCACAATTGCGCGTATTGCAGCGGTTTGGTGGCGCCGGCTACGCCGAGCAAGCCCAGGCCGAGCACCAGGCCGATAGGCACCAGCCATTTCGGATTCATTGCGTAGCCTCCTGTCCATACCACTGCGCCTCGGTGGCGGGGGCCTGGCACGCGGTGTCGGTGCGCGGCATGCGACTGCACAGGCGTTCGGTCCAGGGTTGCAGGCCCTGGTTGCGGGTGACGCGGTGCTGGCTGTCGAGCAGGGCCAGGCCCGCGTACAGCACAATCCCCAGGATCACCAACAGTGCCATGCCCAGTGCGGCCCAGCGCGGATTGCGCGCGGTCCACGGGGTGTGGCTGTTCATCAAGGGTCGCTTGATCACGCCGATAAGCGCCAGCACCGCCACCAGTGTCAGGCTGGCAAGCGGGCTGAAGACATACTCCAGCGTGGCCGCGAGGATCAGTCCAGGCACCAGGTCCCGTATCGGCAACAATGGCAAGTGTGTAGGGCTGAGCCAGCGGGGCAGGCGTTGACTGAGCTGCTCATCCAGCACGCGGTACTGATGGGCCAGCGGGCGCCAGGCCTGCCAGGCCACGCCGGCGCCGATCACTGCCGCGAATGCCCACAACACGCCGTAGCCCAGCGTCGGTACCACGTTGCCGGCCAGGGTTTCGGCCTTTGCCAGCGCGCCGACCAGGCAACTCAGCACCAGCGCGACGATCCACGGCCAGGTGTCCATCGCCGTGTCCCAGCCTTGCCAGAAATACACAGTGCCGCCGGGCATCGCCTCGGCCTCGGCCACGTGGTCGGCGTAGATGTCGGCGCTGAGCGCCTGGCAGGCTTTCCAGTCGTGTTCGTTGAAGCGCTGGGCGAAGGCACGCCGCTGGCCCAGGCTCAGCGGTGCCAGCAGCAACCGCGCGGCCCGTTGTTGCGGGGTGTTGGGGGCTTCGGCCGCCAGGGCACGCTGGCGCGCCATGACGATTGGCGCTTGCTGGCGCCGCAACAGCAGCGTCCACTCGTCTGCCGGGCACTCATGGCCCGCGCCGCCGTGCCAGTGCTGGCCGGCGCAGACTGCCTCGAATACGGCGCTCGACCAGTAGTGACTCTGCGCCAGCAGCCGCGCCAGCCACTGGTTGAACCACTCGGCATGTGGGTGATTGTTCACCCAAGGGTGCTCGTCGCGCGCTGCATAAGCGGCCAGGAACGCCGCCTCATCCTTGTGCTCCAGAGCCTCGCGCAGCGGTTGCTGCAAGGCCGCGCGGTGCTTGCGCTCGAGCTTCCCGACCAGCTCGGCGGGCAACTCCAGGCGCTGCCAGGCGGTCAGCCAGTTGAACGTTTCAAAGGCCCAGCGCGTGTCTTCGGGGTTGAGGTCGCCTTCGATGTCGCGCAGCAGCAGGTGGATTTCGAAGTGCAGGGCGCCGCCATTACCGAGCGCCGCCTGGTAACGCTCGGCCAGGGTCTCGCCATGGGTCTCGATGATGACTTCGTCGGCTTCCTGCGGGTCCTCGCTCCACGTCAGCGCGGCCTCATAGGCTTCGCGCAGGCGCTGGAAACCCTCGGGGTCGTCATCCGGCCGGGTCTTCTTCAGCAGCGCCGCGTAAGTGCGCTTGATCGTGCGGCTATCGGCATCCGGCGGCAGGCCAAGGACATTCCAGCAAGTCATGTGCGGTGCAACTCCCTAAACAATCGCGCGCACATTACCTGTTTTACGGGGTGATAAACCAGCGGTAGTAGGGGTTGGCGCTGTCTTGCTGCAATACATCGCGAATATCCCGGCCCCAGGCATCGCGGTCGCCGTCGTAGGCATGCAGGCTCGCGCGGTAGAACTGCAGCAGGCGTTGCTGCTCGGCGGCCACGGTGCGGGTGAAGGCTGCATCGGCGTTGACCAGCGGCGCCGGCACCCGCAGGTCGAGCAACGCCGGCAGCACCCGCGTGATCTCCTTGCTGCGCACCCATGGCGCGTATTCGATGCGCGGCTGGTCGTCGGTGACCGGCAATGCATCGGCGGCAAAGCGCTCAAGACCCTGGCGGTCGGTGACCCAGGTGGCCAGCAGCGTGGCCGCCGAATCGATACCGACGTCCGCCAGCGCGCTGCTGACGCCGGGTTGCGCAAACCGTTGGCGAATGCGTTCGGCATCCAGTTCGATGGGGTCGCGGGAGCCCACCAGCAACATCTCGTGGAATTCACTGGTCCACAGCGAGGCGTACGGGAATACGTTGAGGAAACTGCGCACCAAGGCACGGGAATCGTCGATATTCTGCGTCGGCAACGGCAGCCATTGCGCCAGCAGGCCCTGATTGCCCAGGCGCGTGGCCGCCAGTTGGTAGAAGTCCTGGGAATACAGGTTGACCACGCCGGCGGCGGAGGGCGGCGGCGGCTCCAGGGTGATCAGGTCATAGGTTTGCGGGTTGCGCAGCAGTTCCTGGCGACCGTCGCGCAGGCGCACCTCCACGCCCGGGTCACTCGCGGCGTTGTAGTTGCCCTTGAACAGCGGCGCGGCTTGCACCACGCCCGGCAACAACTCGGCAACCACACGCTGCTCCAGGCCCGGATAGCGCAACAGCGCACCGGCGGTGATACCGGTACCGAAGCCGATTACCAGCGCCGATTTGGGCTCGGCGTTATGAATCAACAACGGCAACAATGCCTGGATGCGCATGTAGCGCAGCGACGGCATGGCGTCACCGGTATTCGACACGCCCTGGATATACAGGCGCTGGAAGCTCCGCGCGCCCTGGCCCTGGGTGACCACCGCGACCGTCGCGCCACGTCCTTCCTGGTAAAACGCCACGCTGGCATTGCGCGCGCCGGGCAGCAGCTTGGCGAGCCGGTCCACCGGCGTCAGCAACGCCACCGCCAGCGACACCAGCGCCACTGCGACCACGGCCTGGCGCCGGCCTTTTTTCACGCCATGGCCACGGCGTACGGCCAAGTAACCCACCATGCAGGCGACCACGGCCAACAGGCCGAGGGTGCGCACCAGCCCCAACCAGGGAATCAGCACAAAGCCGCACAGCATCACCCCGACAATCCCGCCGAGGGTGTTGAAGGCCACCACCGCGCCGACATCGCGCCCGACCTGCTGGTTGCCGACACTCAGGCGCAAGGCCACGGGGAACGCCGCACCGAGCAACAGCGTAGGCACAAACACGATGCACAACGCCGCCACGGCAAAACGCGCGCTCATCCCGGGCAACTCACTGCCGCCCAGGCTCAACACCAACGCCTCGGCCTGGGTTTGCAGCAGCACCAGCCAACGCCCGAGCAAGGCGATTTCCAGCAGCGCCACCAGCCCCGCGCCGGCAATCAGCAGGCCAAAGACACCCCAGGGATCGCGCAGGCGCTGCACCCGATGGGCCATCAACTGGCTGCCGATAAACAGCCCGCCAAGGTAGGTGGCCAGCACCACGGCAAACGCGTAGGTACGGGTGCTCATGAACTGCACGATGGACTGCGACCACACCACTTCATACCCCAACGCCACGCCCCCGGCGATGGCGTACAACACCAGTGCCAGCCGCGCCGGCTGCACGCGATGGGCCGGCGGCACCCGCGCCGCCACCGGGTGACGCACCGACAGCAGCGCCCCCAGCGCTGCCACCAGGTTAAGCAGCGCCGCCGCCAGTGCACTGCCGCGCACACCGAATTGCGCGATCAGCACAAACGCGCTCAGCAAGGTCCCGGCAATCGCGCCCGCGGTATTCGCCGCATACAGGCGCCCACCGGCCTGGCCCAGGCCCTTGGCGTCGATGTTCAGCGAACGCACCAGTACCGGCAGCGTGCCGCCCATCAGCAGTGCTGGCAAACCAACCAGCAGGAACGGCAGCGCCCAAGCCAGCAGGCCGATGCGCTGCTCCAGCCAGGCGAACGGTTCAGCCGCCATGCCCAGGGCCAGCGTCGCGCCGACGCCAAAGACCGCGACCAGTAATTCAATCCCGGCATACAACAACAGCGGCCGTGCAAAGCGGTCCGCCAGGCGCCCGAACAGCAGCCCGCCCAAGGCCAGCCCGGCGAAAAACGCACTGATCCCGGTGGTGATCGCGTACACCTCCACGCCGACCACCAGCGACAGCTGCTTGATCCACAGCACCTGGTACACCAGGGCGGCGCTGCCGGAGATAAACAGGAGGAGGGCGGGAATGAGGATTGCGGCGGACGAGGTCACATCAATGGGCTTGCTGGCGGTGCGTGAGGTCATTGCCGAATTCCAAGGTAAGCGCAGGAACCTGTGGGCGCACGCAAGCCGGTGCCCACAGTGATCTCCAGTGATTCACAGAATGTGCCCACCCCATGCGGTGAGCACAGTGTTACCGCTAGCCCGCAGGTGCGGCCTTCATCTTCGCCTCGATTTTCTTGTCCACCGCTTCACGTATCTGGTCGATGCTGAAGCTGGCCGGTTTCTGGCTGGGCGGGTACTCGATGAACGTCTCGAGGAACTTCGCCGATTTGGTCACCGCGACCGCACCGAGATAGACGTTCTTGGTGCTCCAGTCGTAGTACTGGTCGGAGACCACGTCCGCGCGTTCATACGGGTCCATCCTCAGGTTGAAGATCTTCGGCACCCGCAATTGCACGAAGGGCTCGCTCCAGACGCGGAAACCACCCGGCTGGCGTTGTTCGGCGAACACTACTTTCCAGTTGTCGAAGCGGACCGCCACCAGCGCTCCGTCATCGTTGAAGTAGAAGAACTCGTTACGCGCGCCCTTGGGTTGCTGGCCGGTGATGTACGGCAGTTGGTTGTAGCCGTCCAGGTGCACCTTGAAGTTGGTGCCGCCTGCCGTCGGCGCCCAGCCCTTGAGCAGCTTGTCCTTGACGTCGCCATCACCGGCGGCGGCCAGCAGGGTCGGGAACCAGTCCAGCCCCGAGACCATTTCGTTGGACACTTCACCCGCCTTGACCTTGCCCGGCCAACGGATGATCGCTGGCACCCGGTAGGCGCCTTCCCAGTTGGAGTCTTTCTCGTTGCGGAACGGCGTGGTCGCCGCGTCCGGCCAGGAGAACTGGTTCGGCCCGTTGTCGGTGGTGTAGACGACGATGGTGTTGTCGGCGATTTTCAGCTCGTCGAGGGTTTGCAGGAGCTTGCCCACATCGCCATCGTGTTCGAGCATGCCATCGGCGTACTCGTTGCCGGGCATGCCGCTCTGGCCCTTTATCGAGTCACGCACGTGCGTGAATACGTGCATGCGCGTGGTGTTCATCCACACGAAGAAGGGTTTGTTGGCTTCGGCCTGTTTCTTGATGAATGCCTGGGCCGCCGCGGTGGTTTCATCGTCGATGGTTTCCATGCGCTTGGTGGTCAAGGCACCGGTGTCTTCGATCTTGCCGTCGGCGAAGCTGTGGATCACCCCGCGCGGGGTGTTGGCCTTGACGAACTCCGCGTCGTCCTTGGGCCAGTAGGGGCGCTCGGGTTCTTCTTCGGCATTGAGGTGGTACAGGTTGCCGAAGAACTCATCGAAACCGTGGTTGGTCGGCAGGTATTCGTCGCGGTCACCGAGGTGGTTCTTGCCGAACTGCCCGGTGGAGTAGCCCAGCGACTTGAGCGCCTGGGCGATGGTGATATCACGCTTTTGCAGGCCGATTGGCGCGCCCGGGATGCCCACCTTCGACAGGCCGGTGCGCAACGGCGTCTGGCCAGTGATAAAGGACGAGCGCCCGGCCGTGCAGCTGTTCTCCGCGTAGTAGTCGGTGAACAGCATGCCTTCTTTGGCGATCCGGTCGATATTCGGGGTCTTGTAGCCCACCACGCCCATGGAATAGGCGCTGATGTTGGTCTGCCCGATATCATCGCCGAATATCACCAGGATATTCGGCTTGTCGGCGGCCCAGGCGGATGCCGAGGCCCCCAGCACCGAAGCCGCCACCAGGGCGAGCTTCGGCAGCCACTTACGTATGCGAGTCATAAGACTTGCTCCTTCTAGGGCTTGAGTCGCATTGCCTGCGACCAACGTTTTTTACAGTCCATCGCTACGTCTTGCTTATTGCACCTTCACTTGCACAGCCGGTTCGAAGGGGTAGATGCGGCGCCATTCGCTCGCCATGTCCACCACGGTCCAGTGCTGTGTCCTGGCCAGGTCCAGGGCCTTGTCCAGGCGCCCCACCTGAGAATTGCGGTCATAGGCCCACTCGCGCTTGGCGTCGGTGTGGTGGACCAGGCCCATAAAGCGCTTGCCCGAACCTGCGGCGGTCCACTGCAGCATTTGCAGGTCGCCGTCGGAGTTGCCGAAGGCCAGGATCGGCCGGCGGCCGATGATCGAGTCGATGCTTTCCGGCTTGCCCGGGCCGTCGTCGTTGTGCGCCAGCTTGGCCGTGCGCAAGACCTGTGGCTGGCCGTCCTTGAGCTGGAACTGGGTGACAAAATTCGAGCCGATCACCTGTTCCGGCGGCACGCCATACACCTCCTCGGCGAAGGCGCGCATGAACGCGGTGTCACCGCCGGAGACGATGTAGGTCTTGAACTGCTGGCTGCGCAGGTAGTCGAGCATTTCCAGCATCGGCTGGTAGATCATCTGGTCGAACGGCTTGCCGGTCTTGGGATGACGGGCCTGCTTCAACCAATTCCGGGCATTGGCGACAAAGGCCTCGGTGCTGACCCCGGTGTGGGTGGCACCGATGATTTTCAGCAGGCCGTCCATGCCGCTCTGGGCCAGGGCCTGGTGATCGTTCTCAAGCACAGCCTTGAACGGCTGGGTGGTTTTCCAATCCGGATGCTGCGGCGCCAGGCGCTTGACTTCATCGAAGGCAAACAGCACTTCGAAGTACGCCGGCTGTTCGGTCCACAGGGTGCCGTCGTTGTCGAACACGGCGATGCGTTCGGCGGGCTTCACGTAGTCCTTGGAGCCTTCGACCGTCACGGCCTGGACGAACTCGATGATCTGTTGTTTGCTCGGGCCTTCGTTCCAGGAGGGCAACGGGTCGGCAGCGAGGGCGGGCAGGCTCAGCAGGAGCAGCAGGGGCAGGGCAGAACGCAGCGACGTCATGGGAAGTCCTTTTCGTGACGAGGGTTCAGTGCAAGCAAGCGTAGTCGACGACACACCCAGCGCAATGTCGCGCACAACGTTCGCCACAGCGGTGGAACACGTGGCCACAGGCCATGTAGCAGGTAGCCAGCCAGTACCAACAGCACCCCGGCGGCGATCCAAATCATCCACTGCCGCGACAGTTGCCAGCGGCTGTGCTGCCCGAGGGCCTTGAGGTCCTCGGCGACGGAAAACGTCGGCGTGTAGGCGCTCGCCGCCTGGGCGTCGAAGGTCAGCGCCGGAAGCTGCGCGAGTTGCAGGCGATGGTGACGGCTGTCCCACCATTTCACGCTGATCGCTGGCAGGCTGAAGTGACCGCCCTGTTGCACGCGGTACACCAACCGGTCGATACGCTGGCCGCCGGTGATGGCACCCCGGCCGTCATCCAGATTGCTGATGATCGGCGCTTGCGGGTACAGGCGCAGGCCACTGACATCTGCAGCACTGGGGGGTGGGAGCGACAGCGCCGGGGTGTCGTCGGCTTGCAGGGTCAGGGTACGCGTGAGGCTGTCGCCGACACGCAGGTCGGTGGCCGCCAGGGTCTGGCTCAGGCGCAGGTCGCTGGCAACCAGCACGGGTTCGCCGGGGGCAAAGCCTGGAGGCTGGGTGGCCTCGAACGTCAGCTGCGCACTCTGCGCACTCAGGGGCGCGCTGGCCTGGCCGGGTTGGGCGCTGACGGTCAACGCGGGCACCGTGAAACGTTGCGCCACGTTTGGAGTGATTCGGTACGCGTAGCGCATGCCGTAGAAAGTCTTGCCGTCGATCACTTGGGTGGTGTGCTCGGCCTCACCGCCGGGCGCTTGCACGCGTGCGCCGTCGAGTTTGAGCGGCGGCAACGTCGCGGCGGCGGTGAACCAGGTGTCGGTCAGTACGTCGACCTGGACTTGCAATTGCTCGCCCACCACTACGGACGCGCCCGGTATCAGCTGGGCTTGCACCCGCAGTTGCGGCTCGGCCGCCCATAACGGTCCCGCAAGCAACAGCAGCACGGCGCAATAACCCTTCATGGCTGCGTCTCCTGATCCTGCAGGCTGAATTTTCGCCGCAAAAACGTGGCCGGCGAGGTGGTCAGGTTCTGCAGCCACAACGCATCGTTACGGGCTTGCTCGGTCTGGATCGTCTTGCTCTGGCCTTTGCCGGGTGCCTTGTCGAACTTGACCTCATCGGGCTTGGCCTCGGGCGCGTTATTCGCCGCGCTCTCGGTGTCTTTTTTCAGCGCGATGGCCAGCGCGAGGTTGGCGCTGGCCTCGGGAAACACCGGCTGCAACTGTAACGCGTGTTGATAGGCGATGATGGCGTCATCGAACTTGAAGCGGCGCACGTGGATATTGCCGAGGTAGAAGGCGGCCGGCGCGGTGTCGAGGGTCGCGAAGGTGGCCTGGGCCAAGTCGTAGTCGGCGGCGTTGTAGGCGGCGATACCTTTCCAGTACGGGTCGACAAACAGCGCCGCCGCCTCGGGGTAGTGGTGGTGCTCGAAGGCCCAGCGGCCTTGCTGGTCCGGCGTGAGGAACGGATTGGCCTCGGCCTGGGTCGGCTGCAGCAACACGCCCAACAGCAACACGGCTGTCCAGTTCAGGCTCCAGCCCCGCCGCACGCTCAACAGCGCCAACAGCAACAGCGGCCAGCACAGCCAGTAACCGGCGTCTTTCCATTGCAGCAGGCGCTGCTGCTCGTCGGCGTTCTGAAAGTGCGCCTGGGCGTGCAGTTCGATCCAGTCGAGGTCATCGTCATTCAGTGTAAGGCTGCCCAGCGGCGCGTCGGTGGCCGAGGCCAATGCCTTGAGCGTGGGGCTGCTACCCAGGGCCAGCACCAACACTTGCAGCGGGCTGTCGGCCAGATGCTGCTTGAGGCTCGGCAATTGCGCGGTGTCAGCACCGTCGGTGATCAGCAGCAGGGTGCCGGGTGCGTTGTCCAGCAAGCGCTTGGCCTGATCGATCACGGCGGCCACATTCTTGCCGGGCTGGCTGATCAGGTCGGTGGCCAACGCCTGGATGAAGGTGTCGAGCAATGCCGGGTCATCGGTGGGTGGCAGTACCAGGTGGGCGCTGCCGGCGTACACCAGCAGCGCAGTGCGTGCGCCTTTGCGCCGCTGCACCAGGTCGTGCAGCGTGTGCTGGGCGGCGCGCAGGCGTGTCGGTGGCACATCGGCGGTGTCCATCGAGGGCGACAGGTCGACGGCGATAATCAGCGGTGCGCGGTTTTCGAGGAAGTCCGGGCGATCCTGTTCCCAGGTCGGCCCGGCAGCGGCGATGGCGCCGAGCATCAGCAGGGCGCTGAGCACGTGCACCGGGCGCAGGCGATGGCGATCGGTGGGCGTCAGCAGTAAGTGCGGCAACAGATGGGGCGCGATATTTGCGCGCAGGCGCCGCTGCAAGTCGCGGCTGCGCCGCCAGATCAACGGCAGCAACACGCCAACAAGCGCCAGCAGCAGCCAGGCGGGGCGCAGGAAATGGAAGTCAGCGAGATTCATCTGCGACCCTCCGGTGCGGCCAGCCGGCGGCGATCAGGTGATACACCGCCAACATCGCCAGCGCCGCCGCCAACGGCCACCAGAACAGATCGCGCTTGGGCTGGTGGCTCAGCGTCTTGACCTGATGCGGGGTGATCGTATCCAGGGTGGCGTAGACCTGGGCCAGGCTGTCACGGTCCTCGGCGCGGAAATAGCGGCCGCCGGTGGCCGAGGCAATCGCTTGCAGCGTGCCCAGGTCGACCTTGGCCTCGCCGCTGGCCTGCGGGTCGCCAATCGCAATGGTATGGATGATCACGCCCTTGGCGGCGGCCATCTCGGCGGCGTGGTCGGGTGGGATTGCGCTGCTGGTGTCGTTGCCGTCGGTGAGCAGGATCAGCACTTTCTGCGGCTCATGGGCCTGGTCCAGCAGCTTCAGGCCCAGCCCGATGGCATCGCCGATGGCGGTATTCGGCCCGGCCATGCCGATGCCGCTGTCGTCCAGCAGCAGCGACAGGCTGGTGTGATCGAGGGTCAATGGCGCCTGGGGATAGGCGCCGCTGCCGAACAGGATCAGGCCGATGCGGTCATCCTTGCGCTGCTGGATAAAGCCATGCACCACCTGTTTGACGGCGGCCAGGCGGTCGATCTTGTGTCCGTCGGCGTCGTTGAAGTCCTGGGTTTCCATGGACTGGGAAATATCGATGGCGAGCATCAGGTCGCGCACCGGTTGCTGGCGTTCGATGGGTTTTTCCACCCACACCGGGCGGGCGATAGCCACGACCAGCAAGGCCCAGACCAGCAGGTTCAGCAGCAGTTGGGCGCGATTGTGCCGCGCGCCGCTGTTGGACGGTACGGCGCCGACGGCCTCGGTCATGCCACTGAAAAACGGCACGCGCACGGCGCTGCGGGCTTCACGGTAGTGCGGCAAATAGCGGTAGGCCAGCCATGGCAATGGCAGCAACAGCAGCAGCCAGGGGTAATCAAGCTGCCACATGGTGATGCTCCACCCAGGCTTTGCACTGGGCCAGCAAGTGCGCGTCCGCCGCCGCTGTGCCGTAGGCCAGTGCACCCAGGCGCTGGCTGAGGTCAGCGGGCACGGGCGCGCCGGCGTGGCGCTGCAGGAAGGCTTGCCAGTCGGCGCCGCTCAAGGTCGGCACGCGCTGGCGTTCCTCGGCGCGCAGTGGCATCGACAGCGCGACGCGCTTGAGCAGTTCGGGCAGCTCGCGCATATCCTGCAGGGCATTCAGGCGTGCCAGGGCTTCGCGCCGGTACGCATCACGTCGCCAACGCAGCCACCTGCGCGCGGCCAGTATCAGCACGCCCAGCACTACCACACCCAGCAGCACGCCCCAGCCCCAGGTCTGCGGCCAATAGCTGACCGGCGCGGGCAAGCCCAACTCCTGGAGTTGCTCGATGCTCGGTACCGGCGTGCTCACCGGCGTCTCCCCAATTCGCTGCGCAATTGATCGACGGCGGGCAGGGCCGTGCTGATCATCAGCAAGGGCACCTGGCTGCGGCGCAACAGACTCGCGACCGCCTTCAAACGCCCGCCGAGAAAATCGCCCAAAGGTTGGCGCACCTGGCGCTTGCTCACCTCCAGCGTCACCTGCAACTGGCCCTGGGTCACGACCAATTGTCCCCGGCTGGGCACGTTGAGCGCCAGCGGGTCGTAGACCTGCAGCGCCACCACATCGTTATGCGCCGACAGTTGCTGCAGCAGTTGCAAGGTGCGCGGTCCGGCACCGGCGAAATCACTGACCAGGCAGATCAAGTGGTCGTGGCCGGCCACCGCCAGGCAGTGTTGCAGGACCTTGTCCAGCTGGCTGTCGCCGTCGCCATCGGCGTTGCTCGCCTTCAACTCGCGATTCTGCTCGGCGATACGGCTGCACAGCGCTTCCACACGCTTGCGGCTGCGCAACGGCGCGACACTGTCGATGCGTGCATCATTGAACACCAGGCCGCCGACCCGGTCCCCGGCGTTGAACACCATCCACGCCGCCAGCGCGCCCAGCTCGGCGGCGACCGCCGACTTGAAGCTGCGCACCGAACCGAAAAACATCGACATGCGCTGGTCCACCACGATCAGCGCCGGGCGGTCGCGCTCTTCGGTGAAGGTGCGCACCACCGGTTTGCCGGTGCGCAGGGACGCGCGCCAGTCCAGGTGGCGCAAATCGTCACCCGGCTGGTAGCGGCGCAGCTCGTCGAAATTCAAGCCACGCCCGCGCAGGCGTGAGGCATGGTTGCCGGCCAGAATGCTGCCCTGGGGCTGGCGCGCAACGAAACTCAGGTCGCGCGCCTGGAATTGCAAGGCCATCAATTGCGCCAGGCTGACGTAGACGAAGCCGTCGGCGTTCATGCCGGAATCGCCACTTTGCTCAGCAGGCGGTCGAGTACCTGATCGGCGCTGACGCCATCGGCCACGGCGTCGTAGCTCAGTTGCAGGCGATGCCGCAGCACCGGGTGCGCCACCGCCTGCACATTCGCCGGGGTGACAAAGGCCTGGCCCTGCAACCAGGCGTCGGCCCGTGCGCAGCGGTCCAGGCCGATGCCACCGCGCGGACTGGCGCCGAGGCTGATCCAGCGTGCCAGGTCGGCATCGTAGTCGGCGGGATGGCGGGTGGCGTTGATCAGGTCGATCAGGTAGCGATCGATAGCGGGGGACACCTGCACCGCGCTGACGGCGTGGCGGGCGGCGAAGATCACTTCCTGGGCCAAGGTAAAGCCCTGCACGGCCTGGGTGGTGGCCGCCTGTTCTTCCTCACGCAGCAGGCGCAGGACCTGGCTTTCATTCTCGGCACTGGGGTAGTCCAGGAGCACCTTCATCACAAAACGGTCCATCTGCGCCTCCGGCAACGGGTAGGTGCCTTCCTGCTCGATAGGGTTTTGCGTGGCGACCACGATAAACAGCTGCGGCAACCCATGACTGGCGCCGGCCACGGTGATTTGCCGTTCTTCCATGGCCTCCAGCAGCGCCGCCTGGACCTTGGCCGGGGCGCGGTTGATCTCGTCGGCAAGGATCAGGTTGCCGAACAAGGGGCCGGGCTGGAAGCGGATCTGGTTCTGGCCGTCGACCTGGTGCAGCACTTCGGCGCCGGTGATGTCCGAGGGCAGCAGGTCAGGGGTGAACTGGATACGGCTCATTTTCGCGTCCAGGTGCCGCGCCAGCGCCTTGACCATGCGGGTCTTCGCCAGTCCCGGCAGGCTTTCGAGCAACAGGTGCCCGTTGGCCAACAGGCCCAGCATGATCTGGCGGATCACCTGGTCCTGGCCGAGCACACTTTGCGCCATGCTGGCTTGCAAGGCTTTCACATCATCGAGCGCTGTCATGCCAATCATCCTTGAAACGGTGGGTCACCAGGGAGCGGCGACCACGATGTATTGCACGGAACTGCCGACGTATCGCGGCTGGTACCAGGTTGGCCCGCAATGCTGGTAGGCCACGCCGTTGGCGACCACCGAGACACAATCCGGCGGCACGCTGCTGACCTGGGTGCCGATCGCCAGGATGGTCGCGGTGGTGGCGCCGACCACGGCTGCCGCCGCCCAGGGGTGATACCAGTCATCCGGGTGCGGCGGTGGTGGCGGAGGGGGCGGGGGCGGCATCGGATAGGGATGCGGCCCAGGCCCCGGATGAGGTTGCGGCCCTGGATTCGGATGGGGTTGCGGGTGCGGCGCCGGATGCGGCGGCATCGGCCGTGGCGCCGGCATCGGGTGCGGTGGCGGCGGCCGGTAGCCACCGCCGCCGGGATGCGGCACCACAAATGTGCGAGCGCCACCGCCACCGCGCAATTGCCAGGCCTGGGCCACCAGCGGGTCGAACAGCGTCAACACCAGGCTGGCCGTGAGTACCGCCGCCGTGGTCTTCATGGCTGTTCTCCCTGCGGCTCCAACTGTTGCAGTGGGACGGCACGCGCACCCGCCGGCGCGATGAATTCAAAATCCCTGGCCGCCAGCGCAGGGCTGAGCTGCCATTGATAGTCGACGCTGTGGCGCGGCTGTTCGGCGCTGTCGCGGCGGCTGATCACCAGGCGACACGGCAGCGGTTGCGGCCCCTGGCGCACCCACAGTTGCCAGTCGATATCCGGTTGGCGAAAGGCATAGTGGTCACAGGCCTTGCCGTCCAGGCTGTCCTGCCCGATTAACAGTGCGCTGCGCAGGCCCACGGCCTTGGCGGTGCCGGGGTTCCAGCGAAACAGGTCGGCCAGCGGCAACTCGATGCCGTAGCGCTCGCTCAATTGGTCGAGCAAACCGCTGATGTCTGCCGGGGCGTCCTGGCTGGCGAAGTAACCGCTGCGGCTATCGAACAGGGTAAAACGCCGGCCGTTGTAGAACAGGCTGCGGCGCTTGCCGTCGCTCTCGACCGTCACCTGCAGCTTGTCCGGCCGCTTGGCGAGCAGGCGGGTGTGATGGCGAAACTCGATGACCTGGCCATTTTCCAGCACTTGGTCGGTACGGCTGTCAGCCTCGATGCGAAATTGCTGCAGGCTGCGCAAGTAGCCGCCCATCTGCTCCAGGGCGCTGAGGGCCTTGGGCTCCAGCTCGTCGGCCGAGGCGCCATTGGCGGCCAGCAGCAAGCTGATCAAGACCATGCGTGTGCGATGAAAACGGGACATGGCGCACCTCGTTCAAAGCATGAAAGTGGGAATTACCGGGATGAACGACACGCGGAAATTCCAGCGACTGCTGATCAGGTCGCCCCCTTGCAATTCACCGGGGCGCTGACGTCGCTCACCGGCAGGCGGTTGATCAGGTTCCAGTCGACACCCAGCGAAATCGGGACAGCCGGCATGGAGCTGCCGAAGTCGGGCAGGTTGGCGGCCGACAGGTTGAAACTGCCGAGCAGGCCGACCCACAGTGAGGCGTCGCGTAACGTTCTCACCAGACGTACTGCAGGCGGAAGGTCCAGGTGTTCACGTCCGGCGAGCCACGGCGCTCGGACACGGTGTCGGAGTAGGCCAGCAAGCCGCCAAACTGTGGCGAGAGCATGAAGCCCAGGCTTGCACCGAGCAGGGCGTTTTCCTGTTTGTTGTCCTGCCAGTCGCCGTCGATGCGGCTTTCGCCACCCCGGCTGTAGGTGGCGTCCAGCGAGGCCCATAACGCACGGTTGAAGGTGTAGCTGTAATGGCCTTCGATGGCGTACAGCGGCTTTTGCTCGAGCTTGCTGTCGCCGTGGTAATCCTTGTTATCGCCAAACAGCGAGACCCAGGTGTTGATTTCCAGCCAGGTCGGGCCGATGGGGGTGCCGAAGCCGAGTTCCGGCTTGAATACCCAGCGGTTGGAACCGATGTTGATGATGCGGTCTTTGTCGTAGTCACCGGTGGGCGCGGTGATCCACAGCGCGCCGGTCAGGAAGGTCTCGGGTTTCCAGCTGGCAAACTCTTCGGCGGTCAGCGCCGGGCCACCGAAAATGTTGTGCGCAAACACGATCTGGGCGTCGCCCATGCCGCCGTTGTGCTTGGTACCGTCGAAGAAGCGCGCATTGTCGAACGACGCCGAGACATCCGCATACGGCTGGATGAACTGAATGGCGCTGTTGCGCCCGTCAATGCCGAACGAGCGCGCGTAGCGGAACAGGTAGAGGTCGGCATTCAACGACAGGCCGGTGATCGGCAGCGTGGTGTCGATGGGGGTGTTGGTGTCGACTCGGTTGTAATAGCCGAACACCATGTTCAAGTCAGTGGGCGTGTTCTGCCAGTCCCTGGCGTTGTCGGCAAATCCCATGCCTGGCACCAGGGCCAATGTCGATGCACAGAACGCACTCAGTCGGGCACGTGAAATCATGGCGCTACTCCTTGTCGGCCTGATATCTGGGGCTACATGCCCGGTCTACCCCTGTTGCGACCGGGCAGGCAGTGCTACTTCAACGGGGTCAAGGGCGGCAGTTTCCATTGACCATTACCTACCTCAGGCTTGGGCAGGTAAATCCGCAGTACCGCGTAAAACGGACCGGGTGGGGCCGGCAGCCAGTTGCTCTGCTCGGCCTTCGGTGGTTCGTGATGCTGCAACGCCAGGGTCAGGCCGCCATCGGCGTCCAGCTTGAGGTTGGGCAGCATGCGCGAATTGATCAGGTAGCGTTTCTTGTGGTTGGGCACCAGCAGCTTGGTCTTGCCGTCGTACATGGTCAGCGACCAGAACGCGTCGGCCGGTGGCAGCTGGTCCTTGGCGAAATGCACGGTGTAGCTGTGGCGTGCGCCGTTGGCCGGCTTGCCTTCGCTGTCGACGAAGTAACCCAGGTAGGCGGCCTCATCGGTGGAATTGCCGAAAATCCCCATGTCCGCACCGGCGTAGCGGTACAGGTAGTTGTTCTGCAGGTGATCGCGGCTGCCGAACAGGTCACCGCTGCTGACCTGGTGGGTGTCGACCTTGTCTTTCTTGAAGGCGGCGAATTCGGCGCGGGCGTCGGCAATCCCTTCTTCCAGGGACTTGCGCTGTTCAGCCGTCAGGTCCTTGACCTTGAACGGCGCGCCGGGGGCGATACCGATCTTGACAAAGCGCGCCAGCAGGTCTTTTTCACTGTCCTGGGGGGCGGCGAAGGCCAGCATGAAGTTCAGGTAGCGAAACAGCTGCGGGCCTTCGGTCATGGTCGCCATGGGCTTGGGCCATTCGATCTTCGGTGCCTTGGCCGGCGCCGCTTGCTTCACGTAGCTGCTCAGCGGCTGCACCTTGTAGCCATTCTGGATCTGCTTGACCTTGTTCAGGTCCTTCTCGTCAAACAATTGCGTGCGGTACAGGGCATAGGCGATGTTGCTTTCGCTGTAGACCACGCGGTCGATGTCGACCGGCTGCTGACCTTTCCAGTCCGGGCCGGCGATCATGTAGTGGCCGCCGTTATTGCCGGTGCTGCGCGTGCCCAGGTAGGCGAAGTTCTGCGTGTAGAGGTCGATCAACTGCACCGAGTAGTAACGGTTGTCTTCGATCTTGGGCAGGGTCAGCACTTGCGGCTCGCTGCGCAGGTCCAGCCAGACAAAGGAGTAGGGCGTGTCCGAGTTCGGGGTGACGAAAGCGCTGTCCTTGGGCGTGAAGACCTGGGCGGTGTTGCCGATGTGGTTGAACGGTGCCTTGAAGTTGGCACCGCCCTTGTCGACGGCTTGGGTGTAGAGCGTCTTGTACATTTCCACCACCGGGTAGCCATACAAGTAGGCTTCCTTGGCAATGGCCCGGGCTTCGCTGGGCGTCGCGGTGAAATCGGCCCAGGCGCCGGTACTCATGAGTATCGAGAGGCTCGCCAACAGCAGGCGCGTCGGTTTTCTGATCATGTTGTTGCGTCTCTTAGGGAACTGGGGTGATGTCGTCGAGTTTCCAGCTTTTGTCGAAGTAGGCCTCGGTCGGCGCGTACAGTCGGAAATAGCTGAACCAATGTTTGCCGGGGAGAGTTTGCACCCAGTTGCTCTCGAAGTCTTTTGGCGCGTGCAGTCCGAAGTAAAGATCGATCGATCCATCGGGGTTTTTCTGTAAATCCTGGCGTGAAGACAGGTCGGCCTTGCGTTGTGGGTTGTCGATCAGGCAGCGGCTGTCGATGTCGTAGACCGTCAGTGACCAGAATTGCCTGGCGGGTGGATTGGCGCCTACATGCAGCGTGTAGTGTTTGCCGCCGTCTAGCCATTGGCCGTCTTTATCGGTGTCGGCGCCGAGGTAGGTCTGGCCCAGGCCCGGGGTCTTGGACACCATGCCCTTGGTGTTGGTGACCGCCTCGTAGAACCAGGAGCTACGTTCCCACAGCTGGTCGTAGTAGCCAAGATGCTGGGAGGGTTCGACGATGTTCAGCACTGTGCCCCACTGCCGGTCTTGAGCAGGAAAATATCGAACAGGTTGAGGTCGCCGATGCCGGTGCTGTAGCCACTGTGCGGATCCGGGCGGGTGCTGATCGGCAGCGTGGCACGCAACAACTGCGGCACGCCGATGAAGTCCGACGGTGCAATCGGCAATGTACCGCGCAGCAACAGGTCATTGGTGTGCGCGTTACTGTCATACAACCTGGGCGTGTAGTAGTCCTGCAAGTTGGCGCCCGGTGCCAGATTGAGCGGGTTGTTACTCTTGTTGGCGGTATCGGCGTTATCGGCGTGTGCAGAAAACGTCGGCATGGTGAACGCTGCCAGCATCAATGCCGGAACAAACGGTGATCTGGACATGACAATTCCCCAATTCCATGGCGACTTGCCCGACTACATCTACGTGCTCGGGCTGCCCTGCGTCATAAACGCTGTAGGACCTGTCGATTGAAATTAGCAGCTATATCCAGACGCGCTAGCAACCCGAATGAATTAGTTGTTTAGAAAGGGGAAGAGCAGTGGCCTACCGCTCCAAGGAGTGATAGGCGGCAACGGGGAAATGTCAGGCTGCCAGTATGGCTTTGACTTTGTCGCGCAGTTGATCGATGGAAAACGGCTTGCCAATCACGTGCATGCCCGCGGGCACATCGATGCTGTCGGCATAGCCGCTGGCAAACAGGATCGGGAGGTCAGGACGCAGTTCACGCACTTTGGTCGCCAGTTGCTTGCCATCCATGTCCGGCAGGCCGACATCGGTCATCATCAGGTTGATGACATTGTTGGAGTCTTTCACCACTTTCAGGGCCTCTTCGGCGTCGGCGGCCTCAAGCACCTGGAACTCCAACTCTTCAAGCACATCGACGATCAACATGCGCACGATGGCATCGTCTTCGACGACAAGGATGGTGGGGGCGGTGGCGGACATAATGAGGGTTCCCGAAAAGTGAGGTGCAGGTCGTGCTCAGTGCAAAGACCATCTTCTAATGAGTGGCTTCGATCCTGGCAAGTTCCCGCAGCAGGTCTTCATTGTGAAGGCAATGGACAAGAATGTCCCGCTCGGGAGAGGACCCTGCGCCTCACGCGGTCGAGTGAGGCGAGGGCTATTCACGTGCCAGGCATTATAGCGGCGTCATCAACTGCGCTACGGCCGCACCGTCAACCTTGTCGGCAGCCAAATCGCGCGCTTGGAATTCGCTGACGTTGTAGGTCAGCGTGCCGTGTTTTTTCCCATAGGGCCTGCGCGTCACCGCAGTCAGCCCGCTGCTTAACGCTTTATCCAGGCCTTCCTGCATCGATTGCAATGTTTGGAATTTCACCAACCCTGCGTCCGGGTCATAAAAAAACCATTCTGTTTCTCCGTTCTTGACCTTGATACCGGCTAGCAGCCCATGATCTTTCTCACCGATCCTCAGGGTTTTCGAGGTGGGGGAGTTGGTCAGGTCTTCGATGATTTGCGCGGCTGTGCATTTTGTGACGGTTTGGTCCAGGTGAAAGCTTTTTTTGTCGCCGACCACATCTTGAAAAGTTCTCAGGGTCTTGATGAAGGTTTGCGATTCGGGGGTCAAGGGCGCGTCGGCGGCGCGGTACAGGTTGGTGAGGAACACGTCTTCTTTGCCATGCTCGATCGCCAGCGCCATCGTATTTGCCATTGCCGCGCACTCGCCGCGGGAGGCGGGGTCGACATGCGCGTGGTAGTGGGTCTGTGACGCCGGGAATAACCGCACACCGGGTGCATCGACGTCACAGTTCAGAAGATGTGAGGCGTATTGTGCATTCTCTATGGCCTTCGACTTGATTTCCTTGGCAAGCATGCCAATTTCTTCCGCAGTCCGGCCGGGCTTGGAAATCAGTTCGATGAGCCCTTGCGCGCTGATATCTGGGTAATAATCGCGAAGACGGGTCACATCGCCACTTTCAAAGCCGCGATTGAAATCAGCGCGATTATGCGGCCACTGCGCACGCTCGAGGTTGTTCTTGAACCCTTCGTGATGAGGCCCGATCGGTGCTCCAGCGTCGATAGGGCCTGGCCTGCCATTCAGAGGGGTGAAGTGCTGCAGGGGCGCGCCAAATGCCTCCTGCTTGAGCGGATTGTAGGCGTACCAGTTGCCATTGCGATGGACAGCGACCCCGTCGACGGAACCCTCGGCGACTTTATACGACCCCAGGGCTGCCGCCCCATATTCCTTGTTGGCCGCCTTCAACAGGTCATAGCTCCCCGATGCGCCCCGAACCTTGTTGATCAGCCATTGGCCTGAATGGCTGAACATTCTGGCGCCCTGGGTCGCCAACGCGGCTGTACCGATGGCCAGGCCCTTGGCGCCGCTCAAAGGGTTGAGTGCGCTGATCAGGGCGCCGCCGATGATGCGTCCCGCGTGCGCAGCCTTCACCGCAGCGGAGGCACCCGTCGAGGCTACCTTGGCGACTTTTGCGCCGGCTCCGTAGCCCGCGGTCAAGAGACCGAACGCATCCAGGCCAAGGTCGATAAGGCCCGACTCGTAGTCACCCTGGCGAAAATTGACAATGGCCGACCTCAAGGGAATCAAGTTGAGGAAAAACTCCTTGACGCGCTCACCCCCGGCTTTCTGCTGATCCAGTGTCGTGGTTCCAAAGGCTTGCGTGCGTTGATCATGGCCACCGATATCCAGGTGTTTAAAAAAAGCGTCGGCGAGGTAGTGTGTGCGTGCGGAAGTAAAGCTCAAAGGGACTGGCGCCGAATCCACCGGTGTTCTTTCAGGCGCTTGGCGGTCATGGTCATCCGGTATGAATTTTTCTATGCGGGTCTGGATATTGCTGTTGCGTTGATCGCCCCGGGTAATGGCCGCTTCCGAGCGCTTGATGATGCGGCTGTTTAAAATGTCCACTTCATACACGCACACCTGCGGTTTTCCATCCACCATTCGCTGCGTTCTTATCAGCAACTCATTGCGTCTGGAGCGAAAGACGGGCGGGTTTATAAACCCTGTATCAATGACATATTGGTTTTTTTGGTAAAGATCAATTTTACCCAGTTCGAGGTTTTTTCGATCTTCCAGGGGCAGTTCAGAGATCAAGTGCCTTATTTGGGTCTTGACGCCTTTTTCCAGGGAGTCGATAGCGGTTTCGTACTGGCCGAGAAACTCGCCGTTGACGTTAAGCCTGGGCCGCTCGTTGATCGCGTCGATGGGGATCCGGCTATCGTCGGTTTTCCAGCGGACATTGATCCCCATCATCGCCATGTCGAGCATCGAATGCTTGCCATCCAACTGCTTGGATTTGTCATCCGAAACCGTCGTGAGACATTTCTCCTCGAACGGTAGGCCTTCGCCAAACTGTTGCTTGAGCTTCTCCAGGGCAATCGCTTTGCGACTTGGAATGCTGACCCCGAGTAATTCAGAGGCCGTGGTTCTTTCGTTGATTTGCTGATTGAACGCGGTCCTGACGGTTTCCACCTCCTGCGGGGTGTAGAGCGCGTCCTCTTTCCTGGCGACAAGGCCATTGATCACGCCCCAATCCAGCAGCAAGGCCTGGGTGATGTGGTCCGGGGGATCATTCAGCGCTTGCGCTGCGCTCATGACATGGCCGTAGCTCATCTGTGACGCCGTTCCCGGCGCAATCGCCTCGATCTTGGCCACCGCGCGACAAAAATTGACCCAGGCCTGGCTGCCATTGACCACGCTGCCGGGAATATCCTGGACCAGCAACTGCGGCGCCACGCGTGCCAGCAACACGTGGGTGGCGAGTTTGGCTTCGGCCTGCGTGACCCGGCCGGCAGTCACCAGATGGCGACTCAGCCCATCGACGACAGTGGCCGCGGGCATGCCCCAATACGCTTCCTGACCCAGATCAAAGCCGGCGACCGACTGCCGGCGGGGTTGCTCGACGGACTCACGATCCAGGCCAATGTTAATGGCGGCCATCACGTAATCGCCGAGGCTGGTGGGCGTGGCAATGCCATTCAGGCCGTCCTGCACGGCTTGGCCTAGCGCCTGGGCCTTGGGTGACTTGAGCAGGGTTTGCAGGGCCTGACCCGGTTCCTGCAATTGGGCCTCCGACAACGAGGCGGCGTTTATCAGCGCACCCAATGCGCCTCGGGCCAATTGCGTCTGGGTGTCGGAGGAGGGGGTCTGGTTATCACTGCGCAGGATGCTGGAATCGACAATGACCCGGACCTTGCGTTGCTCCTCCTGCGTCAGGGGATGGGGCCAGGACAGCGCTCCGCCGAGATTGCCCTCTGGCTGTTGCAGGGCGTGAGCGTGAGCGGCTTCGGCCAGGTGAGCCAGGTCGGATCGGGTCTGAGGGGTGGGCAAGTCATGATGCTTGATAAACATTTCGAGGCTGACAGAGGGCGCGCCGCCCAAGGCGTTGAACCGATGATCGTCGGAGCGCGCATCAATCGCGACCTGAGTGTTTTTCAAATGGGCCAGCACGGCGGACGGCGCCGCGTCCTCGGCCAGGCTTTTTGCCGCGCGGGTCAGCTGTTGTGCCAGGTTCTTCCAATTGTGTGCATTTGCTTGCGCACGCGCCTGGGATGAATCCGATGGGGGCGCACCTGGCGTGTTCGCCGGGGGGGTGTCGTTTACGTCGGCAGCAGTGTGGGTAGATTGCGCTGACGTTGCAGGATGGGCGTGCTCTGTGACTCGGGGCTGTAGTTGCGAAACGGACGAAGACATCATCGTTATCACCTTTGCAGATTAGGATAATCGCCTACAAAAAAGCCTCACTGCGCGTGAGGCCTACTGCAAATGAGTGACGAGCCGAACTGAGCAGTTCCGGTGGGACCGCCTGCAGAAATGTCATAAATGTTTTGGTTGGGCGGATGTAACAGACTTGGCGGGCGGCACAGGTCGTGGCGCAGGAATCTGTACGCTTAATCCTCAATACACATTAGAAACGTAGCCCTGTACCGCCACTTTGGGGCAAACTCCCGGTTTTTCCATACTTGGCCAAGGCATGCCCATGACTCCTGCGTCGTCCGTCGATGAAAAGAGCTTTCGTACACTGCTCAGCCGAAACGTGGCTTTGCCCCTGGGTGTGGGCGTGCTCAGTGCGGTGTTTTTCGTCTGTCTGATCACCTATTTGCTCTCGGTTATCCAGTGGGTGGAGCACACCGACCGGGTCATCAACAACCTCAACGAGTCGTCCAAGCTGACGGTGGACCTGGAAACCGGCTTGCGCGGCTTCCTGATCACCGGTGACGAGCATTTCCTCGACCCGTATGAAGTGGCCAAGCCGCGCATCATTGGTGATTTACACAATTTGCAGGAGCTGGTGGCGGATAACCCTCAGCAAGTGGATCGGCTCAAGCGCCTGGAGGCGATGCAGGCCGAGTGGAACAAGTACGCCCAATCGATGATTGACCTGCAGCGCCAGAGCGGCGATTACCGGGGGGCGGTGAAGTCCGGTCGCGGCAAGAGCCTGACCGACGCGATTCGCCAGGAATATGCAGATGCCGTGGAGATGGAGCAGCAGTTCCGCGTCACGCGCAATCAAGATGTCACCCGCACCACCGTGATCAGCGTTACCGCATACCTGGCTTTCGTGCTGGGCCTGAGTGGTTTTCTCGCCTATATCGGTCGTAAGAATTTACTTGCACTTTCAGACAGTTACAGCGCAAACCTCGCGTCACAACAGAAGATCGCGCGGCGCCTCGAACAACAAGCCTGGCTGCGTAACGGCCAGACCGAACTGGCCGAACAGGTGCTGGGCCAACTGACCCTGAACATGCTCGGGCGCAACATCCTGCAATTCTTCGCCCAGTACATGGGCTCGGCCGTCGCCGCGTTGTATGTGCGTGAGGAACACGGCGGCCTCAAGCGCGTGGCCACTTATGGCTTCTCCCGCGAGCAGGAGCAATTGGAACAGTCGATCTACAGCGACGAGGGCATCGTCGGCCAGGCTGCCCAGATGGACCGCCTGATTCGCCTCGACGACGTGCCGGTGGATTACTTCAAGGTCAGCTCCGGCCTTGGCGATGGCCCGACCCGCAGTGTGCTGGTGGTGCCGACCAGCGACGACGACCGCGTCAATGGGGTGATCGAGCTGGGGTTCCTGCGCCCGTTGGAAGAGCGTGATGTAGAGCTGCTGGAGCTGATTGCCGGGAACATCGGCACATCCATCGAGGCCGCGCGTTATCGCCAGCGTCTGCAGGAAGTCCTCGCCGAAACCCAGCAGCTCAACGAAGAACTGCAGGTGCAGCAGGAAGAGCTCAAGACCGCCAACGAAGAACTGGAAGAACAGTCGCGCATCCTCAAGGAGTCCCAGGCCCACCTGGAAACCCAGCAGGCGGAGCTGGAGCAGACCAACGAGCAGTTGGCCGAACAGACCCAGACCCTGGCCGAGCAGCGCGACGCCATGGACCGCAAGAACGTCGAGCTCAACCAGGCCCAGCTCGAGCTGGAAGACCGCGCCGAAGAACTGCAGCGCTCGAGCAAGTACAAGTCCGAATTCCTCGCCAATATGTCCCACGAGCTGCGCACGCCGCTGAACAGCTCGCTGATCCTGGCCAAGTTGCTGGCGGAGAACCCGCAGGAAAACCTCAGCGCCGAACAGGTCAAGTTCGCCGAGTCGATCTATTCGGCCGGCAATGACCTGCTCAACCTGATCAACGACATCCTCGATATTTCCAAGGTCGAAGCCGGCAAGCTCGAAATGCGCCCGGAAAATTCCAGCGTGGCGCGCCTGGTCGACGGCCTGCGCGGCATGTTCGAACCGCTGGCTGCCGACCGCAAGCTGGGTTTCCAGGTGGAGGTCCAGGAAGGCACACCAGCGATGCTGTTCACCGACCGCCAGCGGCTGGAGCAGATCCTCAAGAACCTGCTGTCCAACGCGGTCAAGTTTACCGAACAGGGCCAAGTGAGCCTGTCGGTGTACCGTGCCGCAGGCGAAGGCATTGCGTTCAGCGTGCGCGACTCCGGCATCGGCATTGCCCCGGACCAGCAGGAAAGCATCTTTGAGGCCTTCCGCCAGGCCGACGGCACCACCAACCGCCGTTATGGCGGCACCGGCCTGGGCCTGTCGATCTCGCGCGACCTGGCCAGCTTGCTCGGCGGCTATATCAGCGTGACCAGCGAGCCTGGCAAAGGCAGCGTGTTTACCCTGGTCTTGCCTGAGCAGTACGTCGAACGCCAGGAAGACTCCCCGCCTATCGAGCAGCCGCGCCAGGTGGTGGCCGCCCCTGCGCCCAAGCCCATCGCGGTGTCGCCGCTGCCGGTGGCCGATGCGCAACAGATCCCGCGGTTTGCCGATGACCGCGACAAGGCACCGTTCACCACGCGCTGCATCCTGGTGGTGGAGGACGAGCCGAATTTCGCCCGTATTCTCTTCGACCTGGCCCATGAACTGGGTTACCACTGCCTGGTGGCCCACGGCGCGGACGAGGGCTACAGCCTGGCCGAGGAATACACTCCGGACGCGATCCTGTTGGACATGCGCCTGCCGGATCACTCCGGGCTGACCGTGTTGCAACGCCTCAAGGAGCACGCCAATACCCGCCACATCCCGGTGCATGTGATTTCCGTGGAAGACCGCGTCGAAGCCGCCATGCACATGGGCGCGATCGGTTATGCGGTGAAGCCCACCACCCGTGAGGAGCTCAAGGACGTGTTCGCGCGCCTGGAGGCCAAGCTGACCCAGAAGGTCAAGCGCGTACTGCTGGTGGAAGATGATGACCTGCAGCGCGACAGCATTGCCCGCTTGATCGGCGACGATGACATTGAAATCACCGATGTTGGCTATGCCCAGGCCGCCCTCGACCTGCTGCGCACCAATATCTATGACTGCATGATCATCGACCTGAAGTTGCCGGACATGCTCGGCAACGAATTGCTCAAGCGCATGGCCACCGAGGATATCTGCTCGTTCCCGCCGGTGATTGTCTACACCGGGCGCAACCTGACCCGCGATGAAGAAACCGAACTGCGCAAGTATTCGCGCTCGATCATCATCAAGGGCGCGCGCTCCCCAGAGCGCCTGCTGGATGAAGTCACACTCTTTCTGCACAAAGTCGAATCCCAGCTGTCCCATGATCGCCAGAAGATGCTCAAGACCGCCCGCAGCCGCGACAAAGTCTTCGAGGGGCGCAAGATCCTGCTGGTGGACGACGATGTGCGCAACATCTTCGCCCTGACCAGCGCCCTGGAGCACAAAGGCGCCGTGGTGGTGATCGGGCGTAACGGCCGCGAGGCCATCGACAAACTCAACGAAGTCGAGGACATCGATCTGGTGCTGATGGACGTGATGATGCCGGAAATGGACGGTTACGAGGCCACTGCCCTGATCCGCCAGGACCCGCGCTGGAAGAAGCTGCCGATCATCGCCGTGACGGCCAAGGCCATGAAGGACGATCAGGAACGCTGCCTGGCGGCGGGTTCCAACGATTACCTGGCCAAGCCGATTGATCTGGACCGCCTGTTCTCGCTGATTCGCGTATGGCTACCGAAGATGGAACGCATTTAAGTGGAGCGAAGTTTTTTGGAGAAGAGCAGCGATATTGAGCTGCGCCTGTTGATCGAGGCGATTTACCTCAAGTACAGCTACGACTTTCGCGACTACTCCGGTGCGTCAGTCAAACGCCGCGTGGCGCACGCCTTGCGCCAGTTTGATTGTGCGACCATTTCGGCGCTGCAGGAGCGGGTGCTGCACGATCCGGCAGCGTTCATGCAACTGTTACAGTTCCTGACGATTCCGGTAAGCGAGATGTTTCGCGATCCGTCGCACTTCCTGGCAATCCGTCAGGAAGTGGTACCGCTGCTGAAGACCTACCCGTCGATCAAGATCTGGATCGCCGGCTGCAGCACGGGGGAGGAGGTGTACTCCATGGCCATCCTGCTGCGCGAAGAGGGCTTGCTGGAGCGCACGATCATCTACGCGACGGACATCAACCCGGCGTCCCTGGACAAGGCCAAACAGGGCATCTTTTCCCTGGAGAATGTGCGGGCCTACACCGCCAACTATCAGCAGGCCGGTGGCCAACGTTCATTTGCCGACTACTACACCGCAGCTTACGATTACGCGATCTTCGATAAGTCGCTGCGTGAGAACGTGACATTCGCCGATCACAGTCTGGCGACCGACAGCGTGTTCTCAGAAACACAATTGATTTCATGTCGTAACGTATTGATTTACTTCAATAAAAAATTGCAGGATCGAGCATTCGGATTGTTTCATGAGTCGCTGTGCCATCGCGGCTTCCTGGTGCTGGGCAGCAAGGAGACCCTGGATTTCTCCGCCTTCGGCAAACAATTCGAACCCTTGGTCAAACAGGAACGGATCTACCGAAAACTATGACTCAAGCGACTGCCAACCCGCCATTGGTCGCGGGTATAGAGGCTATCGTCATCGGTGCATCCGCCGGTGGTGTCGAGGCGTTGCTGAAGGTTTTTGCCGAACTGCCCAGAGGGTTCGGGTTGCCGATCATCACGGTGTTGCACCTGCCCGATGAGCGCCGCAGCCAGTTGGCCGAAGTGTTTGCCCGCCGCCTGGCCATGCCGGTGGTGGAAGCGCGCGACAAGGAAGTGATCCAGCCTGGCACCCTGTATTTTGCTGGCCCCGGCTATCACCTGTCGGTGGAGCACGATCGCAGCCTGTCGTTGAGCCAGGAAGAGCGCGTGCACCATTCGCGACCCGCGATCGATTTCCTGTTCGAGTCCGCCGCCGATACCTACGGCCCGGGCCTGCTCGCCATACTGTTGACCGGCGCCAACCAGGACGGCGCGCGTGGCCTGGCCCACGTCAAGCAACAGTGTGGAACTACCGTGGTGCAAGAACCCACTGAAGCACGTGTTGCCATCATGCCCCGTGCAGCCCTGGCGCTGCATACACCTGACCACATTCTTACGTTGAGCCACATTGGTTCACTGTTGGCTTCCCTGGAATATTCCCCATGTTAAGTACTGTCCAGGCCAAACTGCTGATCGTTGACGATCTGCCGGAGAACCTGCTGGCCCTCGAAGCGCTGATCAAGCGCGAGGATCGCCAGGTCTTCAAGGCATTGAGCGCCGATGAAGCCTTGTCCCTGTTGCTGGAGCACGAATTCGCCATGGCGATTCTCGACGTGCAGATGCCCGGCATGAATGGTTTCGAGCTGGCCGAGCTGATGCGCGGTACCGAAAAAACCAAGAACATCCCGATTGTGTTCGTCAGTGCCGCCGGCCGCGAACTCAATTACGCCTTCAAAGGCTACGAAAGCGGCGCCGTGGACTTCCTGCACAAGCCGCTGGATATCCATGCGGTGAAGAGCAAGGTCAATGTGTTCGTCGACCTGTATCGCCAGACCAAGGCAGTCAAGCAGCAACTCGAAGCCCTGGAGCGCGCGCGTCGTGAGCAGGAACTGTTGCTCACGCGCCTGCAGGCCACCCAGGCCGAACTGGAGCAGGCGGTGCGCATGCGCGATGACTTCATGTCGATCGTCGCCCATGAAGTGCGTACGCCGCTCAACGGCCTGATCCTTGAAACCCAACTGCGCAAGATGCACCTGGCGCGGGACAATGCGGCCGCGTTTACCCTGGACAAGATGCACGCCATGGTTGACCGCGATGAACGGCAGATCCAGAGCCTGATCCGCCTGATTGAAGACATGCTCGACGTGTCGCGCATCCGCACCGGTAAATTGTCGATTCGCCCGGGGCGTTTTGACCTCGCGCAACTGGTGCGCAACCTGGTCGAGAACTTCGCGCCGCAAGTGGCGGCGGCGGACTCGTCCATGCACCTGGTGGCGGAAGAACCGGTGGAAGGCAACTGGGACGAGTTCCGTATCGAGCAGGTGGTCACCAACCTGCTGACCAACGCCTTGCGCTACGGGGCCAAGAGCCCGGTGGATGTGCGCGTATACCGCGAGCATGGCGAAGCGCGGGTAGAGGTGCGCGACCGTGGCATCGGTATCAGCCAAGAGAACCAGAAGCGTATTTTCCAGCAGTTCGAGCGGGTTTCCGCCAGCCAGGTGGCGGCGGGCCTGGGCCTCGGGTTGTTTATTTCAGAGCAGATCGTTGCAGCCCATGGCGGCACCATCGAGGTCGAGAGCCAGATAGGCGAGGGCGCCTTGTTTCGGGTGTGCCTGCCCCTTGAGCCGTCGGTATGAAATCAATCATCACCCCGACGCAACCTCTGCGTGACCCCATGGTCGTAATTGCAGCAATTGACCGGACAAAGGCTTCCCATGAGTGAAGATGCACAAGATGTCGTACTGATCGTCGAGGACGACGAATCCATTATGTTTGTGCTGGGTGAGTACCTGGCAGGCCTGGGCTATCGGGTGTTGAAGGCAATTGACGGGGAGCAGGCGTTCCAGATCCTGGCGACCAAGCCGCACCTGGACCTGATGGTCACCGACTACCGCCTGCCGGGCGGGATTTCCGGCGTGCAGATCGCTGAACCGGCGGTCAAGCTGCGCCCGGAATTGAAAGTTATCTTTATCAGCGGCTACCCGCAGGAAATCCTCGACTGCAACAGCCCGATCACGCGCAATGCACCGATCCTGGCCAAGCCGTTCGATCTGGATACGTTGCAGGAGCATATCCAGCGCTTGTTGGCTTGACTCTATTCGCTGTTTTTACATGTTTTTGAATCCCAGCTCCGCGTCGTCCGCGCACCACGGACGACGCGGAGCTGTTTTCGTACACACCGATCTAACGCGCTAGCCGGCAGTATTCCATGGTTTTTTGCCGTAGAACGCGGGGCGATAGTTGATCACTTGTTTTACCTGTTTGTTGCCAGATAGTCCGTCGCTGACGATGTCGACTCGCTTGTGTTCATTATCGACTTTTAGGATTCTGTCGACTTTTCCTTCGAAGTCTCTTTTGAGTTTCTCTTCCGCGATGGTTAAAAGAGCGTTCTCATCGAGCTTTGGATTTTTGATTTTAGCGATGTGCAGATTAGTTTTAAATGGTATTTCGAAATCATTGATGTTGACCGTGACGGTGCCTTCGAAGGCTGCCACAGGCTTGCCGGTCAGCTCACCAAACTTGGCAGCAAAAGAATGGGTACCGGCCTCGCCAGAAAAACAGGTAACAAATCTTACGCTGTCGTATTTCTTCGGATCGATACCGTGTTTCTCAAGTAGTTTGATAAATTGTGCTGGCGTGTAAGAGTGCTCGGCGAAGTCTGATACAGTCGAGCCAAGATTGAATAATTTTTTTAGCGGGTTTCTTTCCCAACCATGCGCAACAATCGTCAATCGGGACGTGCCTTGAACGTCGTTTACAAAAGTGAATATTTCTTTGTCAATCGCTTTTATGTCCCTCATCGTGCCGCCCATATCCACGACGTTGTCAACTGCCAGTTGCCTTCCGAGTAAAGAATAGCGGTCATTCGCGCCGCCGGGGTTCATGCTGAAGCCCTCGAGCGGTCGCCCATAAACCTTATCCGCCTTGGCCGAGTAGCGGTAAACTTTTCCGGTACGGGTATCCACTTTGGCAAGTGTCTTGTACTGGCTCACCCCATTGGCCCCCTTCACCGTCAGTTCGGCGACATCCGCTCTCGTCGCCAAATGCAGCAAGTCCGAGTTGCGAATGGCACCACTCAAGGATTTTGCCCCCTTGCCAGCCAGCTTGGCACCTCCAATCGCCAAGTCACCCAGCCCGTCGAGCGGGTTAAGGGCGCCAATGGCCCCTCGGCCGACTATTTTGCCCACATGAAGCGTTTTACCCAGCAATGAGGCGCCGACTTGCAGGGCTTTGGCGCTCTTTGCCGCAGCACCTATCCCCGCCATGAATCCAAATATGTCCAGCGACAGATCAAGAATACCCTCGCCAATTTTCCCTTCCTGAAAGTTGATAATTGCCGATCGCAGCGGAATCAGGTTGAGCATGAACTCTCGAAACTTCTTGTAGAAGGGCACTTCGGTATCAAAGGTCGTCAGTCCCTGCGCTTCTTTTTCAAAAGTTTCGATATCCGAGTTGGTTATAAATGCATCCGCTAAGTAGGACGTCCGCTCACTGCTGTAGCTGTTGGGAACCACGGGAGCGTCGTGTTTTTCATCGGTTAAGCCTGGGGGGTACGGACGTGACGAAACGGGTTTTACTTCTACGAAATTTGTGCCTGGGTGGGTGTGATCGAGTGGAAACTTGCCAGGCTGGAAATCTCCAAGGTCAGTACGTTCGAGGATTCGATCATTCTTTAGGTCCACCTCATAGGTGCGAGGCGCCTTCCCGGTTCGTTCAATTTTGAACAGCAAGTTATTATCGGTATTTCTCTTTGGTATCGGCCCCATTGAGTAGGGTGTGTAGGTTATGCTGTCCTCTCGGACAATAGTGATTTTGCCTTCCTCAAAATCTTTGCGAATGGCCAACGGCTGTTTAGATATCAAGCTTTTGAATTGAACGCCGAGGCTTTTCTTGATTGCCGTACTGTAGTCTCGAAACGTTGCTTTGAAACTACCCGACACATCAGGCAGTTCTTTTAAGACGGCCAGCACGCTGCGGGTATCAATATCAGCGGATGAAGAAACTAATGCAGCGACGACGTCACCGGTATTATGACGAATGTTATCGCTGACGTTGTTTCGTACAATCGGTGCATCCTGCACACTTCTGCCGTCGAGATACAGGTCCATGATCGAGTAAGGCCCTGGGAAATCGGGCACGTCAGGTTCGAAGCTCATGCATTTTTTATCAAACAGCGCCGGATCCATGTCAGGCAACGCGTTCTTCAACGCTGCCAATGCGATGTCCCTTGCGATCGGCATCGGAGTACGTTGCGCCTGGGAAGCAGCGCTCAGTTCTTGAATCTGGCGATTGAAAGCGTTACGCACGGTCTGCATCTGTGGGTCGTTCTGGGGGTATCCCAGGCCATTGGCCAGCGCCCAATCCTTGAGGGCATTTTCCTGGGCAACATATTCAATCTGACGCTCCTCGGCAGAGACCGGTGCAATGGATGCGTGGAGCATGACCTGCGCATAGTTCATGGTTGCAGTCGAACCGGGTGCGCTGGCTTCAAGCCGATCTACGGCCGTGGCAAAGCTGACCCAACTGTGAGTGCCATAGATCAGCTTGTCAGGGATGTCCTTGACCAGAAACTCAGGCGCCCGGGTCGATAGCAGCAGGTGTACTTGAATCTTCGCCTTCTCGGGCGACGAGGCTCTGCCCAAGGTTGTGACAATTTCCTTGATTATTTCTGCGGCGTTCTTACCGTAATTGTACGAGGTTGCCAGCATGCACCCGCCAAGATTGGCTTTTGGTGACACCCCCGGTGGGCTTCTGCGAAAGCTCTCATCAATGCTCAAGGCTGCCAGCAACCAATCTTCGGCACTGCCTTTGATCGCCATCGTTTCGAACTCGGCCATGATCGCTTCGCCCAATGCCTGGCCTTTCGGAGACTGGATCACCCGGTCGATCACCCGTTGCGGGTCCTGCAACTCGGCGGGCTCAAAGTTCATGCCCTGCATCAAATATTCCAGCACGTTGTTGAAACGGCTCACATCTGGGTCTGTCCTGAGGTACGTCAGCAGTTGCTGCTGGCCGTTGCGATCAAGCGGAACCGGCCAAGTGAGTGCGCCCCCATAGTTTCCATAAGGTGAGCTTTTGGGTTCTGGAGCGAGCAGGGCACTCACAAGGTTTTCCACCTGCAGTCCAGTGGTTGGGATATCCCAGCCATTGGTTTGCAGGTACTGCTTAAGGCTGATCTCACCTGATGTGCCAGCAAGCGTTTTCGCATAGGTGCTGTCGGGATCGACCGGGATTGTATTCTTCTCCAGATGCTCACCGATCAACGACGGTGGCAGGTCTCCGGTTTCCAGAAAGGTAACCATCTGCATGAAACCCTGGGCTGCGTGTCGCTGCGTATTGTGGTTAGCCAGTACCGTCCTCTGCCTGTCGAGGCTTTCTTCGCTGCGGGTTTCATGAAGACTGGAAAATTGCTCCAGGGGCAGTTCGTGGAAGGCCTTGTCCCGCTCCAGCTCTGCGACCCGCTGTGGCACTTCACCGGGCAGCGTTGCACGCTCCCGATAGAAACGACCCACGAGCCATAATGGCGCGCTGTTGCTATTTTCCGACAAGGGCGGCTTGAATTTCGAAAACCCATAATTCGCGGCAATGACTTTTCCGGCCTGCATGACCGGACCGCTCACCTCTGCCCAGCGCTTGTCGTCTTGCCCACGGCTCTGCAGTACAGGATTGGAGGAAATGTGATGCTGAACCTTGTAGGAAATTTGGCCTGTTTCAGGAGATATCTGAACCGTGCGCGTATCGATCCCCACAGATCTCATCCAGTCGCCCACATCCGGGGACTGCATGGCGCGCCCCAGTTGGGCCCACCACTGGCCAAAGGTGGAATGTGGCGGAATGTTTTCCAGCATAAGCTCGCTGTCCCGGCTGGCGATACCGGTGATTTGTGGCAGTGTGCTGGCATAAAGCGCCGCCAGTTGAGTGTCGCCAGTGGCGCGAGAGGTATTCGAAAACGGGGAGGGTGTCGGGGTATCGCTTTCGGGGCCGATGCCAATGCCCGTAGTCGGCTGATCAACGGGAACCTGGGGCAAGGTGGAATTCTGGGTAGGTGTGCGAGGTGTTTGGGCTGCGGAGTTTGGCATCATCATCGATGTGGTTCATCCAGGTCTTATTCAGAGGGTACCAGGGGCACATTTCATACCCTCAGGTACAAACCTTCGTACCCAAACTGTGATGAGTAATTCCACGCTTCGCCTGGCCAATGATTGCAGGCTATGTTCGTGATGGGCGGTGACCCTGCGAACGCAGTAAGGCCCGAATCATCTCCCTCACCTTACGGATGTATAGGCAGCATCAACGCGTTTTTCCGGCACGGTTTCCTGGCAATCGTTGGCTCAGTAGGCTCGGTACCTACCGGCGGGGCAGAGGATCAGGTTGCTGGAGCCAGTCTCAGCCCCGCCGGCCAAAGGCGCGGGAATACGTGAATGCAATCCTGCATTGTTGGCTTGATGGAGGAGCGGCGTCGAAAGCTCGACGCCGCTGACTTCACAGGTTCAAGGTGCCAGTTTTTTCACATTGGCATTAAGCGTGCTGGCGGGTGTGTAGGCAAATTGCCAACCCGGGTTGCCCCGGAGCCCATCGAGGTAGTCCTGCAGGCCTTTGCTTTTGCCATTGCTAAGGGGGAACACTGCCATCCCGCCGCTATATTCCGGCGGATTGCCATTTCTGATCATCGCCACTTCCAGGTCCGGGCTATTGATACTGAAAAGAAACAACTCATCGTTTTTTGTTTTTTGAATGTAGACGGTATGCCCGAATTCTCCGCCTTGGTTGGTATGCTTGAAATTAATCAGCCCAGACTCTGTGATGTCTTCGGCATTGAACGTCGTCTTCAGACTGTCCTGTTTAATGTCCATCAAGTCCAGATAGCGTCGTGAGTAATTAGTGCCCTCACCATTTGTACTTGCTATGACCGCGGTAAATACTTCGGGCGAAAGGGTTTTTTCAGATTGACCGATGAGCACGGAAGACTCGTAACAGATTCGCTGTTGATTGTTTGGCGCCTGATAGAGGATTTCCCAATTCTTCCGCAATTCTGCGTGAGAGAGGGGCGTAGTGCCGGAAAGCGCTAGGGGGTTTTCATACAGTTTTTTGACATCTGCGCTGAACACACTGTTTTTTTGCTGCCAGGCATCGTCATGGTCAAAAACCTTGAAGGTCAGCTTGTTGGGGTCGGTGTCGTGGGTTTTATATTGCGGTTTCAGCTTTTTATCGCGGGTCAGTTTTTCAAGCCCCTTTTGCATGGCCTCTGCACTGCTGAAGTCGGCGAGACCAAAATTAGGATCGTAGAAGTAATAGGATCTGCTGCCATCCTGGATTTTTACTCCTGCCGCCATGGCGTGCCCCGGCGAGTCGATCATCACTGACTTTGAAACAGTAGCGTCTGCCAATTCCTTGACCATGTCATTGACTGAGAGCTCCCGTACAGGCTGTCCTGCGTGAAAAGCACTGCGGGCACCCACTTGATTTTGCATCTTGCTCAGTTTGCCAATGAATTCTCGTGAGGCTGGATCCGTTGGAAAGGCCGCTGCGCTAAACATGTTTTTAATCAGTTGCCCTTCCTTTCCTTGCTCCATTGCGGTGGCCATCACGCGTGAAAGCGCAGCGCATTGCCCATCAGACAGTTGCGCGGTCTTGGAAAAGTAAACGACCTGCGGCATCGGGTGCACGTTGCCAAAACGTGGTTCGATGACGTCGATAAACTTCGCTGAACCATTGCGCCCCAGTTCGTAGGCGACGTCGTCGTACTTTTTGACCAGCATCCCAACCTGCCTTGCTGTGAGGTCTCTGTTACCCGCCAATTTCATGATATCGGGGGCTTTCATATTATTTGAGAAGCCCTTGATCGTTTCTGGGTTTCCAGAATAATACCCGCTCTCAAACGCCTCTTTTTCCGGCCCTTCGCGATGTGTCCTGACCGTTCTTTTCCAGTTATTGACAACGGCCTCATCGACTTTCTTGACGGTGCCATCGGCCGTCGTCCATTTCCCCAAGTCTTCCGTATTGAGTCGAGCAGAGGGCAGGAAGTCCCTCACCGCAGGGCCGTAGGCTTGGCCGGTTACCGTGTTGTAGCGATGCCATTTGCCATTTTGCAGGACAACGGGACCTTCCACTAACTCAGCGTTCACTTTGAAGGTGCCCAGAGACGATGCATCAAAGCGTTTGGCGGCGAGTAACAAGTCATAACTCCCAGCGGAGTTCGTCAGGGTGTTCAAACGGTGAGACACCGCGTTGAAACTGATCACGTTCGAGGATTGACTCCCCGACAACAAATCCCCAGGCAGAGCAGCTCTTTTAGGGTGGTTGGCTAAAGAGGGAAGCAGTCGTCGGGTGATTTCATCTTTGATTTGCTCACCGGTTAAATGTGCGGTGTTGGTAGGGACACTTCTTGAAATTTCGTTGATAGCGTCCGGCGACAGATTCGCTTGCAGAGGTCCTTGGAAGGCCTTGACTTCACGCTTGATCAATCCCCCGAATTGCTGCCTGAAAGAATCGACGCTGCCACTGGCAGGGTCGCACATTAACAGCCGCACGTTATTAAAACTTTCTGGATTTATATTGGAAGCCTTGAGCGTCGCCAACAGTTCAGCGGGTGTATTGTTCTTCCCGTTGTAATATATTTTCATCGGCTCATCGAGCAACAGGTCTGCGGCATTTGGGTCAATGCCATGCGCGCAAACGTTAAGTCGCTCAACGCCTTTGTATTCATCTACATAAGTAAAAATACCCGTCCCCGGCGAATTAAAATCCTTAATGTTTCGCCCAAAATTTATACTGTTGTCTTTGGCCAAACTCCTTTCCAGATGGTTTTCATTAACTCTTCGCGCAGCACTGTTGGAATACCTCGCCGTTTCAGGTGTAAAGTTATCAAGGGGCTTACCGTAGACCCTGTTCTTGATAACATCGTAAGGCAACCATTTGCCCGCAGCGTCATTGTATTTGGCCGCGACGCTGACAGGCTCGGTACTGCCCGCTACCTTGTAAGTTCCCATTGCAATATCGTGTCGGTTAGACAATTTCACCAAATCGACGTTATCCGTAATGCTCATCACCTTACCGAAACGCTGAGCCCCTATGACAGTGAGCTTTTGTCCGCCTTTTCCCACCAGGCGAACCAAGTCATCCAGGCCACCTACCGGGTTTGCTGCGGCAAGAATGCCTGCGCCGGCCATTTTGGCAATGCTCAAGGATTTGAGCGCCCCGCTGGTACCTATTTTGCCGATATTGCTGGCGACCTTCCCCGCAGGGACCACGAAACTCAAGCCATCCATGACAAACAGCATGGCGGCCTGTGCAGCGTCCCCGTCAATAGCTGCTTCGATGGCGTTCTTGAACGGAATCAAGCCCAGCAGGAACTCTCGTCCGGCGATGTGTTGTCGGGTGGTTTCCTCCAAGGCGCTTTCCCCGTGGGCAGCATTCTTGAATGTTTGATAGTCAGGTGTGAAATGTTGGCTGGCCGCCAGTTTCGCAAGGTATTCGGACTTCCCACCGAAATAAGACATCGGCATGGCGTTGACCGAACTGTCCTGAGGGGGCGGCACCCATTCTTTCTCTGGCGTTATGCGATGCAGCTGTATTTGCGAGGTGGTCGACTCGGCCCGAGGCGGTTTACCGGTTTTGTAGGCATTCCAATCAAGGCGGTGAGTTTTATTTATTTCGGTATTCACCAGCGGTTTCACACCGCCGAGTTCCAATTGACGGGGAAGATCCGTGCGTTTACGAATCAGCATGCTATTGGGGAAAACTTCGTAATGGCAGACATTGCCCTCGTGCTCAGAGCGAATTAACAATCCACCTAATCCTTTCGCAACGATTTCATCCGCCGAGGGGATGAGATGTGAAGCATAGCCGGTGATGGCCGGGCGTAAGTAATATAATTCCTGCTTACCAAACTCAAGATGCTTACGGTCCTCCTCGGGTAACTTCGAAAACATATTCTTCAGCAGGTTTTTATGGCTGACTTTCAAATCATGGTGGTAGGCATCGAATCTCGTTTTGAAAGTGAAGTTAGGGTCCGTCATGCCTTTGCTGGTAAGGTCATTAGCCGACAGGCTTGAATCGATAGACCTCCAGCGCCCAGGACGCAACTCGTTTGACATATAAACATCGACCGGCGAGAAATAACGATTGTCACCGTATTGCTCGTTGGCCGATTGCAGGTAGTTCCTTTCCAGCGGTAGCGTCTCGCCAAACACTTCCTTTAACTTTTCCAGCGCTATGTCACGGCGGGTCGGCATGGGCGTCATGAGGTGCTGGGAGACTTTCGACAACTCTTCAACTTGCTGATTAAAATGTGTCTGGCACAGCTTTAAATCCTCCAGTGAGGGAGTATCGCCCGCTTGATTGCCGATGACGCTATTGAGCTTCCCCCAGAGCATCAGCGATTCATTGGTAAACACGTTCCTGAGCGCTTGCTCATCACTGCTGAGCGGTGTCAGGTTGGCGCGCTCCATAATCTGAGTGAAGTTCATTTGAGCACTGGCCCCAGGCGCCTGTGCCTCAATGAACTTGACCGCAGCCCTCAAGTGCATCCACGAATTGGAGCCATAGGTAACGCTACTGGGGACGTCCTTGACCAATAGCTCCGGGGCGGCACGGGATAGCAGCAGATGCGTTCCAATGGGGGCTAGCCGTGCCGACGTTTTGCCGGTGGCGACCAAGTGGTCCGACAGTGTTTGCTTTACGCCCGCCAAGGGTTGACCGTAGAGGCGGTCGGCCGATAGATCGAACCCCGCCGTATGATGCTGTTTAGGCGCAAATACAGATTCGTTGTCCAGGGTGGTCATGATCGCGGTCAAGGCCCAATCCTGGAAGGTCTCCTCCGTTACTGCGGCGCCCATTTTTTCTTGAAGCGCCTTGCCCAACTCAAGCGCCTTGGGAGAGCCGAGAACATCCTCAATGACTCTGCGGGGGTTACGCAGGTCGTAAGTCTCAAGCGGCATCCTCTTCATGAGGTAATCCAGTGCGCCCTTCTTTCTGACAGTGGAGTTTCCCCCGTCCAGACCAGGAAGCTTCAAGTTATAGAGGACATGGCTGTAAACGTGTGTCTGCGACTCCAGATCCAGCGGTGGGGACCAGGATAATCCGCCGCCGAAGTCTCCATGGGGAGGCTCTTGCAGTGGCGGTATATCCAGTACTTCAATCAGATTGTTCAGTTCAACGCGGCTTTTGGGTAGCTGCCATCCATTACCCGAGATAAAGGCTTCAAGGCTGACAGTGTCGCTGACTTGCTCCTCTTGGTTAAGGCTGTAGCTGGACAGGGGATGAACCTGCAGCAATGTGTCTTTCAAATACCTGGCGATTTGCGCTGGGTCATCGTTGGGGAGGGCACGCAGCTTGGCCCCCAGGACGTGTTTATCCTGGGCATCTCCCAGCGCTGTCTGCTCATGCGCCAAGGCTTCATCAGAGCGCTCATGAGCCCGCTTGGCCAGATCAGCCGGCGGTATCGGCTCAAATATTTTTGTGCGCTCCAGTTTCGTGGCGCGCTCTGCCAAGGTACCCATCGACCAAGGCCGCCTGGGCTCGCCATAGAACTTGCCGATTGTCTCCAAGGGGGCGGATGAACCGGAGGTGGGCGCTGTAATCGCTGTCTTTCCAAGCCCCAATACGCCCGCAGCTTTCATGACAGGCGCCATGAAAACAGGCCACGACTTATCCTGCTCGGGGCCCCATAAGGATTTGCGCTCGCCATGAATGTAGCAGGAGATCTGGTCGAAACCCGGATAAATCTCGATGGGTTTCGATAGATCGATATGTTTGCTTTTGGCCCACTCGGTAAACTGTGGGCTCTTGATCGCGTCATGAAGATGCGACCACCATTTGCCGAACGACGAATCTTTAGGAATATTATCTAACGACTCCTGCAGGATCCCGTTTTTAATGCCATCGCGCAGGGCAGTGGCATAGAGTCCGGCGAGCACACTATCTGCTTCAACGTATCCGCTAAGATTCGAACTTTCAGGCGTTGTCTCTAACGGCCTACTCCTGCGCTCGGGTGTCGAGCTGTTCGCCTGAATTCCCCCTGACACTGCATTGACTGGAAGGGGTCTCAGGGAATTGCTGGTTGATAACATGCTCGCCTCGCTTCGCGTACTAAAAATATGGCCGTGTCATATGTCATGGTATGGCCCTATAAGTTGTTCAGCTTGGGCGGCGGGTTCCACAGCAGACATAGAAAGACTTATATGTTTACTGATAGGCGGATATACCCCTTGGGGCGGGCGGTTTTTAAAGAGAATTGATGAGCCCGAAGTTTAAGTCGCCAGGTATTCGGGCTGAGTGCGCTATTGTCAGGTAGGCAGACAGGTATATAGCAAGTTGGCAGCCGTCTTTTTCTTTTACATCTGCAGATAAATCCTGTGCGGCGTTATAGTTGCCGCAGCGGCGTCGAAAGCCCGACGCCGCTGATTTCATAGGCTCAAGATGAGAGGTGCCTTAGCTCACCATAAATGCCGGCGGTATGTCGCCTTTGACATAAAACACCTCTAACTCCTGCCCGTTCAATTTTTCAACGGCTTGCAGAAGGGTTGCCTTAGTGATTTTTTTATCCCTGACCAGTCTTTCACCGTCTTTGAGAACGATATCGACCACCGTCCGAAATGCGTCCGGGTCTTGGGTGGTGTCGACCGTAAAGACGGGCACCTTCTTCGTGGGGGTTGAGTATTGGGTGGCAAAACTATTGGCTTTGGCCTTGCTCGCGCTGAATGACATGACTTCACCGCCACTGCCTGATGTTCTCGCCGTATGTTGGATAATCGCAGCCAGATAGTCGTCGCCGGACGAGTCCGTTCCCGCTGCACGCCTGAGACCGGTCGCGAGAGTATCCCCGGTAGCTGTATGCCCCCGGAATATTTGGGTTGGGACGGCGAAGTCAAATTGCTTCAGTTCCTCAAGGGTTCGGACACTTGCCTTGGCCCCGGGCGTGGCAAGATGTTCACTGAGTAAACGAACCATGAACTTTTCAGCACTTCTTTCGCTGTCTGGTCGGATGGCCAGTCGTGCGTCATAGAGCTTTTTAACATCCGTACTCAGCACACTGTTTGTTCGCTGCCACGCGTCAGTATGGTCGAAGACCTTGAACTCCAACTTCGCGGGGTCAGTGCTATGAGTCACGTAGCCTGGCTTCAGTTTCGTGTCGCGAGTCAGTTTCTCCAGGGCCTTTTCCATGTCCTGCGCATTGGAAAATTTCGCAAGCCCATGATTAGGGTCATAGAAGTAGAAACTCTTTCCTGTGTCATCAACCCTTACCCCGGCGGCCATGGCGTGACCAGGAGAGTCGATCATGATTGACTTGGATACGCTGGCGTCGGCCAGCTCATTCACGATGCCTTGAATCGTGTCCTGACGCACTGTCTGCTGAGCATGGAAAGCACTTCGTGCGCCGACTTGGGTTTGGATCTTGCTCAGTTTGGCAGTAAATTCCCTGGAGGCCGGATCGGCCGGGTAGGCCGCTGCACTGAGCATGTTTTTGATCAATAACCGTTCTTTGCCTTCTGCCATGGCGTCCGCCATGACGCGTGACAGCGCGGCACATTGGCCATCGGACAATTGCCCGGTCTTGGAAAGGTAGATGACTTGAGGCATAGGTATTACGCTGCCGAGCCCGGGTTCTATGGCGTCGATAAAGCGAGCTGAGCCACCTCGACCGATTTGGTAAGAGAGATCGTCGAAGCGCTTGAGCAGCATCCCGACCTCCTTGGCGGTAAGGTTTTTATTGCCAGCCAGGGTGATGATATCTGCGGGCTTCATGGAATTGGAAAACCCCGCGATAGTTTGCGGGTTTCCTGATTGGTATCCGCTTTCAAACTGAGCTTTTTGCGGTCCAGTGCGATGGTCGTTAACGGTCTTTTTCCAGCTTTTGACAACGGCCTCATCGAGTGTCTTTCGGGGGCTGTCCGCAGTCGCCCATTTCCCCAATTCTGCCATTTGGGCCTGCAGCGAGGGCAAGAAATCCTCCAGCGGCGCGCCATAAGGTTTCAGTGACAAAGGATCAAGTGCGTACCACTTGTTATCTTTGAACGCTGCCGCGCCCTGCACAATTTCGCCTTGATGCTTGAAGGTACCCATCGACACGCTGTCCAGGCCGTTAGGCGCCGTGAGCAAACCGCGGCCAGACAACTGCAGAGAATGAACACCGTCATAGAGTGACGATGCTGCGGATTTCGCACCTTTGGTCAACAAGCGCGTCAGGTCCGCTACGTCAGCGAAAAGATTGGCGTCTTTCAGCACGGCGCCGCCGAATTTTTTAACGCCTGTCAGCAGCCCTAAGGCGGTTTTCTTACTGGTTCTGTTAACAATGCCACCGCCTTTGGCGCCAGGATTATAAAGCGATATCAGATCCAGCATGGCATCGCCGATGGCTTCGTCCCATTTACCCTCAATCGCGTTTTCGATAGCGGACTTGAACGGAATAATGACATTCAGAATGCCGTTGTTGAGTTGATGGTTTTCCCGGTATCGCTTCTCAAAGTTTGTTTCACCTGAAGCATCTGTCTCGAAACTGTCCTTGTCGCTGAAAAAATGCTCGCTGACGGTCGTGGCAATCGCATCGGTCTTAGTGGTGAAAAATGTCTTGAGGGGGGCCGTTGTCGAGTTCGGTTCGTCAGCGCCGGGGGTACCTGATGCGGGCTGGATCTTGACCCGATCAATAATGACGGGGACTTTTGGCGGTGGCAGCCCTCCGTGCCCGATCCCATACTTATCCAGATCGAACGGCAGCCGTGTAAACCCTTCGATATATTTATCGCCGTCTACCCCACGGGCGATATGGGTTGCACCGATCGGCAGTTCTTCAGGCAGGTCGGTTTTTTTGCGAATGGTCTGATCGCTTATAGAAAACTCATAGTAGGTGGTTTCCTCGCCACGCACCGTTTTAAACAATAGGCAACTACGCCCAATATTTTTGTATTGTTTTTGACTGATGTCATCGTCGCTATCCTCACGCAGGGGGAGGCGGACGGAGTAAGCCGTTACGCCGCCGAATTCAAAGTTTTTTCGGTCTTCTAAAGGGAGTCGTGAAATTTGACTCTTTATGCGTGAAGTAAAGGCTTGTTTTACCCCGTCGAAATAAGGCGTGAACGTTTCCTTAAATACTTCTTTGATATCAGGAAGCTCATCGAATTTAGGCTCGACTTTTTTTAGAAGCTCCTTGTCAGAATCAGACCTGAGCGTATCGGTCTTGAGCCGACCCGACATATATAGATCAATAATCGAGTACGCTATGCCACCTCTGTTTTGGCGGCCCAGCTTGATGAATTCTTTCTCCAGAGGGACGTCATCGCCCAGTACTTTTTTGAGTTCGGCTTCTGCCAAGGCTTTTCGGGTCGGCAGCGGTGAGGAGAACACCGCGAGGCGTGTACTGAGCTCTGTTATCTGCTCGTTGAATTTGCCCTGCGTGTGTTCAATCGCTGCCGGGTCGTAGTTGTCATCGTCATTCTTGATCAGAAAACCATTGACGATACCCCAGTCAACCATGGCGTTGCGTCGCGCAAGGGCGGCTTGCACCGCTTGGCGCTCGCTAACCGGGGAGGTGTTGCCGAACTCGATCACTTGGTCAAATGTCATGGTCGCCGCAGTACCGGGCGCCTGTTGCTCAATGCGCGAAACGGCAGCACTGAACACAGCCCACTCGTTGGAACCGTACACCAGGTTCTCGGGCAACTGTTTGACCAGAAACTGCGGCGCGACCCGCGAGAGCAGCAAGTACCCCCTTACGTCAGGGACATCGGCGTTTTGACGTTCCAGATGGTCATTGACGGCTGCGATGATCGCCGAAGCGGGTTTGCCCCAATTGTCGGGCTGGTTCAGGTCATAGCCTGCGATACGGTTGCGTTGTGTTTCGGGCGTGATGCCCAGTTCCAGTGCCAGCGCTGTCATCAACCATTCATTGACACTGGTTGGGGTTGAAATGCCCTGCAGTTCGGCTTCCAGTTTCTGACCCAGTGCCTGCGCCTGGGGGTTTGCGATCAACTGATCAAGTACCTTGCGAGGGGTTACGGGTGAATCCGTGTTGGTGACAGCGTGTGTGATCAAGGACTGAATGCTGGTATTGGCTGATTCGTTGGCGATAGCGCGCACGCGGTCTTGCTGGGATTGAGCCAAGGGTATGGTCCGACCCAGCAGCCCCCCGAAATCACCCAGCCCAGGCGGTGCGGGCAATGGCATGGCAATTTTCTGGGTCAATCGCAAGGTCTCTTGCCAACTGGTGGGTAACGGCAAGCCCAGCGCCTGGATGAACCGTTCAGCGCTTATGCTTTGCCCTTCGACAAGGTTGTTCTTGCGCGCAATGTAAGAGTCTGGTGGCAGGGTTATCTGCAGCGATCTAAGCCGCCGTTCAGTGCCATAGTATTGATGTTTCTGCAATTCACCTGTTTTAGTCAGACCGTCGATAAGTGCTTGTTGGCCCATGGCATCAGCCGCCGTCATCGAATGTTTTTGCGATGGTGGTGGAAGCCGGTTCTGGACACTGTGTTGGGCGAGCAGCGATCTTTGCCCGATGCTCCGAATAGATCGTTGATTACGTACGGGATCGATGTCCCGCTCGGAAGAGGATTCAGCAAGAGGCGCTTGGGGCGAAGAGGAAGTGGGTGTTTGCGGGGCGTTCTGAAGATGCGGGCGGGGAAGAGTAACGCTATCAGGTGAAATCATGGGTGGCATTCTCTGAGAGGCAAATGAACATACCCCGGGTGTTGTAACTGCGCCCGCGGTATAACACTTGGTATTGGCATCAGCCTCTAGCGTTCCAACTCTACCCTTTGCCGGAAGTTTCTATGTGCGCTGTCGACGCCGATACAAACGGCGCCCCTGCGTATTAGTGCCTAATTCATCGCCATCAACGTAAATAGCTCGTCAGCGGACCCGGTCGGTGCCCAGCGTTTTGTTTAACCTGCGCCTCATTCCCTTATCTGCAGGTGAATCATCTCCCGCACCTTCGCCGTCAACAAATCAAAGGTAAACGGCTTGGTGATCAACTGCATGCCCGGGTCCAGGAACCCGCCCCGTACCGCCGCATGCTCGGCATAGCCGGTAATAAACAAAACCTTCAAGTCCGGGCGAATTTGCCGGCCGATTTCGGCCAACTGGCGGCCATTCATGCCTGGCAGCCCCACATCGCTGATCATCAGGTCGATGCGCTGGCTGGACTCGATGATCGGCAGCGCATTGTCGGCATCGCCGGCTTCGACGAAGGCGTAGCCCAACTCGCTCAGCACCTGGCTCACCAGCACGCGCACGGCGGGGTCGTCCTCGACGATCAGCACGCACTCGCCGGCATTCGCGAACGGCAGTAAGGCGGAGTCCAGCGGCGTATCAGCCGTCACTTCACCGACAAAACGCGGGAGAAACAGGCTCACGGTGGTGCCTTTGCCCACCTCACTGTGGATGGTCACATGGCCATGAGATTGGCGTGCAAAACCGTAGATCATCGACAGGCCCAGGCCGGTGCCCTGGCCGATGGGTTTGGTCGTGAAGAACGGGTCGAATACCCGCCCCATGAGGCTTTCCGGAATCCCGCAGCCGGTGTCACTGACGCTCAGTTCCACGTAGTCGCCGGGGTTCAAGGTGCCATACGCGGCGGTGAACACGCTGTCGAGGTGGCGGTTGCTGGTTTCGACGATCAGGCGACCGCCGTCGGGCATGGCGTCGCGGGCATTCAAGACCAGGTTGAGCAGGGCGCTTTCCAGCTGATTGGGGTCGGCTTCGGCGGTCCACAGCCGGTCCTCCAGGCGCATGTCCAGGGCAATGCTCTCGTTGATGCTGCGTTGCAGCAGTTCGCCCATCGAAGTGACCAGCTCGTTGATCTGCACCGGCTTGGAATCCAGCGACTGGCGCCGTGAAAACGCCAGCAGGCGGTGAGTCAGGCCGGCAGCGCGGTTGGCCGAGGTCACGCCCAGGTCAATCAGGCTGTCGAGGTCGTCCAACTTGCCGCGCGACACACGCCGCCGCAATAGCTCCAGGCTGCCGATAATGCCGGTGAGCATATTGTTGAAGTCGTGGGCGATACCGCCCGTCAACTGCCCGACCGCTTCCATTTTCTGCGATTGGCGCAACGCTTCTTCGTTGCTGCGCAACTGCGCGGTGCGCTCCTCGACTTGTTGTTCGAGGGTTTCCAGGGTGCGCTGCAGGCGCAGTTCGCTCTCGCTGAGGTCGATCAAGCGGTCACGCGCGTCGTATTGCCGGCGGCGACCGCGCAGGGCCGCGCTCACCAGGCTGATCAGGGTGATGGGGTGGAACGGCCGCTCAAGGAATGTGACATTGCCGAGCAGGCCACTCAGGTGCGAGGAACCATTCTGTTCGCTGCCGCCGTGGTGGGTCATCAGCACGATGGGCAGGTCCGACCAGGCTGGCTGCTGATGCAAATGCTCCAGCAACGGCTCCAGGTCCGCGCCCCGCAGCGCTTCGGCCGCAATGATCAGCAGGCCGGCACCTTGCTCCAGGGCCTCGCACAGCATCGGCAGGCTGCTGGCAACGATGCCACTGTAGCCGGCCTCGTTGAGCATCATCAGCGCCAAAGTACCGTCACGGCCCATAGGCGCCAGGACGATGGCGCGCTCGGATACGGGTGAAATAGCCGTCACACGCCCTCATCCTTGAGCAGAGGCGAGCCTGCGCCCATGTAGGTTGGAATGCCACGCAAAACGCCCTGGAAATTATCCAGCGGTTCGCCGACGGTCATGCCACGGCTGCTGATACGGTATTCGCGGATGGTCGACTCGTGGGAGCCGGTGCGTTTCTTGATGATCGAGATGGCACGGCGCACCTTGCCCAGCGCCTCGAAGTAACGCAGCAGAATCACGGTGTCTGCCAGGTAAGTGATGTCGACCGGTGCCTGCATGTCGCCGACCAGCCCGTGCTGCGCGACGGTCATGAAGGTGGCCGCACCCCGGCGGTTGAGGTACAGCAGCAACTCGTGCATATGCAGGATCAGCGCGTTCTCTTCCGGCATGGCCGCCTGGTAACCGTTGATGCTGTCGATGACCACGGTCTTGATCCCACGCTCGTCGACACAGCGGCGTACCCGGTGCGAGAACTCGCCGGGGGACAGCTCGGCGGCGTCCACTTGTTCGATCAGCAGGTTGCCGGTGGCTTGCAGGGCGTCGAGGTCGATGCCCATGTTTTTCATGCGCTCGAACAGCAGCCCCAGTTCTTCATCGAAAATGAACAGCGCGGCTTTTTCGCCACGGGCCACGGCAGAGGCGGCAAAGATCATCGAGATCAGCGATTTGCCGGTACCGGCCGGGCCGAGGATCAGGCTGCTGGAACCGGTCTCCACTCCGCCGCCCATCAAGGCATCCAGTTCGCGGATGCCGCTGCTCAAGGTCTGGCGCACGTAGCCACCGCGATGCTCGGCGGCCACCAGGCGCGGGAACACGTGAATGCCATCCTGCATGATGGTGAAGTCGTGAAAGCCGCCACGGTATTTCTGGCCGCGGTACTTCACAATGCGCACGCGACGGCGTTCGGCGCCGTAATTGGGTGTCAGTTCTTCCAGGCGGATGACGCCGTGCGCCACGCTGTGCACGGTTTTGTCGAGGGATTCGGTGGTCAGGTCATCCAGCAGCAGTACGGTGGCGTCATAGCGCACGAAGTAGTGCTTGATCGCCAGGATCTGGCGGCGATAGCGCAGCGAGCTTTGTGCGAGCAGGCGGATTTCCGAAAGGCTGTCGACCACCACGCGGGTCGGCTTGACCCGTTCCACCACTTCGAAGATCTGCCGGGTGGCTTCGCCCAGTTCCAGATCGGAGGAGTACAACAGGCTCTGCTGGTGCTCGGCATCCAGCAGGCTCTCCGGCGGGGTCAGTTCGAAGATATGGATATTCTCGTCCAGGTCCCACCCGTGGGACTTGGCGCCTTGGCGCAATTCGCGCTCGGTTTCGGACAGCGTGATGTACAGCGTTCGCTCACCTTCTTTCGCGCCGGCCTGCAGAAAGTGCAGGGCGACCGTGGTTTTACCGGTGCCAGGTTCGCCTTCCAGGAGAAACAGATGGCTGCGCGATAGCCCGCCGGAAAGAATGTCATCAAGACCTTCGATGCCGGTGGCTGCTTTTTCGGATAACAACGCTTTGGATGTAGACAAGAAGTGCCCTCAGGTCACATACGAGTAGAGGATGCGCGCCCTGGTGGACGCGCCATGTTCTCTTGACCGTAGCGCTTTGCGGCGGTTCAACCTGTTCCTGGAAAATACGGCCGGTGATGTCTACAGACCCTGTTGCAGGGCCGGATCGTCGGGGTTTTGCTGTTCGAGCTGGGCCAGCAGCACCTGCACGTTCTGCAATTGACCGCTTTCTTTCCAGTAGGTGACGAGCAGCACCCGCGCCTTGCGATTGGCCGGGTGGCGCTGGATGATTTCTTCCAACTGGCGCTGGGCCGCTTCCTGTTCCTGCTGGGCGTGCAGGGTGGTGGCCAGGTCGTAGCGGTAATCCTGATTGTCCGGCTCCAGCTCCACGGCCTTGGACAGGCCCAGCAGCGCATAGGGGCGCTCGCCGTGGTGCAGCAGCCACATGCCCAGCGCATGTTGCAGGTAAGCCGATTCAGGGTGCGCCGCCAGTTGCCGCGCGAGCAGTTGACGGGACTCGTCGGTCTTGCCTTGCTTATCCAGCAGCTCGATCTGCGCGACCACCGCCTGCAAGTTGTCCGGCTGCAGGCGCATGGCCTGTTCCAGCGCATTTTGTGCATCGGGCAGCAGGGCGCTGTGGATGTACAGGCGCGCCAGTTGAATCCAGCCCTCAGCCGTTTCCGGCTGGGCCTTGAGCTTCTTCACGAACTCATCCAGCACCTGCTGCAAGGGCCCGAAATACAAGCCCAAGGTGTCGGGCGAGAGACCGAGCAACGCATTGGCGGCGGCAAAGCGCACGCCTTGTTCGGGGTCATCCAGGGCAGGGCCGAGCAACAGCGTGCGCTGGCCCGTGGGCACCAGGCCGACAATGCTATGGATAGCGGCTTCGCGTACCAGCGGCGAGTCGCTGGCGAGGTCTTTATCCGCCAGCTTCAAGGCCTGGGGGCTGGGGTAGTTGGGCAGTTCGGCATGCAATGCGGCGCGGCGCTCGGGCGACAGGTCCGGCCGGCCCAATTGCTGATAGAGCACGCGCGCCGCGCCCGGCTCGCCGTTATGCGCCTGTTTCAGCGCTTTCGCGTAACCATGGGCAATGGCGGGTGGCACGGCCACCGGTGTGGAACGGGAGAAATACCAGGTGATCAGCACAATCAACAACAGGGCGCACAGGCCGACGATGGAGTAACGGCGTGACTTTGACATGCAGGCGTCCGAAAGCTTGGGCAGCTAGAGCAAAGCCATCAGCTTCGGCCAGACCAGGGCAGGTGTCAAACCCGCGTCAGGTCAGCACGTATTCCACCGGCTCGAGCGGCGGCGGCAAGTCGGTTTCGCCGAGGGCCGCGAGAATCTCGCGCTCCAGGGTGCGCAGGATCGCGTTGCAGGGCAGGTCGTTTTCGTCAAAGCCGAAAGGGTCTTCGAGATCATCGCCGATCTCGTCCAGGCCAAAGAAGGTGTAGCTGACAATGGCGGTGAACACCGGCGTGAGCCAGCCCAGGGGCTCGGCCATGGCGAACGGCAACAGAATGCAGAACAGGTAGATGGTGCGGTGCAGCAGCAAGGTGTAGGGGAAGGGCAGCGGCGTGGCCTTGATCCGCTCGCACGAGGCCTGCACCTGGCTGAGGCTGACCAGCCGGGTCTCCAGTTGGGTGTAGCGCCATTCGCTGAGCACGCCCTGTTCGGTCAACACGGAAAACCGCGCGCCGACCTGCTGCAGCAGCTTGTCGGGGAGGTTGGGGTGGCGGGTGTCGACGTCGCTCCACGGCTTGATTGCCAGCGCTTCATCTTCATGCCGCAGGCGGGCGACCAGGCCGTGCGCAAAACCACCCAGCGCGCGCAGCAGGCCGGCGCGCTCGGCCGGGTCACTGAGCACCTGGGTCTCGCGGATCAGCGAGCGTACATCGATGATCATCTGCCCCAATTGCTTGCGGCCTTCCCACCAGCGGTCATAGCAGGCGTTATTGCGAAAGCTCATGAAGATCGACAGCGACAGCCCCAGCAGCGTGAATGGAGTGGCGTTGACCTTGGAGAAATACGCCGGGTGCAGGGTTTCCACCAGCACGATCACCGAGGCCAGCAACGTGACCAGCAGGCTGCGCAGGGCTATGCGCTTGGCTATCGAGCCTTTGAGGGAGAACAGGATACCCAGGAGGTTGGGTTTGGGACGCACAATCATCGGCGGGACAGGGCTTCTTCGGGGACGCGGCTTCAGGGGGTGTAGCCCCTCAGATTAGAAGCAAGCGCGACAGGCGTCCAATCGCTTGGACTGACTGGCCGATAAGCAGGATTGATGACTGGCCAAACCAGTCAAGCAGGTTGAAAGCTTTGACCATTGCTGCGCCAGCGTGCGGGAGCGACTATTTCCACGATTCGGTCCTTCTGGTTCAAGGAAACAATAATGCAGATTGAAAACAAGATCTTCCTGGTCAGCGGCGGCGCGTCAGGCCTGGGCGCGGCCACCGCAGAAATGCTGATTGCCGCCGGTGCCAAGGTGATGCTGGTGGATTTGAACGCCGACGCGGTGACCGCCAAGGCCACGCAGTTGGGCGAGAAAGCGCGCAGCGCCGTGGCCGATATCAGCCAGGAAGCGGCGGCCGAAGCCGCCGTGCAAGCGACCGTTGCCGCCTTTGGCGGCCTGCATGGGCTGGTCAACTGCGCCGGTGTGGTGCGTGGCGAGAAAATTCTCGGCAAGAACGGCCCTCACGGGCTGGCCAGCTTTGCCCAGGTGATCAACGTCAACCTGATCGGCAGCTTCAACCTGCTGCGCCTGGCGGCAGCGGCCATCGCTGAAACCGAAGCGAATGCCGATGGCGAGCGCGGTGTGATCATCAACACCGCCTCGGTTGCCGCGTTTGATGGGCAGATCGGCCAGGCTGCCTATTCCGCCTCCAAAGGCGCGATCGCCAGCCTCACGTTGCCGGCCGCTCGCGAGCTGGCGCGCTTTGGTATCCGCGTGATGACCATCGCCCCGGGTATTTTCGAGACGCCAATGATGGCCGGCATGACCGCCGAAGTGCGCGACTCGCTGGCCGCAGGCGTGCCATTCCCGCCGCGCCTGGGCAAACCTGCGGAATACGCGGCGCTGGTCCGCCACATCATCGAAAACAGCATGCTCAATGGTGAGGTGATCCGTCTCGACGGCGCCTTGCGCATGGCCGCCAAGTAAGGAGAACTTCCATGACTGATCCCATCGTAATTGTCAGTGCCGTGCGCACCCCCATGGGCGGCTTCCAGGGCGACCTCAAGAGCCTGACCGCGCCGCAGCTGGGCTCTGCCGCGATCCGTGCCGCGGTCGAGCGTGCCGGCATCGCCACCGATGCTGTCGATGAAGTGCTGTTCGGCTGTGTGCTGCCCGCCGGCCTCGGCCAGGCCCCGGCGCGCCAGGCGGCCCTCGGCGCAGGACTGGACAAGTCGACGCGCTGCACCACCCTCAACAAGATGTGCGGTTCGGGCATGGAGGCGGCGATCCTGGCACATGATTCGCTGCTGGCCGGCAGCGTCGACGTGGTGATTGCCGGCGGCATGGAAAGCATGTCCAATGCCCCTTATCTGCTCGACCGCGCCCGCAGCGGCTACCGCATGGGCCACGGCCGCGTGCTTGACCATATGTTCCTCGACGGCCTCGAAGACGCCTACGACAAGGGCCGCCTGATGGGCACCTTTGCCGAAGACTGCGCCGCGCACAACGGCTTTACCCGTGAAGCCCAGGACGCCTTCGCCATCGCCTCGCTGACCCGTGCGCAAGAAGCGATCACCCATGGCAGCTTCGCCGCCGAGATCGTCCCGGTGCAGGTCACGGTCGGCAAGGAACAGAAGACCGTCCAGCACGACGAACAACCGCCCAAGGCCAAGCTGGACAAGATCGCCAGCCTCAAACCGGCGTTCCGCGAAGGCGGGACCGTGACGGCGGCCAACTCCAGCTCGATTTCCGACGGTGCGGCGGCCTTGTTGCTGATGCGCCAGTCCGAGGCGCTCAAGCGCGGGCTCAAGCCGCTGGCGGTGATCCATGGTCACGCGGCCTTTGCCGATGAGCCCGGGTTGTTCCCGGTGGCGCCGGTGGGCGCAATCCGCAAGCTGATGAGCAAGACCGGCTGGAGCATCGACGAAGTTGACCTGTTCGAGATCAACGAGGCCTTCGCGGTGGTCACCCTGGTGACGATGAGCAAGCTGGAAATCCCGCACGCCAAGGTCAACGTTCACGGCGGCGCCTGTGCCCTGGGCCACCCGATCGGTGCCTCCGGCGCGCGAATCCTGGTGACCCTGCTCGCGGCCCTGCGCCAGAAAGGCCTCAAGCGTGGCGTGGCCGCGATCTGTATCGGCGGCGGTGAAGCCACGGCCATGGCCGTTGAATGCCTGTATTAAGGAAACCCTATGCTGCCCAATGACGAACAACTGCAGATCAGCGACGCGGCCCGGCAATTTGCCCAGGAGCGGCTGAAACCGTTCGCAGCCGACTGGGACCGCGAGCACCGCTTTCCCAAGGAAGCCATCGGCGAAATGGCCGAGCTGGGCTTTTTCGGCATGCTCGTGCCGGAACAGTGGGGCGGCTGCGACACCGGCTACCTGGCCTACGCCATGGCCCTGGAAGAAATCGCCGCCGGCGACGGGGCCTGCTCGACCATCATGAGCGTGCACAACTCGGTGGGCTGTGTGCCCATCCTCACGTTCGGCAACGATCAGCAGAAAGAGCAATTCCTCAAGCCGCTCGCCAGTGGCGCCATGCTCGGCGCGTTTGCCTTGACCGAGCCCCAGGCCGGTTCGGATGCCAGCAGCCTGAAGACCCGGGCGCGCCTGGACGGTGATCACTACGTGCTCAATGGCTGCAAGCAGTTCATCACCTCCGGGCAAAATGCCGGGGTGGTGATTGTGTTTGCGGTGACCGACCCGGCCGCCGGCAAGCGCGGCATCAGCGCGTTCATCGTGCCCACCGACTCGCCGGGCTACAGTGTGGCGCGGGTCGAAGACAAGCTCGGCCAGCACGCCTCGGACACCTGCCAGATCCTGTTCGAGGACGTGAAAGTGCCGGTGGCCAACCGCCTGGGCGCGGAGGGCGAAGGCTATCGAATCGCCCTGGCCAACCTCGAAGGCGGTCGCGTGGGTATCGCCTCGCAGTCGGTGGGCATGGCGCGCGCTGCCTTTGAAGCCGCCCGCGACTATGCCAGGGAACGCGAAAGCTTCGGCAAGCCACTCATCGAGCACCAGGCCGTGGCGTTTCGCCTGGCCGACATGGCCACGCAAATCGCCGTCGCCCGGCAGATGGTGCAGTACGCGGCCGCACTGCGTGACAGCGGCAAGCCGGCGCTGGTGGAAGCGTCCATGGCCAAGCTGTTCGCCTCGGAAATGGCTGAAAAAGTCTGTTCGGCCGCCTTGCAAACCCTGGGCGGTTACGGTTACCTGAGCGACTTCCCCCTCGAGCGGATCTACCGCGATGTGCGGGTCTGCCAGATCTACGAAGGCACCAGCGATATTCAACGCATGGTCATCTCACGCAATCTCTAAGGAGCCGATACATGAGTTACGAAACCATTTTGCTCGAAGTCCAGGGCCGCGTCGGGCTGATTACCCTCAATCGCCCGCAAGCCCTGAACGCCTTGAATGCGCAGTTGGTCAGCGAGCTGAACCAGGCGCTGGACGGCCTGGAAGCCGATCCACAGATCGGCTGCATCGTGCTGACCGGCTCGAAGAAAGCCTTTGCCGCCGGCGCCGACATCAAGGAAATGGCCGAGCTGACCTACCCGCAGATCTACCTGGACGACCTGTTCAGCGACAGCGACCGCGTGGCCAACCGCCGCAAGCCGATCATTGCCGCGGTCAACGGTTTCGCCCTCGGCGGGGGCTGTGAATTGGCGTTGATGTGCGACTTTATCCTGGCCGGTGACGGCGCCAAGTTCGGCCAGCCGGAAATCAACCTCGGCGTGTTGCCGGGCATGGGCGGCACCCAGCGCCTGACCCGCGCCGTGGGCAAGGCCAAGGCCATGGAAATGTGCCTGACCGGGCGCTTTATCGATGCAGTGGAAGCCGAGCGCTGCGGGATTGTCGCGCGCATTGTGCCGGCGGATGAATTGTTGGAAGAGGCCTTGAAGGTTGCCACATTGATCGCCGGCAAATCGGTTCCGATCAGCATGATGGTCAAGGAAAGCGTGAACCGCGCGTTTGAAGTGAGCCTGTCCGAAGGCGTGCGCTTTGAGCGCCGGGTGTTCCATGCCGCGTTCGCGACCCTGGATCAGAAGGAAGGCATGGCGGCGTTCGTGGCCAAGCGTGCGCCGGCGTTCAAGGACAAGTAAGCCCCCATCACTGACACCGGTGGTCCAAATGTGGGAGCGGGCTTGCCCGCGAATACGGCTAATCAGTCACTGCAGCTTTGACTGACCTGGCGCATTCGCGAGCAAGCCCGCTTCCACTTGGGGGGTGTGGTCTTTCAGTTAGAGGGGATAGTTCTTCAGTTCCCGGGCAATCACCATCCGCTGTATCTCGCTGGTCCCTTCGTAAATCTGCGTGATCCGCGCATCGCGGTAGTAGCGTTCCACTGGATAATCTTCCAGATACCCATACCCACCGTGAATCTGCATCGCCGAGGAGCAGACCTTTTCGGCCATTTCCGAGGCGAACAGCTTGGCCTGGGAGGCTTCCGACAGGCACGGTTTACCGGCCGAGCGCAGGCGCGCGGCGTGCAGGATCAACAAGCGCGCGGCATTCAGGCGGGTTTGCATGTCGGCCAGCAGGTTCGCCACGCTCTGGTGCTCGATGATTGCCTTGTCGAACTGCACGCGGTCGCGGGCGTAGACCAGCGCAGCTTCAAACGCCGCGCGGGCGATGCCCAGGGCCTGGGCGGCAATGCCGATGCGGCCGCCTTCCAGGTTCGACAGCGCAATCGCCAGGCCTTTGCCGCGCTCACCCAGCAGGTTGGCTTCGGGTACGCTGCATTGGTTGAGGGTGACGGCACAGGTGTCGGAGGCGCGAATGCCCATCTTGTGTTCGGTACGGTCGACGATAAAGCCTGGGGTGTCGGTGGGCACCAGGAATGCGGAGATACCTTTCTTGCCCAATTGCGGGTCGGTCACGGCGAACACGATAGCGAGCTTGGCGCGCTTGCCGTTGCTGACAAATTGCTTGGCACCATTGATCACCCATTGGCCATCGCGCAACTCGGCGCGGGTGCGCAGGTTGTGCGCTTCGGAACCGGCCTGGGGTTCGGTGAGGCAGAAGCAACCGATTGCCTGGCCACTGGCGAGGTCGGCCAGCCAGGTCTGTTTCTGTTCCTGTGTGCCGTAGTTGAGAATGGGCCCGCAACCGACTGAATTGTGGATACTCATCAGCGCGCCGGTGGCGCCATCGCCGGCGGAAATTTCCTCGACGGCCAAAGCATATGCGACGTAGTCGACATAGGTGCCACCCCATTCTTCGGGGACCACCATGCCCAGCAGCCCGAGTTCGCCCATCTTCGCGACCAGGGCATCGTCGATCCAGCCGGCTTTCTCCCAGGCTTGGGCATGGGGGGCGATTTCGCCGCGGGCAAAGTCACGCGCCATGTCGCGAATCATCACTTGTTCTTCAGTGTATTCAATATCTTGCATGGCTTAGTTCGCAACCTTCTCGAAGTGATGGAAGAAGCTCTCGACATGGTTCTTGTCCAGGCCGTGCAGCGTGGGTGGATTCCAACGCGGGGCCTTGTCCTTGTCGATGATCAGCGCACGAACGCCTTCGATGAGGTCGCCGCGTTCAAACCACTGGCGGTCAAGGTGCAGTTCCAGGGCAAAGCAGCGTTCCAGCGGCAGGCGCCGGCCGCGACGCAGCATTTCCAGGGTCACGGCCATGGCCAGCGGCGAGCGGGTGTGCATCAGTTGGGCGGTAGTGAGTGCCCATTCATGGCTGTCGGCGACCGTCACCTGCTGCAATTGCTCGACGATACTCGGTATATCCGGCAGGCCGAAGAAATGGTCGATGGCCGGGCGCAAGGCGGCCAGCGGCGCGTCGGGCAACTGTTGCACGGCGAGTTTGGCCAGTACGCCCTGCAGGTCCTTGAGTGGCGACTCGTGCCATTGCAGGCGGTCGAGCTTGTGGTCGAGGTCGGTCAGCTTCGCGCTGTCCAGGTACCAATCGGCGAGGCCGCAGTAGAGGGCGTCGGCGGCGCGAATCTGCACGCCGGTGACGCCGAGGTAAATGCCCAGCTCGCCGGGAATGCGCGGCAAGAAGTAGCTGCCGCCAACGTCCGGGAAGTAACCGATCGCCACTTCCGGCATGGCCAGGCGGCTGCGCTCGGTGACCACGCGCAGATCCGCGCCCTGCACCAGGCCCATGCCGCCGCCAAGGACAAACCCGTCCATCAACGCGAGGACGGGTTTGCGGTAATGGTGGATCGCCAGGTCCAGCGCGTATTCCTCGACGAAGAAATCTTCGTGCAGGGTGTCGCCGTTTTTGAAGCTGTCGTAGAGGGAGCGAATATCACCGCCGGCGCAAAAGGCC
>Ga0247742_10000148_pt1 | contig 60247 bp, 100 predicted proteins | sample UWRJL208509C2_FD_180944 | JGI IMG/M metagenome (GOLD analysis project Ga0247742, IMG submission 180944) | Plant litter microbial communities from Arlington Agricultural Research Station in Wisconsin, United States - UWRJ-L208-509C-2 | ecosystem: Environmental > Terrestrial > Plant litter >...
AGGGTTTTGCTCACTTTCCGGTAGCGCGTTAGTTACTTCATCCATTAGATAGTGGCTCTAGGAAACGCGTAGATAAAGAGCACAATACCCAGTACAAGGTTGAATGCTCCGATGAGAGACAGCCCGGTACTCACTCCGGAAGACATACCTACGCCACGTGCCATGTAGGACCAGAATCGCAGAATGTATGCAATACCAATGATCAAGGCAAGGACCGCGATGAAAAAAAGCAGGAGGTTAAGGAAGAGCATGGTAGTACCTTTCTAAAAGTTAGTGAGGGGCGCAATTATCTCTAGGGGGGATGAGATTTTGCTGTCTTTTATATCTGGCCTAATCGGGGGAACCGGCCAAGAGCCCACATCAAATATGTTACTAGCGGTTCATCGAACGGCGGCGAATCACAACGCTGGCTGCGAAGAGAATCACACCGAAGATGAAGATCCCAAGAGCAATGGCACTCGTGGAGTTGGTGTTGGAGCTCGCACCAGTTGATGCAAGAACTTCAGCCGGGACAGGAGTCGTCTTGACAACTACCGGAGCAATCGTCTCGACAGGAGCAGGAGTCGTCGGCGTAACAACTACCGGGGGCTCCACAACAGGCGGCTTTGCGTACTTCAGATCGAAGCAGTCACCCTTTGCTGCAACGAGAGTCGCTCCGTCACCCTTGGCATAGGACGAACCAGTCTGCCAATGGATGGAAGTGATCTTGTTGTGCGGGTAGGCCGCGGCGATCTCAGCAATGGTCTTGCCAAGGAACACGTTCTTGCTACCGACATTCGCAACCGAGGCCTGAGTGACATTGTGATCGGTGATGGAAAGGGAGTTGTAACCACCCAGTCCGTCGCCAGTCAGGTCCACCACGAACCGGAAGAAGATGCCGTTTCCGACAACATCCTTATCGGTCCAGTTGATGCCCGTAAAGCCCTGCAGGTTGCCGTTGGTCGGGTAACCGAACTCCACCGGAGTCTTATCGCCCTGGCTCACAAACGACTTGCCATCTGCAATATCTGCAGGAGCGTGGTCATCTGACTCAGTGTAAGCGCCACCGACGAACGTACACTTCTCGCCTGCAACCGGAGGAGCGACGTAGCAAGCAGCCGAAGCGTCTGTGCTTTGAGTTACACCAGTTGCAGGAAGCACGACGAGCGTCTGAGAAAGCAGGCCAACGACCTTGGTTCCCTTCGGGTACTTCGCATCAAAGCCAGGTCCAACTTTCTGAACGGTGGCAATATACGTACCAGGTCCCGTGTATGCCTTGTTCAAATATACGCGGAAGCCGTCACCCTCGTACCCGTTCGGGTTCTGGGCAGCAGGCCAACTCGTCAGAGGCAGCAATCCAGCAGTGTCACACGTGGGGGGATTGACCGCAAGCGGCCCAACCTCGATTGTGGTAACGGTGCAGGCGGGGGTAGTGAAGACGTTGTAAACCTGACCGGAAGCCGGCCAAGACTCGTCTCCTCCGTTGAGAACACCCTTGGTAACTAGAGCGGTCGTCTTCGCATCATCCGCGTAGAGATCGAACTGGTAAGTCGTCCCACACTTGGTAGCGAAACTGTCGAACTGGTGGACATCCGTGCTGGTGGTCAGACCGTCATGCACGAGTGCCTGGGGGAATTTAGGCTGCAAGTTGAGCGCGCCCTCCCAGATAGCCGCGTGGTACGTCACGACGGGTGCCGTTTTCGTCTCCTGCACCGGCTCCGTGGACACCGGCGTAACCTCTGTGACGGGGTCCGGGGAAGTAGACTTCGGGAGTTCCGAGGGCGTAACGTTCGGCTCGGAAACCGGCTTCTGGGCTTCGACTGGCGTCGTCGACTCGACGGTAGGGGTCTCGGTGACGACCTGAGCCGTATCCGTGGGCGTGCCGACCTCGTCTGCTGTGGCGGGGCCGGCCAGTGCTAAACCCCCGAAACCGAGGGACAGGACTAGTCCTGCTGCTGCAAAGATCTTTTTCATCATTTACTCCTTGTTTGGGTCGTGCCTGAATATTTCGATGGTGTCTGCTCTGTTTAGAAGTACCGGGGGAATTGCGAGGAGTGGTGCTGTCGTTTCGTAAACAACATCTGTTCCAACCGCTAGATGAATCTGAATTGCGTTTATAGTTCCAACTTCGCCATGACCTTCAATATCAACGAAATACGGAACTTCAGAGTCAGCTGCCAGAGCTTTGCGGTATTCACTTTTACCAGATCTTGGTGGACCTGTCAAAATAGTGAAATGGCCTTTTTGTACTGCCGACATCATTTACTCCTTACAGAATGTAGAAACCGTTTTCATCCTGAGGAGGAAGGTTACCGGCTTCAATCAAATTACCGATCAGGTCGGCCAAATCAAATATATCTTGAACGGTCATGTCGTCCATGGTTCCTCCTTAAGTTGAAAGCGAAGGGGGCCAAGCGATTGCTCAGCCCCCAAATATATAGCTAGTTACTCAGCAGCCTTTTTGGCCGCATCGGTAATGTCCTCAAGGACCTCGACTGCCTTGTCGCTGGGTGCGATCTTGATGAGGCCGGCAGCGAGCGTGACAGCTACGACACCTGCACCGATGATCACGGTACGACGGATGATGGTGCCCTTGTTGGCGTTGATGGTGCGGATGAAGTTCTTCATCAGTTTTCTCCTTGTTTGGGTTTTGAATCGAGTAACTCTTGAAGATGCTCTACAAGAGTCGTCATAACTATTTCTTGTGTGTCTAAAACAGATCCAACTAAGAACGCAACTACAACCTGCTGTTCTCGAGTCATTTCGTCATAGACGTCTTGAACGGTTCTTGCTTTAGTCACAATCCGGTTCCTTCACATTCCGGACAGTGGCAGACTTCGAATTCCATGTAGCCGCACGCTTCGCATTTACACGGTCCCCGATCGTCTGGTACCAGATCATTGAAACATCGATCTGTAGTCTTGCCGGGGGAGAGCTCGGAAGCTAATGGCAAGACAAGGCCTCCCATCCGGAGTCAGCGCACTGTTGAACTCGATACTCATCTTGTTCTCAGGAGCGAATCCGACCTGTTCGCCGACAACGGCGTCTTCGAGACCTACCAGGTGATAGAACTCGTTGAGTGACATGTACATCTCACCGTCAATAAGCATTTCGTTGATGTCGTTCTGAGCAGAACGAATCTTCTCCATACTCGAGGTGAAATATCGACGGGTGTAGGTGTCGAGGCAAAGTACGTCTCCGGTACCGATCACAAGAGCGTCTTCGCTAGGCGGAGGATTCTTTTCGATCTGCTTCTTGACTACCTCGGTACGGACCTGATCTTCCTTGGTCTTTCCGAGTGCCTCTACTACCTGCTCTTTGTACTCCTGGAACGCGCCTTCAGTAATTGCGAAAGCACCTACAAGAGCGGCCTGACGCCTCGAGTTGATGCTCTGAGCACCGATGATACAGGCGACCGTTGCAGCTCCAGTTGACAATGCCGGAATATAAAGCGTCCAGTTGAGCTTGACCAGATCCCAATTGGTAAGAAGCTTAGGTTCAGCTCCTCCTGCTTTATATTCCGCCTCCATGTCACTGATGAGGTTGTCGGTTTTACGGACGGCTCTAGGTGTTGCTTTGACCGCCAGTATAGCTGTACTGAAAACTCCAGCTACGGCCAGACCCGTCAGGATGACAGGTGACTTTGTTTGAACGCCTTTTACAGCATTCCTAGCGACGACGGCGAGGGACATAAATTGCCTCCGGCTTTCTAATTGTGTTTACATCATAAAGTACGCGGCCGTTTGCGAATTTACGAATTGCTCTATTCATCCTGCGCCGTTCAAAGAATCTACGCAGGCTGTTTGCGATCGGTTTGCGGAAATATCCCAACCACAGCAAAGCTGCAAGAGGAATAGCGATCGACCACGGGATGTTATCGGGTGTCATTTGTTCTCTCCTTTCAAGAAAGAAAGCCATACCACAGGATTAGTGTGATATGGCTTATTGCAGTTTTGCAGTTGGCGAGATTACTCGGCCGACTCTTCTTCGGGCAGGACCGCGTTGAGGATTGCTCCAGAGATCAGCGTGACCGCGACCGCTGTTGCAACACCGAGAACGATGTTCACGGCAAGCTTGGTGGCGAGGGCTTTGCTGACCTTCTTGAGCTCATCCTTGTTGAGGTCTTTGATGACGGTAGAGGTGGGCATTGTAGTTCCTTTCAAGAGGTATTACTGGTCATTATATGCCCTGTTTTTTGCGCGAGTTATCCGGGGTAACGGAGCTCGATATACTCTTCCGAGAAATCAGCCGAGTCAGTCACGAAGAGCTTTACACCTACGAGCGTGTCATCAACTAAATTGTTATTCCCTCGAGGCATGAGGAACGAGGGGAACGTGTTTACGAACAGGTTAAGGTCAACCATCGGAGTAACCGTGCGATACACAACGTGCAAAGCTGGCTCCCCCTCAGATGCAAACCAAGTATCACCCTGAATATCCAGAGCAGGCTCGATGTAGGGAGTGTCCGGATTGGCCTGAGGAGGCAGTAGTCGATACATCTGCGCTTCCAGTACACCGATCTCTTCGGGCATGATACCCATGTGAATTGCAAGACTCATCAATCTTCTCCTTCTAGGTGGTCTACGATCTTCGCAAACTCGAGGTTGTCATTAAGTGTCCGAAGCATCTCGAAAGCTTCGTTTAGTGCTTTGATTTCATCTTCTTTGCGGATCAGGGCAAATATACTTACACCCAGGGCTGCACTTGCGATGACGATAGCGATTTTATTCATACGCGACCTTTGCAAAGTAAAACCCTAGGCCGTGAGGCTTTCGGGTATTGGATCTTTTAGTTAAACGAGTTTGGATGCTCGGTAGGCGTATGCGGAGGATTCCACAGTCTTAGCGACGGCCTTCAGGAGTCCGGTTGCTACTACAGCAGCGGACAAGAGAATGGTCGCGGCGAAGATGGGGTCTTCTTCGAAACGGGCTTTGAGTTTCTTCATTGGTTTTCCTTTCAAGAGGGTTTCATTATAGGGGTTGTTTTTAATGCGAGGCTTTATGGCATTTGCAATCACAGTCTACGTGTGCGCCTTTATACCCCCGAATATCGTTCTTGCATTCTTCGTGGTTGCCCATAAAGCATTCGTTGGTAAGTGCTTCTCCACTCACGTAGTCACCTCCTCATCCACCTTGAGAGTTGTCAGCTCGAGGTTCGGATAATGGCGCGCGAAGACGGATTCCGGCATGATCAGAAAGCGCGGACGCTCGCTCCAATCCTCGACCAGAATCCAGCCAATGTTCGTGGTGTAAGCCCGCTCATCGACACCTGAAATATGATGCAGGAGATTGGTGTTTTTCTCGGTTACTTTCCAGGCTTTTGTTTCTTGATTAGCCATTACTTTGCTTCCTCTTCCGCGCGAGCGATCTTGAGTTGTTCTTCCCAGTGCTCAACTTCGTCCCAGAAGCCGAGGCCTGTAGCCAGCTTACAAAGCTTCTCGAGCGATTCAATCGAATATCCGGTACTGTTGGTCATCATTTACTCCTTAAGACAAACGGTTTATCAGGATCTTGCTGAGTGTGTTGAGTCCGATTATGATGGCGATTCCAACGATGAGCTTCTCTGCTGCGTGGTCAATTACATACGTGACCTGGGCAGGAATCGGAATATCGTTTGTAGCAGGTTCAGGTGCTGCTTTGGGTTGCTCTTTTACGATGCGAACCTCGAGTTTACGACCAAGCATAGGGTCTCCTTTCAAGAGAAAAATTATAACCTGTGTTAGGTTACTGAAAAATATCTTACGGATTCGAACCGTGACGCCCCACAATGTGCGAGAGTATCTTTCACTATAGGGCTTGTAATTCATGCGAAAAACTATAGGCCTTGTTAGGGCCCAATAGCTTTATTGGATGTTGAACGGGTGATCTTCGGTGACAATTCCGTGAAATGCTTTTTTATTCAAGTTTTGGAGCTTTCGGAGTGAGAGACCAACTACGATCGCGGTTGCGAGGCAGACAGTCCCAAACAGGATAGCTACTTGCGTTGAGGTAAGTTGCGATTCATTCATTGGTTTTCCTTTCAGAGGGGTTCATTATAGGCTATGTTTTCCTTGCGAAAAACTATAACCTTTGTGGAATTACCGTGAGGTTATAGTTGGATGTTAGTTTGCGGGTATAAACCACATGGGGGTGTTTGGTGCAACGACTGTTTCAATGATTTCGGTAACGCCGTACTTGCGTACATCATCGAGGTACGGGTTGGACAACATTTCTTCGTACACCTTTTTAAGTTCGAGATCAGGGGCATGTTTGAGCGACACTGCTGCGTAGGCAATGACCGCTCCTCCAATTGCTGCTCCGGCGTAAAGGGCGTAAAAAGTCAGTTCGTCTTTATGGTTTTTGATGAATGTCTTAAGCATGGGGTTCTCCTTTCAAGAGAAATTAGGGTTCATTATAGGCCGTGTTTTCCTTGCGAAAAAATATAACGTATGTAAAAAGGGAGGACTAGTCGGCTATTAAGCGTTCTAGTCCTCCCTTTTGGGAGTGCTATTGATTGGGTTAGCGGGTATCAGATTTTCTTGATCATACTGTAGCTTTTCGAGGTGACAGCACCGATCGATTCTTTCGAGATCACGAGGAGGATTCCGAGGATGTTCACTCCAGCACTGACCCAAACGTCTTTGCTTACGGCGGTCTTCTTTGGCTTGTTGCCATTGAGGACGTCGTTGAGTTTGACAATTTGGTCTGTGATGCGAGCGTACTCCGCGGAATCGGGATCGTGGGTTTCGAGATCGGCGATTGCGATGTTGATCATCTTTTCAAGGTGAGGGTATTGTTCAGGTGTTTTCTTCAACACGAGGGTCTCCTTTCAAGAGGGGTTCACTATAGCACTTGTTTTTACTGCGAATTACTGATCGTAAGGCTGAATCGGGTTTACAACCTGGATGACACTCTGAGCTGCTTCTACTTTGGCAACACCCTTGTCATCAACCGTGGCAGAGTTGCTAGGCGATACGATGAGTCCATCGGTACGGATCTGCACGCCGAACTCAGTTGCTGCGGCCTTAATAACACCGATCAGCACCAGAATAACCTCGGACCATGTAATCTGATGCGAGATTGCATACGGCAGCACAAGCGCAATAGCTGCACCAGCCAGATCCACGAGGGTCTTTGTAGCTCCCGGCCACTTACCTGGCAGAAGGGACACGAGACCCACCGACACAACGGTCGACAGGAACAGCGCGCTCAGCTGCAGGAAAGTAACCAGGTCGAACGTCTTGACTGCAGAAACCGCGGTGAGGACCACGATAAGCAGACCGAAGATACCTGCGCCATACTTCTTAAGTACAGTGTTCATTCTTTTCTCCTTTGTTTTGTCAAAATATCCCCCCGGGCATTTTTCTAGCCTGTCTGCTTCCAAACGCCAGCCACCTTAACGAAAGGCTGTGCCATGACCCAGACACCGTTCACCTTAACATAAGGAACCGCGTATTTCCACAAGCCACCTACCTTAACCCGCATAGGTGCAATCGTCTTGACCGTGACGGGGGCTGAGTTAACTGAGTACTGACCTGCAGAACCGTTATGCGCATACACGACGTATGTGTAAACGGTACCTGGGATCAAGCCAGTGTCCTGCCTAGAGACGTTGTTCTGGAATGAGACGTCTGTATATGCGCCAGTCATAGAAGATCCTAGCCATCTACGCAGCAAATATCCGTCAATACCTGCACCACCATTGTCGCCCGATCCACCCCAAGTAAGGGTCATGGATGTAGGCATGACATTGCTAGCTACAGGCGTACCAGGCTGGCTCGGAGGTTTTGGAATACGAGGATAGGGACCAATAGATCCGTAATCCGTGCGGTTCCACACAGACCAGCTAAGCGTCTGTGCAACGCTATCAGCGCCTCGGTTACCTGCTCCGTCATGTCCGAGGTTTACACCCCAGGGACCGTCATACCATCGTTGAGCTCCAGCACCTACACCTGAAGGAAGCGTACCACCGTGACCGTTACCACCAGCGCCACCTACAGTAGCTGTCTGGGCGCCGTTGTTATTATTGAACGATCCCGAAGTCCCTCGGTTAATAGCACCAACCCAGTAATAAACGGTTGAATAGTTACCACCTTGATCCTGCGAAACTAGATCAGCGTCGGTGTAGAACTCAGTAGACGGGGATGATACGTTTACACCTACACGTCTAGTTGCCATACGAAGCCTCCTATGGCAAGGTCATGAGATAGATGTCTTTGTCAGCGCCGTCCGTATTAAGTGGGGCTGCAGTACCTGAAGTGATACCTGCAGCCGCCTGGAATGCTGCGTGACCGACTGGAATCAGTCCTTTGACCTGAGCAATGTAATCCCGGGTTCGGTTGATCTCTTGAGCTCCCAGCTTTACCCTGCCAGGATCTCCGGTATTTGGAACGAGGGCATAGCCCGCCGCAGTTGCGTCGTCTCCAACAGCCATTACTTACTCCTTTCCAAAGTAAACTACTCCTATTTTGACGTTCATCAAGGCTCGTCTGCCCAATGGATTGCGTCCGGCACATCTTGCCATACGGTCTGACCTTGAGCAGCCCAAACGCCAGGGGTAATCACCAGACGCGAGGATAGAGTCGGATAGGACTTTTCGCCGGCTGCATCTTGGCTAAAGATCTGCTCAGTGACTCGAACGTTGTTAACGACACTGTCTTGGTTACGCACTTCAAGAATGTCTCCGAGGAAGTAGTCCTTGTCGTACTTATAAGATCCGAACTGCGGGATCTCGCCGTCGAATGCTGTGATGTTGTTGTACTTTTGTAGTTCTTGCAGTCCCTTAGCCGTTAGAAGCGCAGCCAAAGCCGCATCTTCAGTTGGATTGTAAGCAGTAGAAACGTTGCGAGCTGCGGTAATGTCAGTAATCTGGGCCGTAGTAAGAGTTGTACCAACTAGCGCTAGAACCGTGTTGATGTTGACTATGTCCTGAGGAAGTAGTCTTTGCAACTTACTGATCTTAGCGAGCGAATCGTTCTGGAACTGAGTCGTCGTAGTAAGACCCTGAGCCACCTTGATTGATGCCTGCTGAGCAGCAGTAACCGTGTAAACCGGAACTCCACCAGAACCCGCAGTTGTACGATCCGGGAAAGTGATGTCCGACGTAACATAAAGAACATGTCTTGAGAACCCTGCAGTTGCAGGATCGATACTTGGCTCATAGACCTTTTGAGTGCCGTCTGGACTAAAGACGTAGGCCATGTTCTTGTACTGTTTTACAGAAGTCAAATATGACGAGTTCAGCAGGTTGTCAAGCACGGGGGCAAATACCACGGCGGGTAGTGCAGTCTGTCCTGTAGTGCGGTCATTACCAGAATATACATTGAAGAACAGCTGGGAGTTATCCGCATTACGGGTGATTCTAAAGCCGAGGTCATACGTCTGACAAACGGATTTAAGAGCCGAGAGAACGCTTGTAATATCGATGGATACTGTGATAGACGTTGACGGCTCTGCAATAGTATCTGCAGGATATAGATTACCTGCCGCGTAGAAAGGCAACACATCAGCTGCGTCAAGAAGTCCATCGACCATTACGTTCTTAAATATCTGACGAGCTATGGCGGCGGGAAGACCGGTGATAACCCACTTGGGCTCCGCAGTCGTCCCGCCTACCATAGTATCTCGAGCTACACGGTCATCCAGTAGAATTTCAATGGATGACCCTGTCACAATAAGGACTTGAGAGCCGTCACTGTTACTCTTGTCTTCAATAGTCTCAATCGTCATGATTCGATTTGAACGGTTCATGGCTAGCAGCGTGCCCTGTGTGAGCAAGTTGCGGTTTGCGAGCGTCGAATGGATGTTCAGAGTAAGATCCCCGACATCGTTGTAACGCTCGGCCCAAACCACCGAGTCAAAGCTGTCAATGACAGCCGTTCGACGAAGAAGGCCGTCTAGGACATAGAGTTCCAATTAAAGCCCTCCGTACTTGTCTGTGTATGTGATTGTGTATGGAATTGGTGCGCCCGCGATTAGAAGACGTAGCTTGTTAGCCCCGGGGGTAAGTACCAGCCACGGAGATGCAGGAGACACGCCATACAGAATGGATGTCTCAACACCGCCGCGAGTGAGAGTAGCGTACTTGTTACCCTGCGCTGTACTGATCTTCAGAATATCCCCAGCTAGCAAACTAGACGCAAAGTCCAATTCATACTGAGTCGCATCTGCACCTCGTTGATACAGTGCGAAACCAGATATAGGCCGGTTCACATTGAGTGTGAAGAGGAATCCAGTCTCGGATGTACCGATGTAATTTGCGGTTGATTCAGTGGCGTCGGAAACCGAGGTACCACTGATGAGCTCGTTTGTCATGCCGATGAAGTCTGGCAAGAAACAAATAATGGAGATTTTAGAATCGGGGTCCGACGTGAAGCGGGGAGAATCGTTAGACTCCACCCGCCCCACAATCGTAACCACAAGACCGTTGTCTTCATAGAAACGGAGCTCGATGTACTGCTTTGTCATGAACCACTTATAGAGGTTATCGCGCAGAGCCTTAGGTGTGGTCAAGGCCCAATCGGGCGCGAAACCAATATTAAGGATCAGATTGCGAGCATCTCTACGAGCGGATTCATACTCCACGCCGTCTCGGTTGGCGAAGCTTGAAGTAACGATTGTGGCTTTGACAGGGTCAAGACCATCGATACTCTTCAGCGTATAGCCACTCGAAATATCCTGAATGGGGAGAGTTAGAACGGCGCCAGCACTATTTCGGGCTTCCACTTTGGTCAACAACGCCTAGTTCTCCCTTCAAGGTAGACAGCTGGTTCTGTGTTTGACGATAGACTTCCGACGTAGACAGAGCCTTCGGAGAGTTGTTGTTCTGGATGAATGTAACGGACTTCGAATCGGGCGATGGGTTGTTTGCTTCCAACGTGAGTACTGCGTTCCTAGCCTGTTCCTGCAGCGACACAGAGGTCGCAACGTCGTTAGACGTATCAAGAGACAGGCTTGGCGTAGGCAGCATTCCAGGAATGTTCTTAGCTCCAGCCTGAATAGCCGACAGATCAAGGACCGGTCGAATAGTAGGTGTAGAGTCCATGGAATCACTCAGAATATCCCCAGCACCAGCAAGAGAGTTCTTAAGTCCTGCAATTGCAGAATCACCAATACCACCTGCGGCAGCTTCTACCCGGTCGTACTTGTTTTCGATACCAAGAGCAGCACCTTCACCAGTCCACTCACCAAGTCCAGTTGTAACCTTTGATGGAGAGTTGATACCTAGAACCTTCTTGATAGCAGCAGGGATAGCATTAGCAATGCGCTTAGCTGCGTTAACAACTGTGTTGATACCATTGACTAGTCCAGTAGACATACCACCCGTGATAGCATCAGCCAGGTTTAGACCGGCGGCAACCATCTTGGAGCGGTTATCACGTATACCGTTAGCAAGACCATTCACGAATGAAATGATCAGGTTGATACCAGCATTAATAATATCGCCAAGTTTGCTAGATACACCATTAATGAAGTTTACAATAATGTTAATACCCTGCTTAGCAATTTCACCGATGTTGCTGGCAATACCCTTCAGAATGCCGGAAATGATCTGCAGACCAGCCGTAACAAGCGCAGGAAGCAAGATCACCAAGGCATTCACCAACGATATGATGATAGTTGTTGCTACTTCGACAATCTTTGGTACAACCTGTTGAACTGCATCAAGCATTGCCAGAAGCAAAGCCACAAATGCATTAACCAAGTCAGGTGCTTTTTGACCAATGACTACTACCATAGACACAATAGCTTCACCAATGGCAGCACCCAATGCGGGAAGCTGCTGCATGAAAGCTGTAAGCATCTGAGTAAATAGCAAGATCCCAGCGCCACCAATACCGACAAGCAAGCCGATACCAACTGCTAGTAGCCCAACACCTTCAGCTGCCAGGAATACACCCGTTCCGATCAGGAGGATTGCTGCTCCAAGGAGCAAGAAACCGACCGAAGCCGGAATCAGCAATATACCCATAACCGCAAGAATGCCAAGTCCAGCAGACAGCACGGTCATGACCTTTCCGATGCCTTCCCAAGGGATAGCAGCGAGAATAGCCAAAGCCGGAGCCAGGATTGCAATAGCCAAGGCTACAGCCACGATAGCAGCAGCACCAAGCAAAGCAACAGGACCTGTGAATCCAAGTAGCAGAATGATTCCCGTAAGCACCACAAGTACCGCAGTTAGAGCCACGATACCGGAGATGATGTTTGGGATGGGTAGTGCACCAAGCAACGCCACAGCACCAATGAGCGGTACCAGAGACAGAGCAATAGCACTAATAGCAACGGCTCCAAGCAAAGCCTGTGGTCCTGCGAAGCCAAGAAGCAGAACTGCTCCCGTGATTGCAGCAAGCATTACAACGAGCCCAGCCATACCAGCGATCAGGTTTACCAAAGGCAAAGCACCAAGCGCGGCTACAGCACCCGTGAGGATAGCTAAAGCCGGAGCAATGATAGCAATAGCCCCAGCACCAAATAGCACCTTTGGTCCCATATCACCCAGTAGCTGCAAAGTACCGACAAGAGCGGCCAATACAATGACCAAAGCAAGCATACCTTGAATAAGGTTGTTTACCGGAAGGGCACCGAGAATAGCAATTACTCCTGCAAGTAGAGCCAAAGCCGGCGCCATAATAGCGATAGCTCCAGCCGCAGCAAGGATGTTTGGTCCTATCTTAGCCATCAAGTTCAAAGCACCAACCAAAGCACCAAGAACCACGACCAAGGCAAGAACACCTTGAATAAGGTTAGGTAGAGGGATAGCACCAAGAATAGCAATAGCTATAGCCAACACGAGAATTGCGCCTGCGATAACCTGCATAGCAGAAGCAATAGCAAGAGCCGTAAAGACACCCTTTTGGCCGCCGAGCTTACTGAAAGCCTCGAACATCAGAAGAAGTTCCTTCATCAGACCACCAATAGCCGCCAATGCCAGACCCAGCTTAGCCGGATCGACAAGACTAAGCGCGACAGCCGAAGCTGCGAGCAACGCTACAGCAATAGCAATCTGAGTAAGAGTCTTTGCGTTGGTGTTCATCTCAAGCGCCTTGAGATTTGTTCTCAGAGATCCAAATATGAGGTTGAACTTAGTAACAAAGGACAGCTTGTTACCCTGCAGGATACCACCCAGGTTTCCAAAGAAACCGTTTAGAGCTGCAAGGAAACCTGCAAACAGACCGGTGTTGATGGCTTTGATAGCGTCATCAAACTTAAGACCGCTTAGAGCAGCCTTAACCTTAGTAACCGCAGTAGAAATACCCTCGCCAATACCTTCAAATATAGGCTGGAGGAAGCCCCATACGGCCTTGGCGACCGTAACAACACCATTCCAGAAACCCTGGAAGAACGCTGCCAACTCGAAGAGACCCTGGAAACGATCTTTTACCTTATCAACAAAGTTTCCTACATTGTCGCCACCCTCTTTAAGATGGGTAAGCGTCTCAATACCGTCTCCGATAATACCGAAGAAAGTCTTAAGAATTCCAATAGGAACAGCGATGATAGCTGCAAGCCCCTTGAAGAAAGTCTGGAAGACAGTACCCTTACGGATTGCGTCATCCAACTTTACAAGGAAATCTCCAACTCGAGCTGCGATCTCAAGGAAAGCATCTGAGCCTTCAGCGGTATATCCGAACAGCTGAGCAAAAGCACTAATTAGAGCACCAACAGCTTGCCCGACAATATCAAATACCGCGAAGACACCCTTAAAAACTCGTGACAGCTGCTCAGCAGTTGCGGTAGTAGGAATAAGAGCTTCTGAGAAGTCTCTCAAGAACTGAGCTACCGATTCAAATTGCTTAGCAGTTACCGGCGGGAAAATATCCCCGAAGGCATCTCGAATCAAAACACCAATTTGCTTAACCGCATTGAAGACGTTAGCCATCGCATCAGCAACACCTTGAGCAATGATCAGCAATCCGTCAAACTGCAAACCATTAGCTACGTCAACGCTACCGGCAGAGAACAGTCCAAACAAGGTACCGAACTGGCTAAGCACTGGCGCAAGAGCATCATGAATGCGGTCGAACATGGGACCAAGAGCGTTGAAGATATCGCGCATACCCAAGAAATAGGGGGAAGCTACATCTGCACCGATTCGAGCCAATGCCGCGTGCATGTTGGCAAGAGCACCTGTAAAGGTTTCGTTTGCCTTAGCTGCGTTAGCACCGAATGCTTCGTTCATAGCATCCGAGAACTGCTGGAAGCTAATATCACCAGTCGAGACTAGATCTCGAATCTCCTCTTCAGATTTACCAAGGGACTTACCCAGGGTAGCTGCGGCATTGACGCCATAGGAAGACAGCTGCGTCAGCTGCTGACCCATAAGTCGGCCGTTACCAGCAATGGTTTCGAAGATTTGCGCGATGCTAGAATATCCAGAACCAGTCTGCGCAGCAACACCTGCGACCGAGCGAAGAACCGTCTCAAGTCCATTACCAGCTGTAATACCAGAGGCACCAAACTGGGCAGCTGCAGTAGCAGCATCATCAAGACCAAACGCGGTTCCGCGCACAGCACCAAGCGCTGCGTCCATCGTTGCTTGGATATCAAGACCAAGACCCTGGAATTGAAACTTAGCCTGCTGAAGCGCTAGAGCTCTTTTTGCACCACCATTGACAAGAGGGTCGATTAGACCTGCAGCGATGTTTTTGCCCGCGTCAAGCGCTCCTGTAACCAGATAGTTAATAGCTGATAGTCCAACAGCACCAAGGACAGAGAACTTACTCGAGATGTTCTGGAGAGCGGATTCCATGTTCTGCAAAGAGAACCGGTTACTCGCCGCCTGAACAGCATCGATACCCGAGGTAGCGCCATCGAGCTTAAGGCTGTCTTTAAGACCTGCAATGCTCTTCGTGGTCTGATCCACGCCTTGTTCGAACTGAGCATTGTTGAACTGCATGTTTACGACGCGATCATCGATACTACTCATGCTGATTGCACCGCCTTCCATACAGCATCTGAGATGTCATCAAACACGCCTTTAGTGGCAGGGTTGATGAAGTCTACACCTTGAACATAACCGCCTGTTCCGGTTCCATGACCGTACTGAAGCATGATGACGATCGGAGTTCCTTGTCGATCCTTATTACTGTTGAGCCATGAGATGGAGTAACCGCCGCCAGAGTTTTCTACTGTGTAGTACCAGCTGGCGGCGGTTAGACCTGTTTCGGAAGGTGTTGCGTTGGCAAGAGCATCTACGCCCATTTGACCGTAGAAGTTCAGCACATCGAAGATAGAGCCTGCTTTCATTTCCTTAAGGAAACGGTCAAGGTTGTTAGTGTCGCCACTACTCCTAATCGATATGATGCCCACATTCACCTCCCATTTTGATTATTACTGCTCGGGTTCAGTCGGAACCAATTCCATGCGAGCTTCGATCGAGTCCGTTGCGATTACCTGACGGTCCATATCGCTCGTGGTCGAAAAGAAGTAAGTCAGACCGATGTGAGTTCCGTCCACGAGGACACCATGCGAGAGCAGCTCTGCCGCCACCTCAGGTGATCCGTCGTTGTCAATTCGGATGTACTTTGTTTTAAGACGCCAAAGATCCATTAATACCCCTTAATTAAGAATGACGAATAGTCCACGCCATCCAAAGATACCCATGTTGGTGTACCTGAGTTTGGTAGGATGTTTCCGCCGTTTTGTACGTCCAGCCGCATTCCGACGTCAGTGCCAATAGATGCAAAGATTTCGTTATACCGCGGACGAATTTGAGATGATATACCCAGAGCCATATGGTTACCCATAATACCTCCGGTCCAAAGACCAAACAAGAAAACTTGTCGATCGGGAGTTACCGAGTAACCTGGATTACGCCAATTACTACCGTAGCCAACCCAACTGTTAGCTCCATTAATTCCAATGAATGGTATTTTATTTGGATCAACTAGAGAGACTTGACTGAGAACCACGGTTTGTCCAACAGCCAAGGACTGACTCATGTTAAACTGTTTGGTTCCAGTCAAAGGAGTAATCGAGTTCGTTCCGAACCTAAAAGCACGTACAGAAACACCCGGACTGACTACAAGATGATGTGAAGCACCTGGATAGTTAAAAGGCATATCCGTCAAAGTGCCCATTACTGCGTTGGCCGTGTAGGCCGCGGTAGCAACGATCATTCCCTCAAATATCACTACACCATCAGGGTCAATTGTATATCCTGGTGGGTGTGCAGTTGGGGCGCCGGAATATCGAGCGCCCGTGTAAGCAGCCCATCCCGATCCAAGATATGGAACAAGTGACTTGAACGTAGCAAGGCCAAGATCCACCGCACTTTTCGCTCTGAACCTGATATTGTTTAGGCTAAACCAGGTAGCTACAGTTCCACCATTGTAACGAATATAACCGTCAGTACCTACAAAGATTGTAACAAGCGAGTTCCCGTTAAGGATATTGTACTCTTGTTCGTAGGATGGTCGCATTCCAACAGGAAGCTGAGCGATGATTGATCCAGCCAGCGGCGCAGAATTCAAAGTCTGAATAAGACCATGAAGTCGGACTACGCCATATCGACTCATCGTGGTATGTATTTGACCAGCAAATGAGCTTAGTTTACCGTTAGCTAAATAAGCACCGACTTGATATCTTGGAGCCCCGTATGAATCATTGAGTTCATTGATGTCATTATATAGTGCCCAGCCGTTTTGCAGATCAATGGGAATCTGCTTAGCATACTTAGCAAATGCTGGATATGCCCGATCAACAAACCAAGTGGCCGAACCATCTTGACCGATGCGACTGACGATGACAACTACACCAGGTTCGATCTTATAGTCATGCGGATCGATAAATGCAGTCTTAGTTCCACTATCGCCCTGATTAGCATCCAAGATAACTGGAGCGGTATTACCTGAGCCGCTCCAAGTTGGATCGATAATACCCGAAAATGTCTGACGGGCGGCAAACAAACCAAGGGGGGTAACTGCACGGGACGCATCAAGCGCTGATACAGTTTCAGCTTGAGTTGCAAGCTCGACCAAACCACGACGATCAGTAGTGGCCGTAAGAGCCGCGAGACCCGACGGAGTTACTGCTCGAGTGGTATCGCTACCAGCAATAGTTTCAACCGAAGTTGCAAGCTCTACAAGACCTGAAACGTCAACAGTAGCAGCGATGGGATAAACAATACCCGCATCGTACGTACTACCATCATGGCGAGTAAGGATCAATCGACCGGAACTGTTAACCGTTCCAGAAACGATGGTGCCGTTCTCAATGGCGAGCATACGCTCTTTAGTGAATACCTGAACGGTTGCCACATCGTCTCCTTATCTTATAGTGAGCTGAGTTGAAAAGTATCTTCGCTTATTTGAATAACCGTAGGCCACGTCAGTTCAGCAGTATCGCTAGTAACCATGTGGACAGCCTCATCTGGACCGCTAATTGTAGCCGTTCCATCACCGTTGTCGGTAACTTTAAATATAGCTGTTGCTTCAAAGAGCGCAAGCACCTCAAGAATTGAAGGGAAATGCGAAGGTGTAGTCTCGGTACCGTACAAGAGATTCTCAAGTGCGAGCATGGTAGAGGTATAAGCCTTTGTAGAATCCACAAAAATATGAGATGTGGGTCTTGCCCCTGGAACGTAAGCTGGAGTGGTAGAGAGATCCCAGTTAAAGGTCTCGGCGTCTACATCTCCATTAAGACTAGCATGATCTTTTGATGCTGGTTTCAAATATCCATTGTAGACCAGATGTAGAAGGTACCCCCGAGCAGTACCCTCCACATCTGAACCAAGCAAACTCCGATATGAGAGATTGAATGGTGGTCTAAATTGCCCGCTAAAAGCCGGCTGTGCAAACCCATCATAGGGTAACATCTCATCAGGATACGTGTATGCCTCTATCGATGCTGAGAAAGTTCCAAGATCAACTTGATTTACCTTCTTTTGACCATCAATATAAAGAACCGTTTGACTGTCGTTATCATCCGTTTCTTTTATAGACAACAACCCATTCCAAGGAACACCGATGCCTGATTTGGGATAGAACACTCCACGGTCCAGGCCGGTTTCAAAATATCGAGAACCAGCCAGATCCCACTGAAGTCTCATGCTAGCTCCCAAATATAGATACGATCTCCGCCATTGTAGGCATCCGAGGATCTACCCCTAGAGAGCCATACAGAATGTTTTCAACAGCAGTGATATGTGCCAAAGTGGCAAGAGTCGAATTGATAACCAAATGAGCAGATGGCTTGAAGCCCGTAATAACCGGCGGAACTGTAGTAACAGCCCAACTCAAGGTCAAAGGCTCAACATTATCACCGATTGTACTACGGTCTCGATCAGCGGGCTTTGCAAGAGCATTGTATACTAGGTGTAGCTTATACCCATGGTTTTCTGCTTCTACATCGTTACCTATGAGAGTGCGATACGAAAAGCCAAACTGCTTACGAGGCTGCTGAGTAATGAAAAGTCCAGCATAGATGCTAGAAGTACCATCGCACGGCCCAAACTCCGCCGGGGCAGAAAAGGCTTCAATGGTTGCATTAAACTCTTCAGCACTTGAGATTTGAAGGAATTTGATTCCATCCAAATAGTAGGCTTCCGGTTCTCCGCCTGACGGTGCCTCTTTCACCGATGTCAAGCCGTTCCACGGTACGCCCGCAGCTGCGTTTGGGGGAAACAGAACACCCCGATCTACACCGGTCTCAAAATTGCGAGTACCAGTTGCACCCCAAACTAGCCTCGTCATTTGTTAACCCTTCGTATTGAATTTAGCCTTACGTTCTGCGTTCAGATCTCGCTGCAGCTGTGCAGCTTCCTTCTTAGGCATCATCTTTTTCTTAGGATCGTTCTTGATGTTCACAACTCGAATGAGCGTAAGCAAACGATTAAGATGCCAGTCCTGAACTTGAAAATCTATTTGCAACGCAACGAGCCAGTAATAGATAATCTCGGCGGTTACTACCTCACCTGAGTTACCTTTAGGCGCGTTGGGATTGTCATTAAACCAGGTAGCTGTCATCTTTCGATTGATGTAGGCACCTACCTCGTCGATTACTGGGTCCGGAATGTACGCGTAAACCTCCGGGGGAATTTCCTCGGAAAGCGTCATGCATCGGATGTAATCTAAAGTCTCTTCTGTGGTTCGCGCTTCCTTACCAAGGAATGGCTTTTCCCACTTTTGCTCCCATTTTGACAGGGAGACAAGAGAGTGCTCTAACGTGATCTTGGTCTCTTGCGTGTAGATGAAACGATTAGTCTCATCATTGAAGAGTTCCTGTTGTGGGATCGTAATCGTGAGCACTCTCTTGCCTCCTTTCATTCTGTCAGGATCTAGACGAAGTCGTAGAACCAGGTGTTGTCGGTCAGATCCGGGAAGGAGTAACCGTTTGCGGGCTCTGCACGAACCAGCGTGTCCTTCGTAAGGACCTTAGCGCCCGGCGTGTACAGCACACCAGTCTCGTCGTTGTAGTAGTTGACACCAACAACGGTCGGGATGGTAAGCGTGTGCGTACCAGACACGTAAGCCGGCTGGGTCGGAGTAACTTCGTTAACCGTACCGCTGAAGAACGCAAGAACTGCAGCGGGAGACGGAAGGTAAGCATCCTGCCCAACAGAACCGTAAATTGCCTGCTCGAGCGCTGCAAGACCAGCCGGGTCGACCTTCGTCGAATCGATGATGATGATTGCAGACGGCTTGAGACCGGGAACAGGAATCGGCGTAGTCGTGAACTTCCACGAGAACGTGATCGCGTCAGGCGAGTCGTTGACGGTCGCGTAAGCCTTCTCGGAAGGAGCAGCAAGTGCACCCCACACAAGATGGATCTTGTAACCGTAGTCCTGGCCCTCAACATCGTTACCGACGAGCGTCTGGTACGAAAGACCAAACGTACGGCGAGACTGCTGACCGACGGAAACACCCGGGCTCGGAGTTGCGGTGCCATCGCACTGGGCAAACTCGTCGGGGTATGTGTAGGCCTCGATCGTGCCGGCGAACTCTTCCGCTGAGACCAGGCTCAGGTAGTTGATGTTGTCGGCGTACTTTTTGGTGACTTCAGCGCCAGAAGGCGACTCGGTAACAGTCGTAAGACCGTTCCAAGCTACACCCTCAACGTATGCACCAGTATTGTCCGGGAGGTACAGAACCCCATGACTAACACCGGTCTCGTACTCGCGCTCACCAGTCTGATCCCAAAGGAGCTGAGACATATAACTTCCTTTCTAGAAGTATAGTGAGTAAATATCGTGATAAAGTTCATCTGTTTGAAACTGACGCAGAAATGTGGTCATTTTCAAAGCGGCAACTTTGTCGGGAATGGGGCTATCAGGATCGTCTGTAATAACAGTGACCTGATAACGATTGGTGTGTGAATATGGAGCGTTGTTGGCGAATATACTCCGAGTGTCATCCCGTGCATAGATGATGCAAGGGTAAGTAAGTTTCAATTTTGGTTTAGGCTTGAAATATACTTTTAGTTTCTGCTCAGGGAGTTCCCCCATCAAAGTTTCCAGAACGGTCTGGAGCCGATGCCTTGGGCCCATTGTACACACCTCCTAACGTAAGATTGAGTCTTCGATCGACAACCTCAACAGTCGAAACTGTCCAAAGCGTGCCCATCCAAGTTACGTATCGAATGTTAGCAAAATGCATGTTTGCATAGGCATCCGCAACAATACTTAGTGTGTTCCCGACAGTGATCTCATTAGTAGCAGTATCACCTGGATTCAAACGACGATTGTTGCGAAGGACGTCACCATAGGCATTACGCTCTACGATGACGTCCTTCCACACACCAGGCGAAGTTTCTACTTGAGCAGGCTCAGCATAACCGAGCTGTCCGAAGAACTTAGCCATGGATTACTTCTTGTTACGCGGTACGAGTGAACGTCCAGTCGCGGTCGCTGTCGTGCTGGATTCCGTAGTTCGGAGCCGGAACGGCCTCGATGTCGAAAGTAGCGTTGACGGCGATAGCAGGCTGTGCACCCGAGTTCAGGACTGCGCCAGTGTTCGCGTTCTTGTAGATCACGCCAGTAACGGCCGGGATCGTGACAACACCAGTGCCGTTGACGAAGGTCGGAGCCTGAGCAACGACCACGTGGTCAGCGTTGATGACGAACGTGACAGCCGACTTCGGCTTGGTCAGCGCACCGGAGATGCGAGTCTCCAGCAGGTACTTCTGCTGGTTGTAGTCGATGTCGAAGAAGTCGAAGAGGTTGATCTCTCCACCAGCGTCAGCACCAACGGTGTAGTCCGCGAGGTTAACCGCGATACCAATGATGTCGGCGTTGTCCTCCATGACCTCGACGGTCACGATGTCGGCGACGGTCAGGGCAGCTGCGAGCTCTGCCTTGGTTGCGTACAGACGACGACCCAGGGTGTCCTTCACCAGGATGAGCTTCGTGAAGACAGCACGAGTGGTGTAGAAGGTGGGGGTACCGGTACCCTTGTAGTTGTTCAGACCCACAACAACAGCATCGATCAGGTCGTTCGGCGCGAGGGTCGAGGACAGCGGAACGGTGGTGTTGTACATGTCGACGTCGTACGCGATCGGGCGGACGGAGTCCTCGTCGATCTTGTCGTCGTCGTCGGACTCGCGGTTGTCACCAACGAGGATGGCACGCGCGATTTCCTCGTCGAGCATGACGCGCATCTCAGCCTGAATCCAGACCAGGATGTTGACCTCGGTGATGTCGATGATGTCATCGCGGTCGAGCTTCTGCTTCTTGTAGACCGTGGTCGGCGTGGTGATGCGACGCAGGAGCTTGATGACCTCGTCCTTCTTGAGGTTACCCTTGACGTAACCCTTCGCACGAGCCTCATCTGCCGTCAGGTCAGCCGAGAACGACTTGATCCGAGCAAACGGGCTGTGGTGGGTACCATCGAGAACGTTCTGCACCCACTCCATACGACGGGAGACATAGGTGATGCCGTTCTGGTCCAGCTTGGCGTCGGGGAACAGCAGGTCGATGTTCTCGATGCCGTAGTCCGCCGCGTGAGCGAGGAACGACTGCTTGAGCGAACCGAACTTCGGGCCGTCATCGAGGATGGTCTGAAGCTGAGCCGAGGTGAGCTTCGGACGCTGGGCGCCGTGTGCCAGCGTGTCCCCGTTCTGCTCGAAGGCGTTGCGCATGTTTTTGATTCCTTCCTGAATCGTTTCGTCGACGTGAGCAAGGAACTCTTCGTCATCAAGTACTGCGGAGTGTGCTACGGTGCTGCTCGAAGTGGCCTCTTCAACGGCGGCGCCGATGACGTACTCCACAACTTCGGTCTGCTTCGGGGTGAGAGTCTTGAGAATGTCTTCGACAGTCTCGTTCTCATCCGTTACAACAGTGGACTCGTGCTGAAGCTTCTGCTCCTGCTCGTCGTCCGTCTTGGTGGTGATCTTGTCTCCCACAATTTCTCCTTCGGGACTTTCGTGCTGGAGCTCTTCTCCAGTGAAAATTACTGCTTCGTCTTCGATGACATCATAGGTTCCGTCACCGTGTGCTAGACTGACATTGTCAATCTTGGCTTCCATGTTTGCGCCCTGCATTACGAGACTTACTTCCGTAATGTCACCATGCTGGACCAAAGAACCAAGCTGCTGAAGGTTCTTAGCAAAGATAGAGAGGCTCTCAATGTCACCGTTCTGAACGAGCTGCTTGCCCATCTGACCAGACTCGGTGTCATTAAAGAATCCATAAGTGTAGATGCTGCCATCTCGGTTCTCGAGAATAGCGTGACCAAGAACATTGTCGAGGTTATCATGACGATGCTTCCAAACTAGCGGGACGGTAAATTTGTCCTGGTGCTTGAAAGCGTCGGGCATGATAGTCCGTCCATCGCTGCACTTGATACCACTCTTAGTTGCCCATCCACTAAAATCTGCTTCCATTTTGACTCTTACTCCTTTCGTGCTAGAGATGGTAATAGTGCTTTAGACTTTTATGCTTCTTGCTAGATTTGCGTTTAGCCTTTGCTTTTCCGCGAGCTTTCTTCTTTGGCGGTGGTTTGACATAGCCCGCAACCTGATCGTGGATGTTCTGCTTTTCAGTATCCGCAATGTTTTGGTATTTAGCTTGCAAGTCATCCATTGCTTTAGAATAGGCTTCGCGCGCAGACTTTACTGCATCCGAGAGTTCGTTTGAAATTCGTGCACGGTCTCTCGCGGCTTGACCAGCGGCGTTGTTATACTTGTCGCCAGATTCTTTAGCAGCTCTAGCTTTGATCTGACGATTCTGTTGCTCGATAAATGCACGCTGTTTAGGCGTAGCATCGGCAGGTATTGGATTTAGTTTGACAGCTGTATTAGCTGCCACAAGACCCTTTACAATGTCATCGAGTGTAGAATTGATTTGATCAACTGCAGCTTGGGCTTTCGCAACGAGCGCCTCAAGTTTAGCCTTTTGAGCTTCTTGAGATGATGTTAGCTCAGCCTTTTTAGCTTTAGAGATGCTATCCCTAGCAACCGCATAAGTATCTCTTTGCTCCTTAGAAGTAAGAGCCGAACGCGCATTCTTATCAGCCAACTGCTTAGTACGCTCGTAATATTCATGAGCTTTTACTGGATCGTAGTAGGGAGATGAATAATGCGCTAAACTTTGCTCGTCATACGTCGGAGTGTCATCCATTACTTACCCGATCCGATTTTCTTAATCTTGGCTTCCAGTTGAACCATTGCGTTCTCAAAGATTGCGTTCTGTTCATCTGAAATATCCGGACTGGGGGTTGGTCCTGCAGTAATGGCCTGCTGTTCACCACCTGGACGAATTGGGGTTGATGGAATCTCACCCAAATCTGTAGAGCTGGGTGCAGGAACGCCTGCCTGAATCGGAAGATTCTTGTTCAGGAGCTTATCCGCATTCGGGTCACTAGAAGGCTTAAAGCCAAGCAATCCGCGGAATTCGTTCGAGGACAGAATCTCGTTTCGAGTGAGTTTATCCGCAAGCTCCGCAAGATCCTGGATAGCCAGAAGCTTGAAGGGATCACGGTAGTACTCAATCGACTGACCCTGGGCACGAGCGGTCTTGGTAAGGAAAGACGATTTCATAGACTCGGTAATTGCACCGAGAATAGGCTCAATTGTACGATTGTAGTAATTAAGCAGCGTCTTTTCATCGGCAGTACCGTTGAACACCGACTCGGCAAGACCCAGTTGAGAATATAGCATTCCGGTCAAGAACTGCACCTGTGCAAGCATGTTGTTCTCAACAGGACGGTTCAGCTGAGTAATCTTTTCAGTAGCATCCGTGTAGGCTACTCCGTACTTAGATCCCTTAAGCTGATTCTCAATATCCCGAGCACGCTCTTCAGCCTGATCCTTACGTGTCTCGTTCTTGACAGCATATGGAAGCTGAATGATCAGGTCGAGCTTACCCGAACTCGCCGCTTCGTCGATTGAGTCAAGAAGACTAAGCTTCCGAAGCAATCGCTGATACGTTGAGTTGGGCTCGTTCATTACCGAATATAGCGGGTTCTCAACAATAGCCACAACGTCTTTTGGCATTGTAATCTCTTCTTTGACACCCTTTATGTCATTGTAGACCCGGAGGCGAACATGGCGGGGGTACCAATTGATGATCTCACCTACACGCAATGTGAAAATATCGTATGTACCGGAGAGAAGCGGAGTATCCGAAGTATCAATCGGAACGATAGCAATGTATCCCTTGTCAAAGAGAGTCATTGCTACATCCTGACGGAAAGCTCGAGCACCCTGGTCAATATTTGCTTTAAGCGTCAAGCAGTTGTTAAGGCCGCTCTTTGCATCGCGCAGATAGTGCTTGTTCTCATCCAAATATACGTGGTTCATGTTGATTGCAGCCACGTCGATTCCAACGCGAGTGTAGATGGAAGTAATGATAGAACGATCATTACTAACAGCCATTCGGTTACGACCAGGACTAGCGCCAGAGTTTACAGACCCACCAAATCCCATTCGGGTTGGACCCTGAACAGGCTGATCCATAAACGCATTCCAAGCGTGTGCCAGTTGTTTAACTCCGTTTGCGGCTCTATCAAATAGTGATGCCACTACATGTCACCTCCTTTCGAGATTCGAATTGAAAGTTATTTGACGACATACTTCCCATTCTTAAGGATAAGTTTAATGACCTCGTGACCGGTGTCAATTGACTTAACGCCTTTAATGGTGTTGTATCCGCGATTTACAATTTCAGGATGCGCAAGTAAATAACGGCCGCCGTATTTGACAGTTGCGTAACCAGCAACTAAAATTCCTGCACCGATTAAATCCTTCTTAAGCGAGTATTCTTTCTTTGGGGCCAAACGGTTGTTATAATCTTTCCGAATAGCACTAGCTTTGGTAAAAGAATTCTGGCGGTTAGCACGATCGATCTTTGCTTGGTTTGCCGATTCAATTTCAGCTTTATGCCGACCCCAGTGCATACCAAGAACACCATGATGAGCCAAAGAATCATCTTCAGGATCAAACTGATTCAGAGCTCGCTCGATGTAATTAATAACCTCTGCTGGATCTAATTCATCGTGTTTAATTGAAGAGACAGGAATGTTAAGTTCCATAGATGTTAATCCACCCCAAATATCATCAGCTGGACTAAGAATCTCAGTTGTCTTAAAACCCATTTTTTCATAAATATGCAAAGCGTCCGGTGATTCACCGGGAACTTCAAGCGTTAACTTAGAAATGCCTTTGTCGCGCGCATAATCAATAACACCTGAAACTGCAGCCGAAGCATACCCATTCCCACGATGAGCTTTCTTAACGCCCAACCAAACAAGATTTAGAGAATCAGGAGTATCTTGATTGAAAGCGGCTTCTCCAACTTTTTCACCCTTGGCGTTTTTAAGAGTGAAGCTATGATACTGCTTAACTCTTTCCGCATAACCAGGACTTAGTTTAGAAAGAAGCTTGGGTATGCCAGATGTTGCATCTCGAGACACCACAAGCGTTCCGCCACCTTTTAGCTTCTTGGTAAAGGTTGGTCGAGGTTCTTCTTTACGATCGCCCCAGTGCATACCAAGAACACCGTAGTGAGCAAGGGTCTTATTCAAATATGACATTCTACTCCCTACTCAAAGGCGGCCTTGTTAGCTTTATAAGCTACGTATGCATCCAGGAGGGCTGCCACGTTATCAATTTTGGCTTCTTGACGCTTTTTGTAAAGCTTACGGTTACCATTGGTGTCTTCCATGGTTACAGCGTTACCCATAGCGAACATCATAAGTGCCTCATCAAATATAAGCATGCGAGTTTTAGACGTCAAAGTCTCTTCACTCAAATGCTTAAGTTCACCAAGAGGAACAGACTCGGTTCGAGCTCCCTGAATGACTTTCTCTATGCCAAAGGGACCATTCATAGCTTCCCATCGCTTTACAAATTCGGCAGCATTGTAAGGGTCATACCCAAACGCACGCACGTCGTACTTGAAAGTTTCAATGTGATGCTCGAGGTCATCGTAAACTTCCATCATGTCAAGGTTGATACCCTGCAAAACGTGAAGTGTACCTTCGTTCAAGAACTCTTCATACTTAGCTCGCATAGCACCAGGAAGTTTGTCCATAGTGTTTTGCGAGATGTAGCTGCGAGTCTTGATTCCAAAGGAACCGTCGCTCATTGGGAAGAGGAATGTGAAAGCTGTAAAGTCATCACCTTGCGAAAGGTCCGCACCCATAGCGCACATCATACCGGCGAAACGCTGATCACGATGTGGAACTACAGGAATCGTCTCTTCATAAGTGAAGAAGTAAGTGAAGCCTTCCATTGGAATGCCAAAACGCTTGGCTAGGATGTCATTACGAACCGAAGGGTTAATCACGGCACGCTCAACATCCTGCGCATACACTTCATAAGGTACTGTAATACCTAGGTTAGGATTAGCCTTAAGCCACATGCTTTCATCCGCTACTTCTTCGATAGAATCGAGTTTGTAGTGGAAGATTGAAATGTGAGGAGCAGCTGGACCTTCGCCGCGAAGTATAGTAGCAAGTTCCATTTTGATTGTATCGCCAGCACCGTTTCGTACGGTACCTTCAGAGCTGATAGCGACAATCAGATAGTCATCCAGCTTTGACGCACCCTGCTCAATTGCGCCGATTACGTCTTCACGGACGTCGCCGGAAAGCCATTCGTCAACGGTAGAGATCTTAGGGCGTAGACCTTGCAGCTTGTTGATCGACATCGGTCGAATTTCAAGAAGTGAGTCGGTTACGAAGTTCTGGATTCCCTTTTTAGTGGAGGCCAAGTGCTGACGAGCGGCGCGGTTGCCTGTCGTGTTCTGCAATGACCCGAGAGTCAAGAACTTAAACAGTGGACCTTGTGCTCGAGTGATTGCCGTTCTAAACGGAGACATCACTTCTTCGGCTTGTTTCATCGTAGGCGCAGTTGTGATCTGATGAGTTGTTGAAGTATCGATGTTAAGGAAGTAAGCTTGAATGAAGTAAGCATACATCGACTTAGCAGCGCCTCGAGCAACAATCAGATACTGCTTAACGGTCAAACGCTTCTTGATCAGTTTTGTTTCGTGATGTCCGCCGTGATTGTCCTTTGATGGAACGTACACGGTTCTTTCAACGAAGTAAAACCAAGCAAGAAGCTGTTCTGCCCAAAGCTTAAACGATTCAAGCATGTGAAGCTTGTTACCGTCAGTAAGCGTAAGTTCGGTTTCACAATACGAAATAAAACCATCAATGGCTCTGTCATCGTAATAATAGAAAGGGTTGGCGATGAGCTCTTCAATGCGGTTCATCTCCATAGCAATTTCCTTGTTTACAGGAATATCGCCGCGGAGGACTGCATCGCGGAAAGCTGCAAAATACTTTGGTGTAGCTGTGTTTGATAGGGCCATCGCCAACCTCCTTTCTAAAGGTTCTTCATGATTACCATTGCCGCTTTCACACCATACTTGTTGAGGATGGTGGCGCCCCTAGCTACGGCTTTTTGGCCGACAGGGGTCCGCAAAAGAGCTGCGGCCGCCGTAACAGTAGTTCCAACACCGATAAGAACTTTAACCGCATCATTGCCTTTTTTGATTTTGGCAATAGCGGTCTTGTCAGTCTTCAGCTTGGAATATTGCTGTTCAAGCTGCAAACGCTCATTAAGTTTTCTAAGATCTGCGTTCGAAAGGTTGCGAGAGCCCTGTCGATTGAGCTCACGTGCCTGTGCGTGATCCGGGTGCGGGGGAGCTTTAATTTTTTTGCTTCGTGAGATATCATCCTTACGACGACCCCAGTGCATTCCTAGAACACCGTAGTGCGAAAGAGTCTTTCCAAATGTCGGCATGTCGCCTCCTTTCTATGCTGCGATCATTAGGTCTACGCCGTACCATGCAGAACTAGTTCCTGTATCTGAACCACCGCTAAGTGCCGGTGCTCCATAGTTGTATCTAGAACCAGGCACAGCACTTTGAAGTGGGGCTACCGTTTTGGCTGCGGCTAGAACTCCAGAAACTGCGGGGTAACTTACATTGAACAGCGGTTCTCCAGCAGCAGGTCTGATAAATATGGCGGCGCTAACTGTTGCGGCATTAACCATGTTATATGGAGTCGCAAATGGCAATTCGTTATACCCGGCAACTGCATTAGTGTCAATTCCCTGAGCCAAGACACTCGACCCGGTTGAACCTGCAAATAAGAACGAGGTTAATAGTTGACCAACACCTTCGGTAGGCATCCAAAATCTAATACCTGTTGCTACTACGCCAGATGCCGTAGCTGACAACGTGACCGCCAGCACTAGACCACCTGATTGATTAGCATCAGTATTGGTACCTGAAGGAGTCAATCCTGCATTTGACGGAAAATATGCTGTACCAGATGATCTACGTTTTGCGTAAAGACCTCGAGCTCGGAGTAAACTACTCATGCAAGATCTCCAACAACCAACCAAGTATTAGTGGCCTGCTTGCGAATGGACGCACCAGAATACTGTGCTCGAGTCTTAAGAAGTGAACCTGCGCTTCGAAGAGTTGTACCCGTGCCTGCGGCAATAGTAACTTGACCAGCACCCATTTGATCGATCTCGATAATAGTCCCAATTGGGAAAGCTACAGATGAGTTTTGGGGAACTGTAACAGTGATTGCAGAAGCATTAGTACATTCAACAGCTTTGCTTGCATCGGCTAGGACCAAAGTATAAGTGGTTCCGGTCTGAGCGTTTACCGAAATATACCTTGGTCCTTTACCGTTGATAGCAGTTGCCACTGCAGCAAAACCTAGTGCGATCTGACTTGCTAGTGACATTAGCTATCCTCCTTAAACGAGTGCAGCGACGAAGCCGGCCGCAAAGTCGGTTGTAGTATCTCCAACGAGCGATGCATCTTGAGCTCCAGAGACATCGGCAACAACTAGTGTAACGTTACCGGTCTTGCCTGCTACGGCAGTAACAGATCCAGCGGCAGTGATCTGCTTCCAGTCGGCCAACGTCGTAGGCGAGTCGCTAGACAGAACATACGTGAATCCGTTGTCTGCCCTAATCGCCATGTCACCACGCTGAGCCGTAAGCGCAAGCATCGCTGCCTGGTTAGTGGGCGTAAACGTTTCGTTGATAGCAAGAGGAGGAAGAGCTGAGGTTGGAAGTAGACCTGAGAAATCAGACCATACCAAAGTTACGTCGGCGGAAAGAGCTTTACCATTGATTTGGCGAGTAGTCGGAACTTTGGTACCGACAATAGACTCGACCTTGGTGGAAGAATATACGGTCGACGAGGATGCTGCTGCGTCATTGATAACCGCGCCTGCACCAGAAACACTAGCCTTGACTTCATTGATCGCAGAAACCAAATTAGACTTGGCCGTAGTAGTAAGGGTCGAAAGATCACCCTGTTTGGTAGCCATCTCGCTTCGAACCGTTTTAAACTCGGTGCCGATACGAACGAAAGCTAGCTGTAGCTGTGACACAAGTGACATTACGCTAGTCCATTCTCTAGATAGGTTTCGAGCCCAATTGGGTCATCGTAAGCGGGGTGGGGCGTTGGATCATCAATATGCGCAAGAAGGGCCGCATTAGCACCCTCTCCATTTTGATCCGGGCCTAGTTCATCGAGAAAACCAATGAGTTCTTTCATGATGCTTTCCTGTAGATTCGTCCAGACACGAAATCGATACCAACCGCGTCAACCGGAGCATTCGAAGGAAAGTCTTCAAGACCGGTAAGATCCCAGATCGAAGGCTTACCTTGAACAGGACCCGGAACTGTGGGTACATTGGTTCCTGGAATGTTTGGTACTGACGAAGCAGCAACGACAAGCCGCCATTCGGATTCTTTGATCTGACGCTCAAGAGCATCGGTCGCAAACCCAGTCGTGGGCGGGTCAAACATAAGCTTAACTCGCATGAAGATGTAGGACTTGACCATGTTGATGTTCTTCTGGACACCGATCAATTCATCCCACGTAGTATCTTTGGAAGTGACAATAAGTTGATCATCATCAGGTCCAATACCCAGCTGGGTAAGAGTCGATAGAACAGAGTTGATGTGAATGAACACATCGAGATCGAAGGCCGTTTCCTCCTCAGGAATTCCAAGCATCTTCTTGGTGCTGGTCAGGATACTATCAATGTCAGCCATCGCGGCCTCCTTTCAAAAGTTTAGTGCGGGCCCCAAGACTAGACCTCGAGGGGCCCGCGTGCCAGATTACTGGCAGGAGTCACACTGAAGGTCATCCATAGGATCTACGGGAACAGCGTAACCAGCAACGGAATCATTGTCCATTGGGTATTTCTCCTTTTCTACCACAGGCTTGTGTCGCCCGGGCGTCTTTCTACCATAGGTTGAGGAAGCATTGATGCGTCACCATAGTGAATAGCATTGTGGGTATTATGAGTTACGGTGATAAGATACTCGGGGTCCAAAATATCCGGATCACCATCATCGAGATCTTCTAGTCGCATAGGGTTCATGTGATGAATGATAACCTTATCAAATATCTGATAACCGTCTATACCTAGATCACAACCATCATCACGCACGATCACAATATCACGAACGCGCTTCCACTCGACCGAACGGTAGAACTGTTGATTGATCCATCTGTCAAAACCGAAAGTGGACTCACCAACGGTAGCTCGAAGTTGTAAGTAATCGTATCGTTCTTCAAAAGTCTGAAACTGTGACATTTCAGAATATGATCTGACCCGGTTACTCAATGGTATTATCCGAAGAAGGCTGGTAACCCTTGAAGGCGTTCATAGCCTCCTCGAACAATTCTTCGACCCTACCTGCTGAAGCCAAACTTTCAACTCGTGCCTGGGCTAGAAGAGTTTCTTGCTCGAGCTTTAGTCGCTCAAGTCTCTCTTTCTCAGTAGCAAGCTTTAGGAAGTGAACCGTCTCTTGCGATGACGCTGTTCCCGAAAGAAGCTTTCTTTCAACTACGTCCATTGCCAAAGCAATCAATTGATTCTCTCGGCCTTGCGGGGTAGTTGCCGGCGGTCTTTTGCTCGCCGGGTTGTCGTCTTTTCGAGACGTCACCATGGGTTCATCACCTCCCTAGTTCGGACATGTTCTCCAATCAAACAGAAGTGTTCTTTGGAATTGGTTTAGTTCTGAGACGTCGAATTTCTGTAACTGGTTTAGTAGAATCGAACTCGGCTTGTTCTTCAGGTGTCAGCGTAATGTTACTGCGATTGACTACCTGTCGGAAAAGATTACGGAGAGTAGTGATCTGCCAAATCTGATCGTTCTTAGTGTTCTCGAGATCGGTAACTCTAGTCCCCAGCTCAGTGTTCAACGATTCAGCTTTCTCTACCGCGGCATTAGCCCGGTCAAGGAGATCCTGATACGTTTTAATCTGACTATCCGTTCCTGAGAGCATTACAGTTGTCTCATCGAGATTAAGCTTTTTGTTGGCGTTGTTCTTATTAAGTAGAAACCCAAGAGTTACAGGTACTGCTGCGGCAATGAGTGCTAGTGTAACCGCGACACCTACCGTGCTCCAGTTTACGCTAACATCCGGAATTGCTGCTTCAAATGGTAATATCATTTGCTAACTTCTCCTGCCTGCTTTATAAGCGTCAGGTAGATGAAGATAACACGTGAAATTGGTATTACCAAGAATGATGAATTGAGAACGAAAGAAACGCCTCGAGCAACATCACCTTGGAAAAAAGCAAGCGCAATAAAAACTTCATAGACCAGAACTAGTGTTACTAAAGAAGCAGCACTATACATCTCAAGTCTAGCAAACTTCGGAAAGAACGTGGCTCCGAGTAAAGCGCAAAAAGCAGTTGGTAAAACTAAAGTCGAAAATGCAATTTGGAAAAAATCGCCCTGCGCCTCAACCAAGGTGGGGATAGATCCAAAAATTGAAGCAATGCCCCAAAGAAAATAGATCAGGTAAAGTGTGGCGGCTGATCTATGGTAAAGTACAGCGAGAACTTTGTCAGGTCCCCAATCATCACCGATGCGATGAAACACAGTTCGGTCTATAAATTTGCGCATGGAAACCCCCTAAGCTTTACGCATGGCTTTTGAAAGAATGTAGTTAGTTTTAACAGGCTTTGAAGGGAACACCAAGACTTTCACACAGTTTTTTCGGACCCGACCGATACACCATGCGCTTGAAAGGAGGGGGTCGGAGAAGGCTGATGAAGGCCTAAGTAACCCACTTTGTGTCTTGATGTTCCCGTCAAAGCCTGCAGTGGGATCGCTATCCATTTTGAGTAGCGATCCCACTGAGCTTACTTACTTTAGAACTCGGTTGTTCTCGGCGTTAGCACGTTCTGCTGCGGCCTTCATGTTTGGACCCCAAAGATCATCGCGGTCTTTGTAGCCCCACTTGGAACGAAGCCAGTTCGCAACCGAACCACGGTAGTTGACGTTAAGGAAAGTCTGCAGACCCTTACGAGTCTTAGGGCCAGGCTTGTTGTCAACTGCAGTAGCACCACCATTGCGACGAGCAATTTTCTGGAAGCCCTCAATGTTAGAGAGCGACATCAGATCTTCTACGGTTGCTGTGTGGTAGCTCGGCGCAGGAGCGGAAGGCGCAGTTGGCGCACTTGGCGTTGCCGGCGGTGCATCCACAAGCGAACCTCGATTGGTCTTGTGCCAGGGCTCTCCGAAGTTGTAGCCTTCGTTTTCGAAGTTGAACTGTCCGGCATGATCGCGCATCCAGTTGTCTCGAGCGGTTCCACGGGTCATCACTCCCTTGTCAGCTCCGGTGTCCCGGATGTCGATTGAACGCGGACCGTTAGGACCATCGTCTTCGTGGTTGGAAGTACCAGGTGCGGCGACCGTACCAGCTGCAGAGATACGATACCAAAGCTGACCGTTCCAGCTTCGTGTGTCGTAGACCTTGCGTCCCTTGATACCACCAGAAGTTACGTAGCGCTGACGGAAAATGCTTTCCTGCTCAGCACGAGTACGAGTACCACTTGAGATGATCAAGCTCTGACCGGTGGCTGCATGGAATGCTTCGTTCATACGATCGAAGTCGGCAGCAACATGTATCTCTACACGCTGGCCGTTACGGGTGGTGTACGAATATGTCATTCGGTTGCCTCTGCTCCCTTGTCGTCGTCAGGTGCGTTTGCAACTGAAACGGTGTCGGCGTGTTCTACTCCGGGGACAAGAATAAGTTCACCCTTGTCATCGAGACCGAAGGCGTCGGTAATACCATCACCGTTCAGATCCTGATCGAGTGGGAGGAGAGGATTCTCGTTCCCGTCTTTCTTCCACTGAAGAAGTGCGGCCTTGATAGCTGCTTTGTCTTCGTCAGGCAGTGCTGAAATGTCGGACATCAGTTTTCTCCTTACTTTGCGTGGTATAGACCCCTGGAGTTTCCAAAGACATACCACAGAATTTCCCCCCGGGGATTTTTTGAGGACAGCGGCGATGCAGAGAGGGGGCCCGAAATTTTAGACCCCCCCTCCCCTACACCTTATAAACTCCCTAGTAGTCTGAAGGCGTAACTTTTTTGTAAATCCCGAAAGGATTTTCTTTTATAAGTTCGTTAATACCTTCTAGAATTGCTGATTCCTGATCAGCATCAGAGAGATCATTACTTGTGATCACATACCTAGCCAGTAGGCCCGTCGAGTAGTAGCCCAGGTATTCATCATGGGCCAGCCATTCACTGTACTGCGTGAAAGGGTTCCATGGGTTGTCGGTTGTCGTGATCATCACTGCATGATTGTCAGTTACATTAGTCATTACTTGCGCTTCACCATCCTTTCACTACTTGTCAAGTGCTGAGTACAGTGTACTGGTAGAGATACCTAGTCTAGATGCAATCTCCGCAACTGTATAGTTGCCTGATGCTAACATGGACTGGGCTAATGCAAGGCTAGCATTGTTAACCTTGGGCCTATCTCTTGGTGTGGCGAGGGATCTAAGATCTTCAACATCTGTATTGTCAATGATCTGCTTAAGCTTACTGGCGGTAATGGCACCGGATTGAATGGCGTTCCATTCTTCATCAGTAATCTTAATCTTAATCTTACCAGCACCAACCCTAGTACGTGCCTCAGTAAGGGCCATACCATTGACCTTCTTGAGGTCTGCCTTATCAATACCGGGGTTCGCTTCAACCTTAGCCCTTACAATAGACTGGGCCAACAACTGGGCTTGTCTTTCGAGGGGGGCATTCTTTAGAGCAATGTTTAGCTTAGCATTTAGAGACTTAACCTCATTACTGTAAACACTCTTAGCAGACTGGCTGTATGGAATGTTCTTAATAGTGAGGGACTCTTTTCTAGCTTCATTAGCAAGAGCCTTTAGACTATTAGCATGATCAGCATAGATGCGTTCAATTAGGGTACCACCATTACCAGACACAAGGGTATGTGCGTCATTGGTATAGGCGCCTTTCTTAACCTTCTCACGAGAGATGGTAACTTCACCCTTTTTGTTTGTATAGGTTTCATCAGCAATTACATAATGCTTGTTACCCTTAGCATCAGTCTCCCAATGAGAACCCTTTGGTACGTACATCTTCTCACCAGTAGCTGCATCAATAGGACCACCAAGGTGCACAGGCCGAGGCTTGCGAGCATCAATGTTTTTATCAGATGTAGTTCTAGAGATCAGTGTAGAGGCACCTTTTTTAGCACCATTCTGATACTTGCGCTTTAGCTCGTTAATGTTGTTGTCAAGAGCAGAAGCCTTGTAATCTAAGTTGTGTTTCTCAGCATCGATAACAACCATCGAATGACGAACAGCTCGAGCAATCTCACTTTCATGAGCACCCTTAATAGTCATGTCCGTAATTAGATTAGAAACATCACCCATAAGCTGTTGCTTAAGACCGCCTGGATTCTTAGCTCCAGCAAGACCCTTAGTAGAATCTTTCGGAAGCTTGTACAACTCTTTAGGATCAAAGTTCTTAAGTCCACTAAGAGCGGCGGAAGTCTTAACTTTTCCGTCGTTATTAGGAATTACAAGAACTGTATCACCATCAAAGTCTGCACCTGACAGACGTTCTGCTACCTTGGCATTGATTCCAACTGCGTCCCTAGCATTCAAAGTAATTGAACGGCGAGCTTCCTTATTACTGTTGTTTACAGTAAGTTGTGGAATCTCAAAGATGCCACCATGAGGGTGACGAACTAGAGTGACCACATCTCCATCGTGATACTTAGGAGCAAAGATTTCCGTTTCACTAAGACTGTTAATTGGAAGGATTACATGGTTTGCAGTTCTCGGAAGACCAGTTGCTTGAAGTTTCACAGCTGAAGAATCAGCCTCGTCTGCATAAGTCTCGAGCAGCTTGCGCTTAACTCCAGGGTTTGTCAGAGCAAGGATGTCTTCTAGATCCGCACGCTTTGAGTTCTGCGTAAGATCCAACTGAGCTTTAGCAAGGGCCGGCGTCTGCTTCGAAAGGAACTGTGACGAGAAGTTATTAGACCAGGTGTACCAATCACCTTCCTCATTCACAATGTTCAGAGGCGAACGCTCAACCTTACCTGTCTTAGGATCTGTGTAACCCTTAGGCCGAGTAATAGAACCAAACGGATTCGATTCGTCTCCAGTCTGAGGCTTCAAAGCGTCTAGCTTGTTACCGGTATCTTTTTTGTTGGTATTGAACAGAATGTCAACGCCCTTAGGCAGATCATCCTTGTACATTGCCATACCCTTGATGTAGTGCGTACCATCAACAGGGACACGAACCTGAGCATAGTTTGCATTGCCCAAAGAAATGTCAGCGACACCCGGACGAAGGTACATCACACCATCAGAAGCAGCACCACCGTCAGGACCATACTTAACCTCAACACGCTTCGAACTGATGTTAACAAGAGGGCCCAAATCGGCGGCTTTCTTATTAGTATCAGGATCGATGTATTCAGCGATGCTATGGATTTTATCCTTGTTGTGATAAACCTCTTTAGCAGTTGTAGATTCGTGTACTAAGACCTTCAAAGAAGTCTTCTTACCGGTACCTACCTGAGTTACGTCGGTGTAACGAATAACGTAACCCTGGTCCTTAAGCATAGCAATGCCCGTCTTAAGAGTCGTGTCACTGATTCCCATGTGGTTCTCAGTACCCTTACCGACATCGACATACTTGTACTTGTCAACGTTGTCTTTAAGGATGTTAGCAACAACCTGGTTACGATTAGCACGCTCCTGAACAATGGGGTCCATAAGAGCCCGAACAGAAGATTCGTTCATACCCAACTGCTTACCGATTGCGCTGTTGCTCATACCCTTATCTTTAAGAGCCATGATACGACGAGTTTTCTCGGCACGAACATCGTTAGAAGAGATAGAGCGGCGAGCACGGAGATCAGCTGTAGAACTAAAACCCAGTCCCTCAGCAATCTTAACCTCACTCAAACCCTTCTTCTTAAGATCTTCATAGGCTGCTAGAAAGCTGACGCCACTTTGGTAAGGGTCTTCACCTGAACCCCAAGGATAGCGTCCTGAGTGATGCGGAGTACCATAGTGAGCGAGCGTTGATTCGTCATTCACCGAAGGTCTCCTTATCGATCTCAGTAATGCGGCGGTCAAAGGTTTTGATTGAATCGATGATGTGCATCAAGTCATCCAGATCCGGAACATAGATCTCAACTGCATCGCCCTTGTAGATACGAAGTTCGATGTCGATGTCGGCCGGGTTGTGACCATACTCGAGACAAAAGATGCAGGCATAGATTTCAAGCTGGCGCATGTAAGTACGAGTAGTACCAGTCTTGAGATCATGAATGCGAAGCATCCAACGTTCAGTCTTGGGATCGTAACGGAATGAAATGGTGTCAGCTGTACCGAAACAATTTGGAGAGTAGTACAAAGGCTGCTCTGGCTGCATTTTGAAACCGATACCGTCATTGACGTAAAGGTTCATAGTCTTACGAACGTCAGGCATTTTAACCCGAAGCGCGATCAGTTCTGCAGCGAGAGCGTGCTTACGATCTCCGAGCCTAGCTGCCTGAGCAGTGTAGACTCTTTTGTCCATAGCTTCTTCATCATAGTTAGTCCAGCTCGGGTTGCTGGGTGCCATGAGGTTAGCGTGCTTACCTGCCAACTCGTAGTGCGGATTGAAGCGCATCAAGAACCTCCTCTTTGTTTTCTGGATAGATAAACGCGGAGAATGACATCTGGTTCATCTGATCAACAAACCAATCCTGGTTAGGCTGATGAGGTGCGTCTTCAGACTTTTTAACTTCTAATGCTGCCCAGCGATTCTTCCATAGAATCAGAAGGTCGGGAATTCCTTGCTGGTAGCCGGAGTCGTTCTTTTGGATTATGCATCCCGGGAACAGTTCACGCAGCTCTTTAATCAAGTCTGCCTGAAAGTCCCTTTCTAGTTTAGAGGTCATCATTTTCTCCTTTAGACAAAAAGGGAAGAATTGCAGAGCCAAAAGCTACTGATATTCTATCTCCTTCATTATAACAGATGTTCTTGGTGCGATAGTATGCTATAAAGTCGAGGAAGCTAGACAAAAAAATTATCACATGTAAAAAACACAAATCTCAAATATTTTGGGCAAAAAACTTTTCTGTAGGAAATTTGATTTTATAGCATGCTATAATTCTAAAATTCTCGCGTAAAGAGTTTATAGCAAAATATTTGTGTTTTTGTGCAGAGGATTTCCCGGAATTCCGGGGTTTTTAGGGGGTGTCTCAAAAAAACCGTTTCTAAGACACCCCCAAAACCCTCGACTTTATAGCATACACCTCGGCCTACTTGTATGCTATAAAGTCGGGAAAAAACTACGCATCGAGATAACGAAATGTAAACCCGTGATGGGTCCTAGAGCGTCCGTCACCCCTCAAACAGATGTAAATAGCATTCGCATCACCTGAAATAGCCTGTGCACATGCTCTCACCGAGTCATAGATTTCTCCTGTTTCTATGATCTGAACTCTGCGAGCCATCCGTCTAAGGCGCTTCCAGTCCCCTGTGTCTTCCCTTCTGAATATGACTGGGGTACCGTCTGATAGATTCCATCTGAGGTTAAACACGTTTAAGTTACGCGGATCACCATCGACAAAGTCTGGACTCAACAGAGTAAAGTCAACCGCATTGTAGAAGGCTACAAGCATCAATCTCCAGACAGGTCCATGAAAAGCCCAGTCGTAATACTCAAATGCAACCCAAACATCGTGTGTCTTTCGGTCTATGGCCGTCTTTACGTAGTCCTGAGTATCGCTATTAAACACTCTTCCATATGAGCTCACACTCATGTTAGGGAAATGCCTAATAGGTCTCCAAATCTCAGGTTCTTGATACATCCAATCACTCCCCATTGAAATACAGAATCCTAACTTGTCCAACCGGGATCTGGAAATCTAAAAAGAAATCCGACCGATAGTCGTAACTATGTATTAGGAGGCCACAGCCGGCATTGTAAGCCTGTCTCTTAGCCTCTGTGGACTGTTGCCTATACTTCTCAACTTCGTAGCCTCTAACGTCCACAGAGCCATCTGTGTGCACTTCGAAAGCAGGAGAGAAGTTGAGCTTTATAGGACTAACGGCCCCGGGCAAGATAAGCTTCCAATGATCCGTAGGCTTCAATCTCATCGGCAGTACTCAAAAGTTCAGATTTCATTTGCTTAGACCATATAGCGTTATGTCCAGCTCGATCTAGATCTTTGATTACGGCATCAAGAATCCTCGACTGAAATCTCAAGTTAGCTACGTATTCCAGCATTTGCAGTTCTTCCATAGATTTATCGTGATAGTCTTTACCGTCAGCCACGGTTGCCCCCCGTCTTAAATTCGGTCAAAGACCCGGCAGCCTTTAACTGATCGAGCCTAATTTGAAGACTCTCAATGCGAGCACTAGTGTGGACAGGCTTGCCAATCCTGATACCGTTAGCCATGTTCTTGAGATCTTCCTCAACGGCCTGCATGTTAAAGATCTGACTCTCAACCCAGAGCTCGAGTAACTTTTTCATTCCGTCCTCAGCGGCTTCGGGCTTACCAAACATCTGCTCATAAAAATCACTCATCATTTACTCCTATGCTGCTTTCGCGTATACCGACTTGTAGTATTTGTTCTCGTTAAAGGTTTTCTTAGTTGCTATCGCTTTCGAAATTGCGTTATCAATGGGACTGTTGGATCTGAGCGTGTAGTAGTATAGATCTGTATACGGGGTGTTGAGCCGATCAATTCTTCCCATTGACTGTTCCATGATACGGTACGAGTAATTGAGAGACCAGAAAACAATCGTGTCAGTAGTGATGCAATTCCAACCCTCTGCCCCAGCCGTATATTGAACAAAATATAGCCAGCGCTCTTTATCAGGTATCTCTTCATGCTTTTGACCATTATACTCCGCATATTCAGACAAAGTAGAGCTACCAAGTGTCCTTAGCATCTCTAATTCGTAATTGAAATTGTAGAAGACAATCAACCTTGGATGCTTTTCCATCAACTGCATCAAGGCGCCATACCGATCTTTATCCGTATTGACGACTTTTCGCATCAGGCCAAACATCTCCTGCACATCCTTGATTGGACGTTCCTCATAGATATGCCAGCGGTCTTTAACTACACGATTAAAGAGTCCTTCGTCATAATTGACGATAATATTGGAAGTATGTCTCGTTGTCCGTCGTAGATAAGGCATCTCAACCAGCACACGTTGACGAAGTGCGTTGAGATGACGGGTTTCCACATAATGATCGATTTTTGGGAACGAGGAGAAGTTGTTGTAAACCACGTGCCGCCTTGTGAATTCCTTTCGATTTTTATAGAACCCATTGGCAATGAAAATCGGTGCATAGTCCATCCACGTATCACCCGGGGTCGCAGAAAGGACCACCCACTTATTGGCCTTAGCAATCTTAAGGAAGGCCTTAACCCAAGCTCCACTACCAACAAGCCGTTGCTCGTCAAAAATGAAAAACGCATTAGTTACCTCCTTATATGATTCGATATTGTTCCAGGAATCAACCTTGACCTTTGTTTTACCGTTAACGGAAGTACCGTCAGCCGATAGTCCAAACGGCGGAAGTTCTGCTTCCCACTCAAGTGAGTTTCGCTTTTTCGCCGTAGTGATGATATAAAGGTCTCTAGGCTTTCTAGCATCGAACCAATCACCTTTACCATTGATTCGAACGCCTCCCTCAGCGACGTAAGCCCAGTAATAAAAGATCGCAGTACGGCTCTTGCCTGTGCCGACACCACCTTTGAGGACACATCCATTATGCATCTCCTTTGCTGCTTTGATTTGATGTGGGTCTAGCTCAAGCATCAAGTTTCCTGTAACCGAGTGCCATATGTAGCTGCTTAGGCGCATCGGGCTCAACCAACTGCATAGTGTCCGCTACAGCCTGAGCTACACTATCCGAGAAAGTTTTCTTCGTGAGCTTCTTAGGGATCTTAACTATTATCTGGCCGTGGCCTTCTATGTTAATTTTAATTTTAGCCATCACGCTCCACTAGATGCAAGTTAGTAACACAGTTGTCTGAATAATCCCCCGAGATATGCCGCACATCCACTTCCTCGCCGTAGTTTACAAAGAATGCTTGAGCTACAAGACGATGCACAAAGAAGTTTTTAGCAACACCATTACGTGAGAGTTTTACAATGAGCTTACCCACGTTTTTTGAGTGCACCCACGGCTTTAGATCTCGGTTATGCTTAGCGTTTACCACCGTGCCATAATTGCTAACCGCGTAGTTGGGATATCCCTCAATCTCGACAAAGACTTCTTCTACCTGCATTATTTCCCCCTATTTTGGCACGAATCCCAGTGTCCACCATATGCACGAAGCCAGCCTGTATAAGGCCCATTGCAATGCGTACAAAACTCCTCACGACCAATGAGAAGTCTGTTAAAAGCTTTATGCAATCGTGTTGCTAGTCGAAGTAAATTGATCTTCATTACTTACCCCCACAGTTTGGTATAGCGTAGCTTCCAGCATTTGGTGCAAACGTAAATATAGACATCGTTGTTGTAAACCCCTCTTCGAACGTACTTAAGCTGACAACGGTGTTCCATACCGGTCTTCTCCAACTCTTTGATGTGATCTTGCAACCCTTTAAAGGTGCGTATCTCATTTATTGTCATGAACTGCATGAGATCGGCATCGGACCATTGGGTGTAGGCTACGTTATTTTTCTGTGTCTTTTTTGATGTTTTCTTCAACCGCTTGAGTAGCCACTTCAACCAAATTAGCACCATCTGCACCATGCACCTCCTTTACGTGATCCTCGACATCGGTCAAAGCAATGGGCTTAGCACAAGACCCACACATGTAATAGCTTTTTCTCCACGGGTTACCATCAGGCGCCGGCAACTTCAGCAGCGTTACGATCTTCATCAATTTCTCCAAATAACTGTTTAACTAATCTGTAAGGACTTCGGTTTGAATGCTTATCCTTATTAGCAAGGCTTACGGCCCAACTTTTGCCAGCCCAATAAGGCTCTAAGATGGCTTTGCGTCTTAGATTCATAACACGGCCATCTTCGCACACCCAATAATTAGGAAACCCGGGAACCTGCTTCCATCTAAGCTTCCAAATCACGCTTAGCTCTCCACTCCGCTACCCAATCTGGAAGATGTTCTGGACATGCGTGCCAACCTTCTTTAGAATGAAACCATCCTTGTTGCCCACCAGAGTGTATATACCCCCACTTATGGTTCTTAAACCGGTTTGTACAACCCTCAACAGAACAGTAAATATACTCATCTGCGCCGTCCTTCATCAGACAAGCTTATCTACTGCACGCTTGATAGCTTTTACAAGCTCCTTAGTTTCGAAGTTGACAACCCCTTCAGTATCATCAACGTTCTGTCGTGATTCGATCGGGAGCTCAAATGTAGTGAGCTTGTTTTCGACGTATGACCCCTCGAGCCGAATTAGTAGCTCTACATGGATTATTTCTTTGTCAGCCATTACTTAGCCTCCACAAGCGTGTACATTTGAATATTGTTCAGGTCTGTTAGAATGTCAAACAGTTCAAAATCTATAGACTTCATTCCCGGGTCTTGCAATATTGTATGGCCTGGAATTAACACCGGATCATTTGCACGCCATGTAAATACGGTAGTTAACACTCGGGGAAATTCGAAGGTGGTCTTGGTATTGTCATCTTCAATTATTATGGTGACTTTTTTTGCACGCACTAAATTTATGTCGTTCACAACTATTCTCCTTTCAAGAAAATATAGGTTGGTGGAAGGGCGGTTAGAAGAGTGTAAGACCTCAACTAACCGCCCCCTGACCCATTAATACCCGGGGAAGCAACTCCCAGACATTTGGCGGTCACATAGCCCTTTATGGACACTGTAAATATGGCAGGGGCTTTCTACCTGGACGACTTCTCCAGTGCATACCTTTTACTTGTCATGGTGGGCACGATGTAGTTGCTAGCTACGCTGTTGTTTGAGATATGCGCCGGATTCGGTGCGCCATCCCCACCCGCTCTGAGCTTAAGACACTATTTAAAGACGCTCAGACGTCTACTGGTTCATTGTGATTGCGATTTCAGAAAGCTGCATATACTCCTGAGCCAAGACTTCCTTTGACAAGACTCGAACTCTAACAAACGTCCCGTCCCGATCAGGCAAGACCACAACAATCTGCCCAGGTTTGAGCCACACAATACCAAAAGGACTTTTACTTCGCCACCAGAGAACTGCACCATCGGTCTTTTCATAGTCAAGATCACTGGTTCGAAACGCCGGAATCCCACCGAGGGAAAGCCAATTTTGAATATCACCAACATTTTCTTCGGTGCATTCAACCGCAAACTCAGCTTCAGTGATAGGAATAACTCTTTCAACCTTAAGCATCGGGCGCCTTCCCATCCGGTGTCTGGCTCATGAAAGACTCCACCCGAGCAAGTTCCTCGAGCTCCTCACGTGCCTTCTGATTGAGCGCCTTAACAATCAGCCCCGCCATGACAGGAGTACCTGCGTCAGGCACAACCTCGTTCCACGACGATCGACCAGCCGGCTTTTTGATGACACTGACGATACCGTTAGCTTTGAAATATGTTGCGAATTCGTCCATCATTTACTCCCTTCAAAGTGCATGTTTTTCTTGCCCCACCGAATGGTGATGTTGCGAGTAAGCGGAGACCGGTCAATCTCCATAACCACGCCGAGATCTGCAGCTCTATCTGTGTAGATACGTTTGAGCTGGGTGTTGCTTATAGATGGCAATGAAAGCATGAGCTGCTCAGTCAAGATGATCTCGCCCTCTTTACCAACCGGCAACGGCCAGCCTTCATAATCGGTGCGCTGAAGTCGCAACTGCTTAGCTTTTTTGTTACGCTTTTTGGCATAACGGTCATAGCTATAGGCGCGCAGCTTAGACAGACCACCGAGAATGATAACAGGCAGAACACCCATCAAGACAATGATGATGAAATATCCAGCAGCAATGCCACCTGCAATTACGAAAAGCCACATCCACCATGTCATTTCAGGCATCACGTACCTCCAGTTGTAAGGCCCGCAATGACCAGCATAACGAACAGCGCAAACATCACAATTACGACCAGGACAATACCACCGCAGCCCCTCATCTAAAACTCCCCGTTCAGAATATCGATCATCACCAGAGTTGTCGGCTTGCCGGCCTTGAGGTACTCCACCATCTTGTCGAAATGTTCACGACAGAGAGACATACCGCCAAGGATCGCAACCGCTTGGCGGGAATACTGCTCGCCCTCTTTGAGCTCATGAGCGATACAAAGCCGAAGCACATGCCCCGATGCGTCGATCTTTTCCTCGGTTTCAAACTGAATTGCCTTTTCCATGTTGTTCTCCTTTCAAGAGAAATATATCTTTTATAGCTTCGTTAGTCCGCTCAAGTCTTTCAACTTCTTGGGTAATGACTACTGTTCCGTTTTCTAATCCCTCAAGCAATCGCTTAGCCGTTGGATCGGTATCTTGAGTCTGGATTGCCCGGTCTACAAGCGCTTGGGGGACATATGAAACAAAGGGCTCGCTTCTATCCATTAGAGCTCTGGATCTTGCCGTTCGGAACGAATTCTTCCGATTTCATCCTGGATATACCAGATGGCTTTTTCCAAGTCGTTGATCTGCTTTTCGACCGTGTCACCACTGCCGGCTTTCAGACCATTACGCCAAAGGTACTTAAAAGCACTACCAATGTTAAAATTCCTGTGCCGAACCACCTCAATACACTCAATCCCACTTGGATCGATATTGTAGTGCTTAGGGTGGTTCACACCAGCTTGATCGATATCATTACCGGTGGTGCTCTTTTCTTCTTGATTACTGTTCACGTGAGCATCTCTCCAATCAGGTTTAGCGATAGCAATCCCCAAGCATTTCTTACACATTGGACGAGTAGCGGTGTCATGGCTAATGTCATACTCGAGGTTTGCGTAACTTAGTGCATTGTTAAGTCGAGGAACACCACACAATGTTTGCTCACTATCCAAAAGCGGTCTGTGAACCAAGGGAATTATCGCCTGAGGCTCATTGGCTTCTGAATTCCCCGCGGGACCTTCCGGACCTACCTGAGGTAGTTTTGGCTCCACGTATTCGTTACACTCGCACCTACTTCGTGCACAAGGATGGCGATCTCCAGGATGCACCATCGGGTGACTACTCCACGAATGACCACAGTATTCACATAGCGGTTCCATTATGGTGCCACCCTTCCATTCCTGACAAATGCGTCGTAAGTAGCCGGCATTGCTTTTGCAAAATGCGCTGCAACCTTCATAGCACCCATCTGGATCTCCCACTGAGGGTAGGAGCGCACCAGACTGTCCTCCGACTCAATCCTCAGTGAGAGGAAGTTCATCAGGGAACGAGCATTGACCGTCCAGTACATCTGAGTGTAGATGTTAACCGGAAGGACCATGCGAGCAACCTCGTTAGCAATACCGGCCTTGAGCATCCACTGGTAATGCTCCCAAGCGTCTACGGCACTGTGATTGAGAATACCCTGGATGTCCATAGTAGCCTCGAGATTGGGCTCGAAAACGGGACGCATTTTTGTACCCACGTTGATCACCTTGCGACCGTGGTCTGGGGTATAGAACTTCGGGGGCAGCTCAGTGTAGCGACCGCTCATCTCATTGAAACTCGACATGCGATGACGCTGCCACTCACGAACGACAAACAGTGGTGCCTCCACAAAGAAGGTAAACATATTGTGCTCGAACGGACTACCATGACGACCGGCCATAAGTGCCTCTATAAGGCGCTGTGGGACCGTCTCAGGCTTGTTCTCGCCCTTACTGGATACCTGTGCGGCCTGGACAACCATGTCGTCAGAAGCCATTGCACGGACCAGATTGACAGTGATTTCACTGCTAAATTCGATTGGGGGTCTTTCGTCTACTTTACTCATCATTTTCTCCATAATATACAGATGTAATTCGTTGATTAATCAGGTTGAGTTCGTCCACTTGATGCATGTAAACGTCGCCAGAATACATAAAAGAAGACATCATGCTTCTGATTTTGCGGACGTACTCTCGCTTAAGAATACGAACCAGTTTTCTGCGGGCGCGGCGTTCAGGCTGTGTGAGATACTTTTTAGTTTTCATCGGTCAGTAAACCTTTGGACTTCTTGCTGCAAAGCCATTTCAAGAAGTCCACGACGCTCAATAAAGCGCATATCCTCCTTGAAATATGATGCCAGCTGCGCCGTTCTGCGTTGCTCGAGCTCAACTGAAGTCTGCTCAGTAATCAGAATCCAAGTACGAACATAGGGCTGATCTTCGTCGTTAACCGTATCAACAAACTCAGATATAGCGGCATTGAGCTTATCTCGAGCCGCCTCTTTCTCTTCGTCCATCACTCGAAGTCCTCATCCCGCTGATAGGTAATTCGACCTTCCCAAACAGGCAACGTTTCAAACACTCGAGAAACATTCTTGTCCGAGACATTTGAAATATGGTGCTCACAGACGGCAGTACCACTTCGAATTGTGATCGCGTCGAAAGCTTCGCCTTCTTTTACCATCAAGCACACTGCACACTTCATTAGTCAGTCACCAACTCAGGATGCTTGTTTACGAAATCTTCGGCCGCGGCACGGTAAATAGACATGCCAAGAGGAGCGTTATCGTCAGTCCATTCACTAAAATGATTGGCTAAAAGTTCTATAAGTTCTTGTCTGTTCATTTAGTTTCTCCTTTCAAGAGAACGGTGGGGTCATCGACTTTTCGCCAAATGACCCCACCGGGAATTTTTCGTAAAACTGCTTACGAAACTTTTTCGTACTTGCGATCAAAGACACTCGACTTGCAAGGGTAGAACTCACCCTCGGTTCCTCGAATGATCCAGAAATCCTCGAGCGCTGCCATGATACCTTCAAGTGTGTGCACTCGGATCTGTGCCTGATGGACACCGGACTCGTTGGGCTCAACGTATTTGGCAATCCCGCCGTTGGCTTCTACCCACTCGATGATCTCGCCGGCCTGCTGCTGAGAACCATCCCAGTAACGTGCCTCGATCTCTACCTGACGGCTAAGAAACTTTTCTGCCTTCTCCATCAATGCCTCCTTCTAGTCCAGTTAGGTTTTCCCACGAGTGGGGGGTCTCAGCATCGATATGGGTTGCCGGGAAAGTGCACCCTAGAATTCCACAAGGGTGTTCAGGAGTACCTGCCTGAGGCCGCTCGATCTCGTTGCGAGTATCCACATCGAAGTGAATGGTTCCGTGAGTAAACTGTGCATGAATGCCGAGGTTGAAAATATCCTCATCACACTCAGAGCAGTCGTACCTACGTATCTCATCGAGGTTTTCTGGGTCGTGCTTGGGTAGGATCGTGTAGTGAACTACGAGTTCTTCCGGCGTGTTGGCTTCTTTCACAATAGCCTCCACGTCATGGACCTGCTCAAAGAAAGGCTTCTCTTGATCAGTCATCCTTTTTAGCCTTTCTTACCTCGGCTGAACCGATCGCGTAGCCAATAAAGATACACACTATTGCCGTCAGCACCCCTAAGAAGAACGATAGGTTCTCCATTACTTCTTGAACCCTTGAAACTCGTTGGCCTTTTGGACCCTGTACTGCCCTTCGCCTACGATGATCACGTCACCGACATTGGCAACGCGCCAGCCCTTCTTGGTACGGACCTTGACACGATGACGGCTCTGGTCGCCATTACCGTCCACGTAATAGATGGCGTCAGCTGCTCCGCCACGCTCATTGATCCAGTTAGCCAGCTCTAGGAAGTTCTTGACTGTGACCTTAACACCGCGGTCACCATTCTCTAGCTTGCGTGTTTTAATTGCCATGAGATACTCCTTGATTGAAATTGAGGAATTGGGTTAAATACCAACCACTAAGCCATTTGCTCGACCCTAAATTCCATTTGATCGAGCAGTTACAGCCGTAATGCTGACACCCATGGGGCGTGTGAAACTCCATACTATGTTCACACGCCCCACAAATGATTATCATGATTTAGAAAGGCTCTTCGAGAGGGTTCTCGCGGAACACAACACTAGATTGCGTACTGCTGATCTTGTTCTCGGGGACCTCTGCATACTTCATCTCGAGCTCGTCTTCCTCGATGGTGAAGTATCCACTACGAAGGTAGGCAGTAATACCCTGCTTACCGTTGAAGTCATAGTGGTAGGGGTTGACGATCAGGTCGACATTGGTGAGCACAGCCCAGTCCAGCATCGGCATGTCTTCCTCGTCGAGAGTCGTCTTGTTGCGTGAAGTCACAAGGACCAGACGCGGACGCGGCTCGCTGTTGAAGTTGACCTTGATCTTAAGGAAGGGCTGGGGCTGATCATCGTCATCACGAGGCTTGAGGTACTTCACGTTCCAGCCATCGGCCTTCATCTGAGTAGCCACATCGTCGTTCAGGAGAACCAGGAAGTTACGCTCTCCCTTGTTGTTGAACTGTCCCTCCTTACCCGAGAAGTTACGGATACGGATCTGGACGCCCTCCATAGTGACGTCATCTTTGCGTGCCATTTGCTTAGTCTTCCTTCTGCAGTTCGTCGTTCTTTGCGATTGCCTTGTGCGCCCACATGGACGCTTCCTCGAGTGCGGTCTGAGCAAGGTCTGCTTCACGAGACTTACCGAGACGACGGTTCAATCCCTTAGCAAAGCCCTTGAAGTTCTCTCGCAGTTCAGCGTGCTGAGCAGTACTATTGTTCGGACCCTCGATGGTCGCCTTGTGGAAACCAAAGCGGTTCTCGATCTCGTCATCGCTAAGCAGGGTGTTCTCGAACTGCACCACCTCGATACCTTCGGGAAGAGGCTGTCCCGCCGGCCAGATCGGCTCCTGGGGCTGCCCAACCGGGCTCTGGGTGTTGAATTCACTCATCAGTTTTCTCCTTTGTTTTGTTGATTACATCTTCGGCTCGGTCAGCATCAAGCACTACTGTACTAAACCCGACCAAACTTTCGCTCAGTAGTTCGGAGATGGCATTACCCTCATTAATCTCCATGAGAATATGCACACCATCGCCGTCTACACTTTCGACTTTTGCCTTACCGATCGTGGCGCCTCCCTGATAATAGAGAGGCACCCAACCTTCAGCGTCTTTTCCGTCTAGCAAGTCGACTCGCCTTCTTTCGTAACTTATCCGCCCGCTTTTGGTGCGCCGCGGCATAACCACGCATGTCGTCTGCACGATGCAGATGCCAATCCTGTTCTTTTTGTACGTCAGCGAGCTTCATGAAAGCTACGTCGAAACGCTCGCTCCACTGGTTAGCTAGTTCTACCTCTTGTATCGCTTTAGCCTCCAGCTCTCTTGCTTGATTGCGCTCAGCAGCTTCTTGAGCGAGGAGATCATACGCTGTGTCCATGACTGTTCCTTCTTTCCATGACGGGGGTAATATTTTGCAGTCCCCTCAGTCACTTGAACGTCGAGGAGACGGTTGAACTCTTGTCGTTTAGCTTCTACAGAACTGCTGTCCATACCACTGCTCCAATCACGATCAGGGCGTCAAACACGACGCCATATAGAATACCTCGCCAAAGCCACTTACGCTTGTCTTCACGACGCTGGTTGTGACTCAGATCGTTCATAGCAAGAACAAGAGCCGCGGCTTTGACCTGCTGCATACTTCTAATCGACTGAACCGCATGACCCATTAGATGACGCATACCGCCTTTGAGATCGTGATCGGCGTCATAACCCAGATCTTCTATCTGCCGAATCCTTTCAGACATGACGTAGTAGTTCCACTGGTCCGCGTTCATCGTATCGACAGGCGGGATGTCTTTATACTCAGTGCAAGTACAATTACTAATCAAACAACGAGTGTCACCTTCTGCATGGTATGCGGTTTTATGCATACAGTTTGCACACCTCATGATACGAACCATTCCACATCACCGAACTTGGCAATATTGTCCTTGGCATCGTCAACCAGATGATCGAAGTAACGCATGTCGATTGACTTCTCCAACCCCATGGTCTTTACCATCTCAGACTCGAGCCACAAATATCCCGTAGCTCCGGTAGCCGAATGGAACTTCCCATCCTTCTCACGCTGAAGCAGTCCACCACCCTCAGTTACAGGGCAGAAGACTCCGGTCTTACCAACGAAACGCTTGTTGTCATTAGCGAGGGCCATCATCTCCTTGTCATTAGTGAAGTCAAGCCAAAGACTCGTCTGGACCGACTTGGTCTCACACTTGTCCTTAAAGAGAATGTTCTGATGCGTGAAGAGCTTCTTGAAGACGTACGGGTGCTTAAACTGCGCTCCCGTGGCATCCCATTCAGCCGGCTTACGTCCGTCAGTTTTCTTACCCACGAACACCGCGTCATTGACAAGACAGATCTTTTCGTAAGTTGCCTCGTGCTCGAACTCGTATCCGTAGTTCTGACCGAACTCCATGACAGCGTCGATGATGGTCTTAGGATCAGTATCCTTGGGCACCACAATCTTGATCGAGTCGGTCTTGATGTGAATGACCTGGTAGCCGAACTCCTGCACCATCTGCTTGCAGAGAATCATGAAGAGAGCTCCACGCTTTGCCACAATGTTGTCGACATTGCGAGGATCACGGAATGCGTTTTCAAACTTCTGCATGGTGAGCCCGTAAACGATGTTGATAACAATCTTAAGCGCGTATGCCAGAGCGTCAGAACCAGAAGTGTCCTCGAGGTACTTGGCAAGCCGTCCACCAAACATTTCCCTAGCCTCGTCGAAGTTCTTACGCTTAATAGCGATACGAGCCTTCTTGATTTCGGCATAGTTCTTGGTGTACTCATCTCCAAAGAGGTTGAGCAGCTCGATCGAGGTCGGATGCATAGATGCAACGTCCAGGAGCACAACGTTCTCGTACATACCTGGCTCGGCATAAACGTACCCACCTTCACCTGTGATCTCACCATGGAAAGTCGACTTACCACTCTCAAAGGTGTATCCGGGGAATTCATCAGCAAGGTTCGTATAAACGAATTCCTCCTGCGGCCGACGGTTCTCACCGAAGACAATACGAGCCGCGTGCTGCTGAGTAGTAGCGTTAGCCGAAAGACCGGAAAGCTCAGACAGAATCTGACGAGCAATGAAGTCTTCCTTACGAGCATCAAACACTGCCTCAGTTGCGCGCACATCGTTTTCACAATATGCTGCAATCTGATCCCACATGTCTTCTGGCGCTGGCTTGTCCCATGGAATACTCATCTCAACGTGAGGAATATCCAGATCGACTTCCCACTTCTTCAAGCTCTTCTTCTCATTTGCGAAGTCAAAGACGTCGGTATAAGAGAGGTTGTAGGCTTCACCGAAGGTGGCATTCGGTACGTTGCTGATCAGCTTCTGACTGAGCTTGTAAAGCCGCTCGTTGTCATAACCAAGATAGCGAGCATACAGAATGTGATTGTCGTACTTCCGGTTGTTGAACCCGACGAGACGAAACTTGAGAAGTTGCTCGACCTCTGCAGGTGATGGGTTGATCATGGTAGTGACGTTCTCAGCACCATAATACTTCCAGCAGATCATGAAGAGGTTGGAATATACCTCAAGGTCAAAGATGACGATTGGTACTTCCTTAACCTCCTCTTCAACATCCTCATACTTCTCTTCCGACACCTCAGAAGCAAACTTCATCTGAGCTACCAGACGCATAGCCGGCAACGCTTGGTTGGTCGAGTTTCCTGCAAAGGCAAGGATCTTGTTACGCATGTCAGTCACGTCATAGACGAGGTCTGAGGCATACGCATCTTCTAGAATCTTATGAATGAAGTCCACACTAGATTTGGTACCAGGATGAATCTCCTTCCGCAGGTTCCGGTCGATCAATTCCCGGAGAGCTTTCTCCGACTTGATCTGGTCTGAATTCATCACTTTTTTCTCCTTGGTTGGAAGTGCTCCAGGATGGAGAGTTGCCACGGGTATATTGTTACACCGAGACAATCTTCTACGAAGGCTTGCATCTCCATTAAAGACTTTGACTTCGATTCCATCGTCGTAGACCGACGAGAGTTCCGAGACGTCTCCGTCATAGATATAGTGGAGGTGGATGCCCGCGCCACTCTTGGAGAACTCCGCGTATGTGCTAGGCCACGAGCTCGCTTTCTCGAGGCTCCTTTCCGCGCTTTTTTCACCGGTTGCATCCCTCAAATCGAAGTCGATCACAATATGATTCTGCGGTACCTTAACGTAATGCTCTTGGGTAGTGTCAAGATCCTGCAGCATAGTATGGACTACTTTAGAATCGGCAGGAATATACTCTTTACCATCCTTACCGATCCTCGGGTTGTTCGTCCAGAACTTCATGTAACCGTCGTCGTTCACAGAATACTGCGCCGGCATGGTTGCCATCTCACGATCGAACAGGCTTTCGGTTTCGTCCATTACCAAAGAGAACACTCGAGCTTCCTCGACATGCTTCTGTGACTTGAACTTGTCAGCAGTAAACCCGGTGTACCAGCTGCGACTGCGTGTTCCATCCTCTGCAATGTGAACGTCTTCGAAGTTCTCGAAGTAATTCTTAAGCTCCTCACGGAACTTGTACATCGGCATAGAGAATGAGAGATCAGCTTCTTTAACGTAATCCTTGTACAGATCGAAAGCTCTTTTGAGACTAATTCCCTCCGGGTCTTTTAGGTCCTCCCAATGCCACTCAACGAAGTTGAAGAACACGTCAGTTTGCAACATCATGTCCTCCGGCACATACCCCGAGTAGTAATCCTTACCCATGTTGCGATAAACCTCGAGGGCGTGAGACGCAATTGCCCCAAGCTCGAACTCAATACGCGACATAAGTGCCTGATACTTACGAGGACTAACCTTGTTACCCGTAGGCTTCACGTCGATGAGACGACGCAACAGACCGCTCTTCGAGTCCGTAATCTTCACAGGCTTGTTAGTACCCATGAAGAGGAAGGCGTTGAAGAACATGTCATACGAAGGCTTGTACTTCTCGTTTACATTCATTACCTCATGCGAGACAATAGAGTTGAGAGTGGTGTTGTCTTCGATTTTGGAGAGGTCGCCATCATGCTGTATCGCCACAAGCGGGTTGCTTTTGAAGGCTTCAGTGGCAAAGGCATTGTTATTACCAGTGAGCTGCTTGGCATTGAAGGTAACGAAATATCCTTCAGTGAGCTTTTGCAGGATGAGTAGGAAGGTAGACTTACCAGTACCAGCGGCTCCGTAAAGAACAACAAATTTCTGGATCTGTTTAGCATCTCCGGCAATAATAGCTCCGAGAGCCCACTCAAGCTTGGCTCTCTCATCAGGAGAGTATAGCGTTCCAATGAGCTCATCGTATGCTGAGTAATCTCCGGGTTGTAATGAATATGCCAGTCGTCTTGAAACATAGTCTTCTTTTTTCACCTCCGTATTAGCAAATGTCAGGTCCACGTCAAGCTGTGTGCTGTTGTCACTAAGATGTCCGATGTAATTCCTGAATTGCAACCACGTATTCGTGCTGAAGTTGCCCAGGTACTTACGATGAACTTCCGTAACTGGTTCGGTGGTTACCTCATAAGCTTTAATATCCTCGTCTACTAGACGCTGAACATCGTACTCATCGGTTGACCAAAGACCCTTTGCTTCGTCCCAGATGGCATAGAAACTCCGGCCTCGGACCATAAGATCCTTGGAACGGATGACCTTGAAGTCAGGATATACCTCAACAACTCCAAGCTTTTTGCCTTCTAGCGGCCGCTCCTTAATTTGATCGAAATCCATTGGGCCTCCTTTCAGGAGCGTTTGCTATACATTGATGTTCTCCATCAAGTATTGGGACATTTGGTACCATATCTCGACTTCCCGCTGGTCGTGTCCAGGGTGTCGAAGAGGGAACAACCCCTCACTTCCATCTGCTCGATAGGTGCGGTTGACGACTCCACGAATAAGTTCGTCAATTTCAATCTGGACCTGGTCGTTAAACATCTCATCGACGTAACGACGCAGGTCCAGATTATCCATTAATCTCCAGAACCAATAGTCGGTACCCATCTGGGTCTCGAAATCCATTCTGCCGGCGAGGGCGACGACCATCTCAAGGAAACTGCATGGCTCTGATAGCCACATCCCATCGACGTCGCCGCCCTCTTCCTCATCTACAAATCGCTGGCGCAAGTCCAGACCATCGTAGAGTCGGTTGTCATCATTAGGAATGAACCAGCTGAACTCAACCTTGTAAAGCTGCACGCACAGAAGCCAATGACTCCTTGCCGGATTACGCTGAGTGTCTGGTTCAAGTTGACGGTGTAGCCAGGTTAGATACCGCTCATCGAGTGTTCCATTAGTCGCCATCACTCTCCCGCATCTTGAGCGGCTTCGTCATCATCCGCTTCATTTCATCCTCTGGGATGATGTTAAGGACCACACGGGTGTACGTCCGGTCGTCACGAGTGACCTCGTAGTCGTTCTCCTGACGCTCGTCACGGATATAGACCTGGTTCTCGTCGGTAGTTCCCTGGCCCCACTTCTGATCGAAGAGCTCACCCAGAACTTGCTTGGGGTTCGGAACGATCTGCTCACTCGAGTCGATGAGCGTCTCATCCCCTTCGAAATATGTCAGCTCGAGCTTCGAGTAAGGGCTTTCGCTCTCCATGTACTCGTCGATCGAGATGACATACGGACCGTTGGGATCACGAACCGTTGTGAAGCTGGGCACAGAAGGCACCGGAATATCCGCGTCAGCATCAACGTCGTCTACCTGGCCCGGGAAAGTAACTCCGCCGTAAGGAACAGTCTGACTCTTGAACTTCTCGATGATGCCCTTGACGTCTACCTGATTCTCAGGATCGTCATCATCAGACTCCGTCGGCTTCGGATCTGCCGAGTCGTACTCATCGATCACACCTGGATCTTCAAGAGGCTGCTCATGCTCGAGCGGACCGGTCTCCGGGTGAAGCTCAGCAACGGCCGATTCCGGAGTTGCATAGGGACCAGTCTTGTTGGCGCGATGAATATCGTCAATCCAGTCAGCCCGGATCTCTTCGACTGCTTTGTTGAAGCCCTTGGTTGCCCGGCGCATCGCTGCGAAATATCCGATGCCGAAACCGGCTCCCAGTCCTGCCGCGACAAGACCAGCGTATTTAAGTTTGATGTTCATTACTTCTTCTCCTGAGTTTTGGTAGCCGGCTTGCGACGGGGGTTTCTTTTGACTGGCGGTTTGCTCGGCTCCATGTTTTTCCGAAGCTCCTGCAAGGCGGGGTTATCCCGAAATGGAGTTTGAGTGAGGTGCTCTTTTGGAACGTAAGGCATCTTCTTAAGACCACCTTCTTTTGGTATGATGAACTCTCGCGCTACTTCATCGGTGAAGACTTCGTCACCAATCTGCTCAAGGTTCTTGAGAAAGAGCTCATGGTCAAACTTAGTTCCGTCAGGCGCAGGAATATGCTTGACAGGTGCCTCTACGAGATTCTTGGTGTCCTTCATGGCCTCAGTCAATTCTTTGATCTGAGCAGAAGTCTTAAGAGTATCCTCACTGAATTTATTTGGTCGGGGTTTGGGCTTCGGAATTTCCATCATTCTCTCCTTGTAAAGTGAGAGGCCGCAACGATACTTTTCAAATAGCATTGCGGCCTCTGTGTAACTTTGAACTGCTAGTGATTAGATCTTGTCGTAGATCACCCCGTCGACGTTGAAGTCGAGCCAGATGTTCTTTTCCCAACCGTTGATGAAGTTGCGCTTGGACTGAGTGGATGCGTCATACAGACCAAAGTCGATGAAGTTGTCACCGTCCTTGCTGATGATCCATCCCACAACTGCACCTTCAGGGGTGTGCGGGAATCCGAGACGCTCATAAACCTCATTGAGGAAGATGTGCCCGGTTGCAAGCAGCTTGTCATTGAGTCGGTTCTGCTCGGACGTCAAGAAGAACTGGTTGTAACCAGCTCCATCCTGCCAGTAGTCATTACCCTCATCAAAGACACGAGCGTACTTGCTCATCTTGGTCGGGTCGACCTCAGTGACCACAGTCTTCTTACCGTCAGGACCCTTCTCCGAAGACTCGGTGATGCCCAGTCGGTAGTCCCGATCTTTGTCTGCACCGAGGTCCTCGATCACACGAGCACGGTAAGCCGCGAAGCTCTTCTCAACTGCGTTGTATGCAGCGACAAGTGCGACGTTACGCTTACGCATGATGCCGTGACCTGCAAGGATTGCTCCAGCACCGGAGATAAAGAGGGACGTAGCAGGGCCATAGAGCTTGGTGAACTCCAGCACGTTTCTCAAATATACTCTGTAAAGCTGGCGCTTGTAGTTGGCCTCGGTGTACTCTTCAACCTCGTCAGGGTTTTCCTGAGAGAGAGCATAAGACTGCTTCGTGTCGTTGACACGGCGCTCAGCACGAGCAACCGTTTCTTCAAGACGAAGGGTAGAACGAACCGCGAGAAAAGCTCCGGCGGACATACTGACAAGACCAACGCCCGTCAGAATCTCCGGCGCGTACTTCTTGACCAGCAGCCCACCTCGGCCTACAACACCGTTGAGGCTAGTTGGTACCATCATTTTTCTCCTTCATTTCTATTTCTAGTTGTTTCTCTTCCGGAGTCTTAGGTCGGACTCGGAATTCTTGTCGAACGCTGAATCTGTGATCCTCTTCTACAAGGATGTTATCAGCTCGGATGATTGTGACGGGGTATTCTTCGATCACGTAGTAAAGCGCAAATACTTCAGGAGACAGACCAGACGCATGGACCATCGCCTCAAGCCATTGCTCTTTGTCGTAAGCGATCGAGTCAACGATGTTCATGACGAACTCTTGAAACTGGAAAGGCCCGTCTCCTGTGTCAGGCATTTGGGTGATCTTCAGCCAAGCCGGGTCGGATACTTCCAATAGGCCCGTGATCGGTAAGCCCTCCGGCGTTGACCATGAACTCGGAAGCGGGGGACAGCCCGTATAGACTCTGTCCGCTTTTAAATTCGAACCCAAGAGTCTCAAGATCTCCTGATTTGACGTTTCGCCGCTCGTTAACTTTTGAAACGGTACCGAATCCTGCGACATAATCACCTACCGCTATCTCACTTGCTGGGATGTTTAGCATTAGATCTTCTTTCTCCACATAAGGGGCTCGTGCATAGAATCTGCAAATTCCCAACCCGCTTCAAAAAGAATCTTGACGACATCTTGAGGTAGACCTGAGATGACAGAAACATTCTCGATGATCTCTGCCTGCAGCGAAATATCCATTATCGGATAGGCTTAGTCGCCGGCAGATCAAGCACGAATCCGTCTCGAACACTGGTGATAGTGGCACCACGCAAGTCGAACCACCCCCACTTGTCATCTGCATAGCTGCCCGTGATCTGCACAAGCTCATACAGATCGGACACCGCTGCTACATCGTAACGATCTACGATATCGATGAGGCTTGACAGAACCAGCTCTGCCTCGGCACGGGTTTGAAGCACGATGTTGTCGAAGTTGTGAGTAGCCATATCTCGTGATGAGATCTCCCTTGAAGGGGTTGTGGTACCACCATTACGACTGATCAAGTTATAGTTAACCTGACCTGGACGGCGACTTCCGTTACCGGGAATCCCAACACTCTGTCCGAACAGAGCACGGTTAGCACCCTGTGAGATCATGTCAAATATAACTGTCTTGATAGCCGGCACTGCCACCTCAAAGAGGAGATAGTCACCAACACCGCGTGCATCATCACCTGTAAAAGCCTGACGAAGACGCGATGCGAGCTTTGGCTTCTGCTTAACCGCTGTCACACCCTCGAGAGGAACGATCTTAGGCTTAACTTTGCCCTCTTCGGTTGCGCCCTCTTTGCTTTTCTTGCTGTTGGGTGGGAATGCGGCACGGTTAACTCGAGCTGGATCAACCAAGGGGGTCTTTTCTTCATTTTCAGGCATGTTTTGTCCTTTTGCTTAGAAAAGCTAAATGGGTTGTTATACCCACCTAGCTAAGTTACTACTGGTTGTCCGACTCAGGCTTGTTGTCGTCCTGCTTTTTCTGGAGATCTTCGTCTGATGCGTGAAGAAGCTCCTTCTCCCAATCAGCCAAAGGCTCTTTATCACTCGGCTCGATTGCGTGATCGGCTTTCGGGTTGAACAGAGCGCTCACCTTTTCTGCGTAGTTGTCGATCTGACTGGAGACGTGCTTTGCGGAAAGATCGCCCAGAACACCGGACAATCCCCAGCCTCCGATGGAGACCATGACTTTCTGGATCTTGCCAGAATCAAGGGGCGTAGTTGCCTTAACGAGATTGCCGACGACTGCTCCGACGCCGGCGCTTACTGCGAGTTCAGCTACACCTTTCAGAAGGCTAAGCTTGTTGATTGTTGCCATGTTGTTCTCCTTTCAAGAGACAAATATAAAGCACCGGTTAGGGTCCTTCGTTATAGTGCATGTTATTTGTGCGAATGTTTACTTACTCGTGAAGATGGCGTTCTTGTACTCGAAGCTGGGGGAGTAGGCGATCGTGATATCTGCGGCGTCAGCAACGCTGAAAGCCTCGTTCCACTTCATCGTCTGTCCAGCAAGAAGCGGGCCAGCGGGGGTGTCGCCGATGTTCTGACCGAAGTCCGAGATCGCTGCAGCCTGCTGTCCACCGGAGGTAGCTGTGGGCCACCCAGCCTGGTCGAGAGTCTTGTCCGAGTTGTTGGTAACTACGAGAGTGACCTGAATATAAGTCATTCCAGCAGTCGCTCCAGCCGCCTCAGGAGAAGGCGTGTATGGCGCTGCAGGGCTCACCGAGACGCTGACACCGTCCTTGTAGGTCACTACCTCGCCGAACTTCTTGACCAAAGGATCGGTCACAGGAGCAGGTGCCGGCTTCTCAACGGTTGCCGAGGAGGCCTTGGGATCTGCGTGGGTGGAACCCTGAACGGCGCATCCTGACATCAGGAGAACGACGGGGAGGGCGATTGCGATGCTGATTTTCTGGATGGTGTTCATTTTAGGTTTCTCCTTTCAAGAGAATTTATTTGTTGGTAAAAGTGTCGTTTTTATTACATAGCCTGGCAGGGCTTGTAACTGACCAGCTCACTTTAAGGCTGGAGGACGACATTCCCATCTGACTGCCATCAGCGTGCCCGCCCAGGGACTCGAACCCTGGATCTGTCAGAGGATATGAACATTATTTAGAGGTTCATACTTGAAGACGCTACCGTCTCGCGGGCTACCTCTCATCGCCTATCTTGAAAGGAGGTTTGTGGCGATGAGAAACTTGTTACTGCTGCGGTGCCTGGCCCGGGAAGAGATCCGTGCGAGGTGTGGACTGCTGAGTTACACCTTCCGCCGGAACTGCCGCATCTGGAACCGGAGTTCCACCGTAAGGGTATCCGTCAGGTCCAGCAGTCGGTGTCTGATACTGCTGAGGAGGCTGAACTTCCTGGGGCGCGGAGAACTGTACAGGCTGAGCGGGGGCAGTATCCTGCTGTCCCTGAGGAACTCCAAGACTTCCGGGGGTACCTGCTCCGCCCGCAACCGGAGGAGTAGGCCGCTCGGTGTTTGCACCAGGCCGAAATCCCTTGACTGCCTGTGCCTCACGATTCTTCGCAGCAATGTCTGGAGGAAGAATTGCGTTGATGAACTCCGCGGAATATCCACCGTTCTGAAGGAGCTCCATGATGAGAACAGAGTACGGCTCCGAGTTCTCAAAGCGAGCCCAGACCTCGTCGGACTTGAAGAAGGATTCACCATCCTCGCTCTTCTCACCATAGGTCCACTTGAGGATCTTGCGGAACTCCGGCATAACGACAGAGCCCTTATCTGAGGCACTGATCTTAGCCAGGGTCTCTGACCAGGTTCCATCGGACTCGAGCTCACGCATGGCAAGCTCGGCCTTGGTCAAGTTGAAGTAGAAATCTTTCGTGACCTGCTGGCCGTTGAAGTTGGTGTATGTAATCGGCTTGACGAGCATTGTTTTCCTTAAATTGCGTTGTGGTCAAAGACCTGGTTTGCGGTTTTCTTGTAGGTGTCGACGTATGTTTGGTGCCGTGTGACATCGTGTGTGACTTCGAAATATAGCCCGTCACCTGGAACTGTGGTGGAGATCATTGCTTTCCAGTTGCCCAGAATATAGGTCCACCAGACAATGTAGAGCTGCTCGACCGTCAACTCGTCTTCACCAGATTCGGCTGTGACAACTGCGTGAGCACCAACTACATACTGCTTGGCGTAGCGAAGGAAACGGTTAGGATCTTTGTCGTAATCCGAGGTGTCTTCGAACGGGGGATCTGCCTTGGAGGCCCACTTGGGTACCGAACTTCCATCGGGAAGTTTATCAATAGCCTCCTTCGAACATTGGGGACATAGTCCAGGTCCACCACAGCGCGCTCGGACTCGCTTGTACGATTCATCGTCGCTTGATGTTCCCGGAATATGATGTCCGTGACTTGTTAGAGCCATCTTGGGTCCCTTTCTTCATCTGCTGGTTGTGCTTTGACGATCTCTCGGTAAGTGTCAGTCCACTGGCGGCCTGTCCAAAAGCGATCGTGAGTCACACTCCAGATCTTGTACCCGATGGAAGTGTCGTCTGGAGGGTTTTGCTCACTTTCCGGTAGCGCGTTAGTTACTTCATCCATTAGATAGTGGCTCTAGGAAACGCGTAGATAAAGAGCACAATACCCAGTACAAGGTTGAATGCTCCGATGAGAGACAGCCCGG
>Ga0247742_10000149_pt1 | contig 60023 bp, 71 predicted proteins | sample UWRJL208509C2_FD_180944 | JGI IMG/M metagenome (GOLD analysis project Ga0247742, IMG submission 180944) | Plant litter microbial communities from Arlington Agricultural Research Station in Wisconsin, United States - UWRJ-L208-509C-2 | ecosystem: Environmental > Terrestrial > Plant litter >...
TACAATGCCAGATGTGGTCGATATGCAGGGTCTGAGCTCGCCGAGCATAGTGCGATTTCGAATTGATGAGGTTGGCTCTATTTGTCAGTGGTCCGCATTGATGCGTTGGGCCGCTCCGCAACCTGGCCATGTTCCAACCTCTACCAAGGGCCTCGGTCATCGCGTCGCTGCATGGCTCTGTCGATGCTGAGCTTAAATCTCTCAAGCTGATTTCCAGAAGTCTCCAATCTGCGTTGACGGCACATGAGCTAGAGTTGGAAATTCTGTCTAGGGTTTACTACAAAAATAAAAGCCAGCATCGGGGCTCACTTTTCTGGCGAAATATCGTCGAACTCCGTCGATATTCTGAGTGTCTCGTGAAAGCTCAGCTCCTAATCTCAGTTAATGTTCTGAGGTGTATGTTCTATGGTTCAGATGCGCCAAGGTACATATCTAACCACGTTCGTCAAACTGGGACTGAATTGTTGTTTAGAACAAATTCTATGAAGGGGTCGTGGAGTCAATTCCCTGACGCGAGGTCACTTTCGCGAACGCTGAAAAATGCCCAGATCGTGGCTGGACTAACGGAGAAGGTGTTCATGACTCTTCAGTCCCCTGACCGTCGCACTAATACCCAACACATAGATGTCGGCCGCCTGTCTGAGGGCATATGTGTATGTGCCTCAAATTGAAGCGCGAAATTAACGCGTCCGTAATGCATCGCTGCAGATCTTTTCATCGCTCTCTGCAATCAGCTGCATTCCTTCAGCTTCTCCTCTTATGTGTCGCTGTGTCATCCAGAATGCGAGCTGTGTCGTTGGAAATGCAGGGTCTTACGCAACAGACAATAGCATCCATCACTCGACTCCTCGCTATCCATAAAGTGAGTGGGACAAGTCCGATGCGCGAGGATCCATTAACGGCTTTCTCCTCAGCAAAGCACGGGCGGAACTATAGTCTCAAGTGCCGTTTCAGCGATGGAGAGCTCTGCGTTGCTCCCCATCGGCGAAGACTTACCATTGAACCTTCCGATTCTAACGGTTGAAATCCGAGAGCACCTCCCGCCCCCCACTTCTACGGCACCGATGTCCCTTTTAGACGAACCCGCTCATCACGAGCCCGAAACCCAACCGAAAGGCGAGATCTCACGTAAGTCAAAATGCATTCCACCGATCATGCGCTTTTCACAGCATCTGCGATTCCAGAGCGCAAGATTTCCAACAAAGAATCCAAGCATCCTACCAACGAGAAACCCGCCATGCCGAAAAAGAAAAAGCGAAAAGCGCCTAAAAACGAAATAGACGATATATTTGGGTTCTGACAACACCCAGACGCGTTATTTTTTGTGATCTCCATTTGAATGACCACCTCACTATCTCCCTTGCTTGTATTAGAATAGTCCGATGAACCTGAGGGATGGTGGAGATTTTTCGCATTTGTCGACTGCGTTACGCCCTTTCGTTACCGATGCGCCCATGGTAACCCTTATGTGTTAGTCCGCTAAAAACTTCTATCATCGTCATGTCAACCGAAGGGCCTGGGTCTGGAAAGCAAGGGGACGGCAAGATATTAAACATAACTCAGCTCTGAAGACGCAAATAATGGGCTTTTTGAATCGACCAAAGTTGTATTGGGGAGCATCATACAAAGTGATCGTTGAAGTAGGATAGGTAGTGCTTTCCTAAGGCCGGCAAACTACTAAGGTAGTAAAAAACAAATAAAAAGGTGGTAAAAAAGGCATCCGGGGCCCAAATGCAGCAGCGCAAACGTGGAGTTGCGAGAAGTATGAGAAAGTCCAACAAGAAACGGTATATGGGGTGATGATTAATCTAGCAGGTCCATCGTGTGGTGGGCGGATATCCTGGGGTCTACTACGGCTACAAGGGTGTCACTGACCAGTCCAAAGGGCTTCGACATCGTGATTAGAGCATCAAGAAGGTAGCGAGAGCAGCGACGATGCTGACGAGGACCTTTGAGGAGGCCACCACTGACAGAGCACCGCTAGTCTGGTTGCCGAGGTTAGCCAGGTTGGTGGTTGATGGGGCGGGGACATTGGTCGTGGTAACTGGGGCAGGTGTGGGCGGGGGAGTGTTGGAGTTGGCGTTGAGAGCATCACTGAGGTCCTGAGGGATCAACAAGGGGGTGGTGCCAGCAGCGCCGAGGTCAATAGCGCCGTTGTCCTTGATAACCTCAGAGTTGGCCGCGAGGAAGGTACGGGTGTACATGACGTTTTCAGCGACGTATTCGTGTGCCCACTCAGGCATGCTACCCATATCGATGTTGGAGCCCCATTTGGCAGCATCAGCATTGCCGGCGGTCTTCTGCTCACTGTAGGTCTTGTAAGCGGCGACATCCGAGTTCTGAAACCTTTTGTTAGTAAAAGAGAGCAAGCTAAGCAAGTGTCACTCACGTTGGCAGCAAGTGCGGGCATCATTGAACCGACAGACGAGGGTGCACCAGCAAGAGCATTAGGGGGGTTGATGATACCGAACATACCCTTTTGACAGTGAGTGGGGGTGGCGCAGTAGAAGAAGGTCGGGGAGGTATCATTCACGACTTGCGTGAACACAAAGTCCTTGTTCTGCGTTCCCGAGGCGAAGAGAGCATCGGCAGTCTTGTTGCAAGGAAGTAGCGAAGACGATTTGGTGACGGTGTGGTTGTTAGCACCCCACATGAATTTAATGGTATCACCGACGGAGGCATTGACGGCGAAGGGGATGTAGCGGAGGACACCTTGAGTGGGAGCGACGATGACGGTGTGGGTAGCACCCGATCCACCTGAGCTTGCCTCCGTGGGGGAGGCCTTGTAGGTCATAGTGGAGGATTGGCCGAAGGAAGCAACGCATTCTGAGGGGAGATATCATAAATCAGCTGACGAAACTATCTCGGAGAATGCTGAACATACGTTGGACACAGTCGTTGTAGCCATTGCTGTTCCAGTTCGAACTGCCTGAACCGTAGCTTGAGCCGTAGCTTGGCGCGGTCGTGGTCATAGCGTGCTGGGTGGTGGTTGCCATGACATGTTCCTCCTTCTTGGAGGAGGTGGTGGTCATGACATGCTGCATCACCGATGTCGTCGTGGCTTCGTGCTTCATAACCGTCGTGGTGGAGGCCTCGTACTTAGGCGCATCCTTCGCGGGTGGGTTGTAATTGACGGGCGGGTTATAATTGTTGTAGTTATTGTTGCCCATCTTGGCAACGACGGTCCTAGTCAGATTGGTAAGTATATTGGCTATAGGATCATGATAGGAAACATACGGCTTGCTCCCCTCAGTGACGGGGACACCGTAAGGGGCAGAGACAGCAGGCTCGTTGATAGAGCTGTCCGGACGAGGAAGGGCAGCAGCAAAGCCAGACAGGAGTGCGACAGCACCAAGGAAAGGAGTGATGAAAACCATGATAGATAATTGAAAGGACCGTGGTGTGTTGTTGGACTAAACGAATAAAACCTCCCTGGGAGACAGCTGCTTTGGATCTCTGTCAAAGAGGATGATCTGGCGAACGAAGGTAAGGAGTATGTTAAGCGCCCACAAGATGACAGATACTGACCTTGAAGAACGAAAGATTGACTGGTCGAAGATCAACTCGACAAAAAAGAGAGAAGAAAACGAAAGGAAGGAGAACGAAAGAGGCGGCCTGAAGGAAAGGGTGAAAGTCAAAAAGTTAGGCAGCCAGGTATTTATTCCATGGTAGCATCGCCACCATGGAAACAGAGATCATGAGGAGTCGTTATAGATATCTGCTTATGGGAACAGTTTCTGATCTCGCTCCTCTGCCGCAGGGCCGATCCTCTTATTCTCCCCCCAATATTCTATTCAGATACCTCCTGTATATTTTCGAGCCCTCGATTACTTACTTGCACCTGGGATGCCTTGGCCTACGAACAAGAATACTGGGCTTCATGAGCTCTCGTTCGTCCTCTGGCGTGCCGCCTTGCTGACAACTCTGAAGTTGCGATGGTTGCCTGCCTTACGGCCACCTCGGATTGGTTGCCAAACCCATATTCTTGGAATCTTAGCATGGTGTCCTATCTACTGGGTCTAGCCGGTCCCTTTGTCTACACTTCTGGTTTGGTTGTCGGGAAGCACTTCTCTGACCAATGAAAAAAAGACAAATATATGCATCTCAGACATGCGGTTGGGCGACATCAGATGTCAGGTAATCAATGTGATGTTGATTTGCTGGTCTGTGGTCTACAAGGAAAATCATTCTGATACCAACTGCCAGTCCTCGTCATCCTGTGCTAGATATGATTGCGATACTCTGGTCCTCGAACGGTCGTGGCGTTGCGCTTGAGATCCCTCATCATCTTCAGTCGGTCAGTACCGCTGGCTGTTCTTGCGGGCGTCTCCTCCGTGAGATTTCCGCCGCGGAAAGGCTTCTCCGTCGAGCGATCCGGCGCAGTGGACCTATCGGAGTGGTAGTTATCTGGACGGTTACGACGCTGGGCTGGCTGGGCGGGACTTGGTACTTCTTGGCCGCGATTGTTAGGGCGTTCGGGATGCGCAACGCTGCCTTTCAGTCCCCTCTCTCGTTCACTGAAAAGCCACTCAGGGAGCTCGGCAGGGGTGCGTGCCCTGGCAAGATGATACGCTCTCATGACTTTCGTCAAATGCGACTCGTCCTCCACTGCAGATGTATCGATTAGATTGGACTTTCCAACAACAGAGGAAATCGATCTCACTTTCGTTTTCTGCTCCATAACCCAAAGGCGCAGCCGCCATGCCGTTTGCCCAAACTTTGCTCACCTCCTGTGTCAAGGCGGAAGCGGCTTCGGTGACGCGAGTCCAAACGAAACCTGTGTCGGTATAACTGACAGAGGTGCTGCAAAAAACACTTCAATACCGGCCAACTTCCTTGAGCGATTTTCGCACCTCTCATCCTTCATCACTTCCCCTCGTCCAACTTCTTTATATCCTACATCTTCGTTGCTGGGAAGTGTCGTCGTTGAAGATCGTGAACTTGTTGGCCCTCGTTCCCAGAATGATGACCCGGAAGATGAACTAGAAGTGGTGGACGCCGATCCACCTGAGCGACGAACGCGTCTTGTCTCGTCCACAGGAGGGCGACTCTGGTACACTCTCTGGGCGGTGTCTTGCACTCGGTCGCGTACGGCTGGGGCTGCTCTGGTTCGAGTCGAGGAGGCAGATCGTAAAGAGCGAGGCGGCTGCTCTGGTTGGCGCCTTGGGATTTCGGGCGTCTGAGATCGAGCAAGGCGGGCCCTTGGATTCGTTGGAAGACCAGCGGGGACGCGAGACATAGATTCAAAATTCTCTGAATTTGAGTCAACAGAAATAAAAACCAGGGACCAGCTGGTGGAGTGCGCTGCACAACGAGAAGAAGGAAAGAGCGGGCAACGAGGGGAAAGGTTACGGGGTAGTTGTAAAGTAAGAAACGATTGTCTACTTATCTTTGAACTCGTCAAGATTAGTTACTACGGTCCCAGGCAATGTACTTTGGATCACATGTATTATTGTTGTATCTGACAAATCACATCATATTGAGCAATACCGCCACAACCTATACTTAGACGTCGACAGCGGTCACACAAATGCTTGCTGTTGCTTTTCTTTTCCCCTACCAATCACTGCCATGCTACTATCTAGTGGTCTGGGCCGTGGTGTCCGTATTGCCTCCAGGGCGACGCAGTCCTACGCAACCATAGCTGGGAAATACAAAGTCCTCGTTGTCGGCGGAGGTACAACTAGATTCCATCCTTGTGGTTCTACACATTCTCTAACCAACCATCCGACGGCCAGGAAGCGGGGGGTTATCGGTGGCTCAGCAAATCTATAATCGCTTCAAGGCTGCTGGGAAACCTCTGGGCGATGGAGAAATCGCGATTGTCGATGCCGCGAAGGATCACCACTACCAGGTACGCCTCATGGTGCCTTCCTTTGAGTTCCTTATTCAATTCTGTCCTCTTGCTGTAGCCTGGATGGTACGTTCCGCTGTGCTAGACTCTAGCAACAGTTCCCTCCCTCATCGTGACGCTTCTTCAGGACGCTTGTTGGTGCTGGTCTCAAGTCGAAGTCCGACCTCAATCGGCCGTTGGCCAGTCTTGTGCCGACGCACATCTCACTCATTCCTGAGAATGTAAAGACTTTCTCTCCTGACTCATCCACTGTCACTACGACTTCAGGAAGAGACATCTCTTATGAGACTCTGGTCGTCGCTGCTGGACTTCAAATAAACTTTGGCGCCATCAAGGGTCTTCCAGAGGCGCTTGCGGACCCGGCATCTGGTGTTTCCACCATCTACTCATACGACACCTGCGATAAAGTCTGGACTGATATAGAAAACCTGAAATCTGGCAATGCTGTCTTCACTCAACCTTCTGGAATCATTAAATGCGCTGGCGGTAAGATAAACTTCCATTCCACGCACTGGTATCCCTGACGCGCCTCACTAGCGCCACAGAAAATTATGTGGATGGCATGGGACAGATTCAGGCAAACGAATCGGGGTAGTCTCAAAGTAGACTTCTACACCGGAATGCCTACGTTGTTCAGCGTGAAGAAGTATTCGGACGCGCTAGACGCCCTTCGAAAGGAGCGTGGCGTAGGGGGTTATTTCGGACATGATCTCGTCTCTATCGATGCCGGAAATCGAAAAGCCACCTTCAAAAAAGCGAGCGACGGAACTACTACCAATGTCGACTTTTCGTTACTGCACGTCACGCCACCTATGGGACCGCTTGATGTATTTAAGGGATCGCCGATTGCAGACGCCGCGGGATGGGTCGTTGTCGATAAGGCTACCCTTCAGCATGTCAAGCCCGAGTATAGCAATATCTTTGCTCTAGGAGACTGCTCCTCGCTCCCGACATCCAAGACGGCGGCTGCGATCACTGCACAAGCACCCATCTTAACCGAAAACCTGTTTTCTTTGGTGGATAGCGGCAAAGTGGCGGTTGGAGAGTATGATGGGTATACGAGTTGCCCTGTTTGTGGATCTCTGATCGTATGATTGGTCAATTCTGACGATATTCTATCAGCTGCTCACCGGATATGGTGAGCTTATGCTTGCAGAGTTTAAGTATGGTCTAGAGCCCAAAGAATCGTTCGGCGAATACTTTGATCAGAGCAAGAGCAATAGGTAAGTAGTAATACTGACCCCCGAGTTCCCCCGCTAACAAACTCTGGGCTTTCAGATTCTTTTACCATCTCAAGAAGGTATCAACAACGTTAATAGTTTCTAGTCTATCTCTCACTGTTCTTACTCGTGCAGGATGTTTTCCCTTACGCCTACTGGAACTACATGGTAGGACCCTATTCCCCGATCCTTAATGGTTCTATAACTGATGTCTCGCAGGTGAAGGGAGAATGGTTCGGTTCAAAAGGTCTGAAGCGGCCGACTTTTGATTAGTTGACGGTAAAAGTAATGTACAAAAACGAAGTTTGGGACAGGGGCCTTTCCCTTTGAGGTCATGTGCACAGACGCGACGCGTGTATTACCTAATCAAAGCATGTGGGAAACACGTTGATTGTGCCATGTCTGATGAACGAACTTGGACCTGCTCCTCAAGATAGCGCAAATCCCCGTAATCTTCCCTGGAGGCACCTCGTTGCAGTGACACATCTTACTCCTGACGCTCATCACCTTCTGCTCTCGCCATGTCTCGCTTGACGTCAGCGCAGGTGATCAGCCTAGGAGAGTATCTGGAACCGGACTTTGACCCATCGTCATTGACCGTATCTCAACTTCTTGGAGTTCTGGGCTTTCACAACATTAGGTATCCGACACCATATACAAAGGGAAAGCTTGTGCTGCTATTCAATGATGAAGTCAAGACCCGCGCCAGCAAGTTCAAGAAGGAGAGGATAATGAAAGAGAATAGCATTGCCAGCGAGGAGGGCATCACTGACGGGGTTACAGGACAGCCGTTGGGTAACAAAGGAAAGGTGAGTAGGCTCTTCGACTTGACAGTGGATTGCTTTTAAAGTGTCTTTAGGCGCCTCTCGGTAGACGTTCATCGCGACGCCTTTCGACTATCAAAGTCGAGGATGATAGCTCGCCACCACGCCCAGATCCAGTCAGTACATTTTCTGAGCATATAGTATATCTATCTGACGTCTTTAATTCAGCCCAAACGTAGAAGATCTTCAGCCCAACCAGCTTTAGGAGGAACTTCACGGAAGGTGGCGGTACCAGTGGAGGTGACCGTCATTGAAGAAAGTGAGCCAGAAGAGGAGTTACCTGCGAAGAAAGTTGGCCGTACAAAGAAGATGGTAATTGTCTGTCTTTCTGGTTGCTTCGTTATTTTAACTTTGTGTCTGTCCTCAGACTTCAGCAGGAGCTCATTCCCGACGGATCTCTCACCCCGTAAGTCGTTCGCGAACACTGTTACTCTCAGGAATTCATATCTTGTAGTCGGGTGATGAGAGTGGCTGGGAAGATAATAATATCTTTCAATCTGGAGCGGAGTCCTCATCTCCCTCTCGACCATCTCCTGTGCGGCCCAGAGCTTCAAGAGTTAGTGTGGGCCCACGCAAGACTCGCAAATCGACATCAGCTCCTCCTCAAATGATAGATTCTCCATCACCCACACGGCAACCGAAACTGCAGGCACCTTTCTCTCCGCCACAATCACCTTTCAACCCGTCACTTCCCTTGTTTCCGGAATATAAATTCCCCCCTCCAGCAAGAGCGAGGGTTACCCCGCTTCGGGAGTTCACACCAGCCGAACCCATGAAGCATGAACCTGTGGACTCGGTACACATTGAGGAGACCATTGCTGAAGAGACGGAGCCACCATCTCAGGAGATTGCTGAAGCTGAAGCTGACTCTCCAAAGGACAGCGACAGTCAAGTGGAGGAAGAACTTGCTTTGACACCAGTTGCGGACGATGCAGGGGCTTTGGTACTCCAGACACCATCCGAGGTATATCGACCCACAGCATCCCAAGTCACTGCTCGCGTTTTCATCTGGCTATTGATCCTGGTTGCCGCCTACGTTGCATTCAACTATAAAGTTGAGTCGTCCTCGATAGGATACTGCAACCGAGGCAGTAACACTAGTCAAGCACTGGAGAACATCTTGTCCAGGCGTGCTACTATAGACGCTTGCATCAAGGAAGGACGATCTTTCCTCGAAGTACCATCACTCCACAATTCCTCACCACAGGAGTTGCAGAAGGTGGATGAAGCCTGCCCCTTGCCTCCTCTGCTTCCCATCCCTCAGCCCTCCTCTTGTACAGCCTGCCCCGCTCATGCTACATGTACTCAACGCAGTGTAGTCTGCGATTCCGGGTATCTCAAGAAGCCCCATATTCTGTTGTCCTTCATTCCTGTCACGCCTTCTCAGTCTGCCCTTACCACAACACACGCGCCTGAACTTACGGCACTCTTCTTCAAAGGGGTCTCCACCCTCACTGATGGCCTACCTGGTTTTGGAAGCGTCGGCCTACCTCCACGTTGTGTGGAAGATCCAAAGCGAAAGCGACACATTGGCAACTTGGGCAAAGCTATAGAAACTACTTTAGCTAAAGAGAGAGGGAAACGTGTCTGCAGAGGCGATCACACTGGCGCGTCAGAGTCCGAGGAAGGTCCCAAAGAGGCCATGAAATGGGGTATCGAAATTGGGCAGTTGAAAGAGAGTTTCAAGAAAACTGTTTCCGTAAGTCGTGCTCATGCCTTTGTCTCTTATTGTTCTGTCTATCTGATCACTGTTCATTTACAGCCAACATTACTTCCGTCCTTTGATGACATGTTCAACGAAGCCATCCAACAATTAACCCAATGGGGTGGGGTGATCGTCGGAGAAGCGGATGAGTATGTTTCTTAATCACGCCATCGACTCAACGTGATGCTGAAAAGATATTTACCTTACAGTGGAACTCGCTTTGTGGCCCACAAGACACCTGTCATGAGTTGGGACTGTGTTGTTACCGTAAAGTCGAGGGAGCTCTGGGCTGCGTGGCGTGCAACTGTTCTAGGTGAGCATGCTTGTTTGATGTAGTTCTACGACAATCAGCGACTCTACTAATTACCTCAATCCCCTTCTGTATCCCCCTTCTTACTTCCTTTTCTGCAGCTTCCATTCTTGCCCTTCTCAGCGCAGTGGGATTCCGTGTACGAATGACACAAAGACAAAAGGAAAGTAGACGTATTGCCGGTTTGGTGCAAGTGGCCTTGGACACGTTACGTAACCAAGAGCTGGCGCATTACACGGACCCAGTGAATGCGCCTCAGCCATATTTAAGCTCTATCCAGCTGCGAGACCTGGTCTTGCAAGACGAGCATTCCGTTTCGGCAAGGAGAAGACTCTGGGCGCGGGTAGAGAGTGTTGTAGAAGGTAACGCGAATGTGCGCGCTAATCTAGAAGAGATGGAAGGTGGAGATGAGACAAGGGTTTGGAGGTGGGTGGGAAGCACTGGAACTCCGGGCATGAAAGAGCTGGAGTTCGAGTCGTGATTCATTAGTACCTAAGGACCCTATCTTTGCTGTTGGACACGCTTTTTATTGAGTTAGGGACCTCTATCTGATTGTTTTCTTTTTGTTGTCACCTTCTCTAAAGATTGCTTTCATATTATATACGACCATCTCATCTGACCACTGGCACGCGTGCGCCTTGGATCGGAGTACCCAGTGGGCCTACAGGCTCCGTCGATGTCAGGGGATTTCGGTACTCGGTATCCTGGGTTCTGAAATCCAGATAGACCACCTGAATCCGAGGTTGTCACAGTCTTTAGATTGGAAGAGGCGGCATATTCAGACGAGGTCCAAAGTCCTTTGAGACACACGGTGATATCTTTCTCTGCGAACACTGCAAGCACATCCAAAAACCTTCAACGCGATGTTGGATTGAGTTAAGGCTTGTGAATTGACAGGATTTCACGGTGGGGCAGCATGACTGTAGTGGTATTCCTCCTTCGTGACAACTATCAGCGTCGAAGTGGGCTTCATTCTGAATCCAGTCCACCGTGACAGAATCGATCAACATGTCAGGAAAATCACAAAGGCGTCGTTTGCACAGTGGATATATGGAATTCCAGATGAGATAGGAAATACATCATCATGCAAATCAGGCTGTCTCGTTTCGAACAAGGAACCCCTTGCATACTAAGAAGACAAGCAGACCAAAAACCGGAGTGTACTACTAGGATAATCGCTACTTGAAACCCATTCCTAAAAGTACTAGTAGCTACGCGGCAAGTGAGCGTCACAATATATTAACATGGATATATAAAAAATACTTTGAGTCTCTTGGAAATGGTTTCCGAAAAGGTGGTCTTCAGAAGAGAGCTGAGCCTTTCCATGAAGTTGTCCTCGCCCATGTGTGTAACATCTTCTATGACCGCGAGTAAGTAGTATCAACTTGAAGTTGAACTCAAATTTCTGGAGACGATCGTCGCACAGCGCGCAGGCAATGGCAAGCCAGGTCGTGCCTTGCTCGTGATTGAAGCCTGAGGGAGGCAGGGACAAGTACCTCGTTGAGAGCCTCGATGTCGCGTTCGACAGTCTTACTTATCATCGTGTCCAGCAATGCGGGTCTTCGGAGTATAACAAGAGTTTGAAGGAAGCAGCCAAAGCCAACTTATCCGACAGACCGTTGTGTTTGAGATCACAAAGTGTGAAAAAATGTACAGCTAGCAATGCGTCGAGGTTGAGGATTTTTGTGTTACATCCTCGTGGTGAAAATCTGTTCGCTCACCAAAATAACAGAAGGTTAGAAACATCGAAGTCAAGAATGGAAGTTGAACGGACTGCCAGCATAGGGTATGAAAGCTTCGATCATTGGGTATAAGTATCCCCGGACCCAACGTACTCGTGAAGGTGTCCAAAATGTCGTCAAAAATTATAATTTCCTGGAGTTTCCGAGGTGTATTCCAGGTGTATGGGCATCGCAAGACACTCGATATGGGGACTGATCATAAAAGGCGACTGAAAAAAGATTAGGGAGGTAGCTCGCAAGTTGAAGGTTGTGGGCAACTGGGAAAGTGGATGGTAATATAAGTAGTGTGGTTTTCTAACTTGAGCGCCCGCATTGATCCATGGAAAAAGTGACAAGGAATATTCTCGAGGTTAGAGATGCGCAAATCGGTCAAGGCTGGGTACTTAAAGAGCTCAAGCAGGGTGGAACATAGCTGAGGGTTCATCTTACTCCAGTTCAAATTCGGAAAATGAGGATTGACCTCGAGATCCCCTTGGGGATGCCTGTTTGTGAGCACTTTGAGTAGCCGAGCAAGCGTTCCATCCGCTAAGTAAGTAGCTTCGTCGCCAGTGATATCTCCTTGACTATTGGAGAAGTAGGTTCTATTAACCCGCAAGATGAAATAAGTAATCATGTTCACGAGACCATGGCCAGACGGAGTTGGTGTTGCTGTCCAGAAGCTCTAGCAATGGGTGCAGACGTTCAGTAACATGGTCAAGTAGCATCATGCTTGCGAACATGAGCCGCTGGGAAGGAAACCGAAAGGCCTGAGAGACAAGAGCCAACGGTGAAAGCCACTCTGCTAAAAACTCTCGGTGATGAGGTCTGTGATTTCTTGCGGGAAATCATGATGCTGGTTCATAATAATATATAGTAGAGTCCCAGTTGATCGGAAGTTCTGTTACTGGAGGGAATGTAAGCATCGGTTGTGTTCGCTAAGTGCGGACAAGGTGCGTTAGAGGCCTTCAACTTACGTAGGCTTTATCTACGCTTGCTGTGGGAAGTGCAGAGACAAAAAAGAGTTCTATCCTTTCCGCCAGATGGGGAGGATGAGAAGAATTCGGATTGGGCGCGTGGGGCTTGAGAACAGCCTTGGGAGTCGGATTGGAATGGTGACTTTCAAGAGAGGAAGGAATATGAAATGAGACAGGTAAGTAAGATTTAGAGCGAATTGGCTTATCAGAGCCAGAGTAGACAGCCACACGGTGTGATGGACGTGACAAGCGCGATTCAGCGCTCAGCTGATTCGAGAAACAAATGAATTTGGGTGGTTGAGGTCAAATTTATGTATATAGTTCCTTTGAATACTAATCGTGACCGCGTGACCCATCGAGAGCGCTCAAAGACTCACAGAAACAAGTTAACATCAATGGGGAAAATGTTGCCCCTACTTTCTGGACAGAGGGATCACAAAAGGGCAGGAACTTCTTTCGTCTTGACAGGGAGCCTTCCCCAGACAAGTTACAACATGATAAGTGTTGTGTTGGAGAGTTGATGTAAGAGTTGAACCTACACCTTGAAAATAGGTTAGGACTTGCCATAGGGTGATCGGATGATAAGACCTCTAAGCATGAAACGTTGCAACTCGGTGACGTGTGATTTATAACTGAGGTCAACAGATACCACCTAGCTTGAGCACATGCAATCCTGGGTAGCGAATCAGTTCGAGCATAGTTGGCCGAAGCACGATGTCCATGATTGTCAACTAGTCTGTGTTTGCTGTGTGTTTGGTATGGCAAGAGAGTAAGTGAGTCACCTTCGGATAAGTCATGTAAGAGACTCCCATCAGTCGGACATGATTTACTTTCGATTACTGATTCCTCCAGCAGAATCTCGCTCTGTCAGAGATGTGACTTGGACAAACGAATATAGCTTGCGATGCGAAAGGAGTCCAAGGGCCATTGGTCATCGGCACCATTCAAGAGGTTGCGGAAAAGGCGGATGGGTGAGCGAGCAAAGAGTCCCATAGTAGTGTGGGTACGCTCCAGTCACCTCGCTTAGAATTTCCTGAGAAAAGACTGCATGGAACCCAGAACCTAGAGGCAAGCCTGATGCCGTGCTCGAGAAAAGATGTTGCGTCCCACAGAAAGAGATCCGATATTCAGCTAAAGACGAAGAGTATGTTCGTGGAGATGAAGATGACTGGCATTATCAAAGATTGGAGCCTCAAGCCCTATGATTTTGATGTCGCCGACATTGAAGCAGACCAGGGACAAGGGGACCTTTGAACTTTCTGATACCAGCCTCATTGACATGCTAGGCCTAGAAGAGTCACTGGCACGAAAGAATGTTCTTTCAAGGGTGCTCAGGTCCATGACTTGCTGAACTTGGCACCTGTACTTCTTTGGAAGGAACACTAAACGGTGGTTGGAGTCAGGAAGTTGTACCCTAATTTCGATTCAAGAACATGTGAGAGCCAACATGCGGATGTTCACACGATGATGATTCACAGATCTAGGGATGAGCGCTTCTTTGCACTGTATCTAATCATGATAATACAGCGCTAATTTGCACATCAATACTTGTGACTCCGCTGTTTGCGCAAGAGGATGTGTTTTCTGAAGATGACATTGCTATTACGAATATGGGTACCTCATGGCGTTAATCAGATGAGTAGTACTAGTAGATGAGCCGTAGGCCCGCACAAGTCGGCTATGGAAGATCTCCGAACTGAAAGGAGGGTAGATCCCCAGGTGACCGATTATTGAGTTCTGGACGTGTCCTGTCAGTTAAAACCGCCACCGGCAAGTAAACCATTTCCCAGAAATATTAGGGTAAAGGGACCTTATTTTCGAACCCTCCTTGCCTCTACTCAGTTCCGGTGTACTGGCTAGATAATCAGTGGGTAGATATACACCCATGATCCGTACACACCATCTCCCGCTTGATACTATCGGTATTTTCGGAGGGTCATTATTAGGTTCCGCATGGTATAGCAACAAATGTTCCGCCGGACATGTCGAATGGACGATTGTTGCCTAGGTCACTCCTGTGTCCAATAGCCTGAGTTCATCGTGATATTATTCAACACGTCATAGTACGATCACGATTGAGACAAAACTTTCTTTCAGTACTGTTTCGTCGACACAAAGAAAGAGAAACCCATGACCACCATCCCCGTCTTCCGTCTTGTCGTTGTCAAATGCAATCGAGGCCGCGCACCGCACTCGACCACGTCTGCATGATGTACGTCTCATACACTTCGCTCCACCACAAGGCCGACATATGAAGAAGACGCTACAAGTTACAGCGTCGCGCTCAATCGTACTCGGGGGGTTAAGACAAGTGCTCATGCGCTCATGATCGTCCTATTTCCCCATATCGTCCTACGCAGAGTAAGCCGCTTGTATGGCAACTAACCGTCTCGGGATCGGGATTCGGATTCCTCGCCCCCCTCAATATTCGTTCAATCTCAACCACGCGACTCGACCCATTCAATCGCGAACAAAAAGGTACCTCGTATACGGGATCTGATTCCTTATTTCCACCCAATGAGATTTGATGGGGGCGGACATCCGTTCGACGGTATCATGATTTTGTGAGAAGTTGAATTGGAACTATATTAGTTGTTTAATTTAGGAAAGGGTCTAAAATAAAGTTTTGCATCTCCGAGCCATGGGCCCAGATGCCCTTGCCTGGGTACGAGGAGGTGGTCAGAGGACCAGTTCATGGGCGAGAGATGCCCATTCGGTGTTAGTGGTTATGACGGATACAGCTCGAGAAAGCCCCAGAGAGTCACAGACTGAGCCTCAGACTCAGCGTCACCCCCAAATCCCAATTCGCCAGGTCAGACCCCGAATCTAATCAGCAGACCCAAGAGTCCAGGGCGATCGCAGTTTGATCAATCTGCCGATCTATAGAATACCCAATGCAGATAGCGTACGTGGGATTGGATTTGGCAAGTGAGAAAGTGGCTTTTTTGGGCAAGTGTTTCCTTTGGTCCCTATTCACACGAACACTAGGCGGCAGCCGCTTCCACGAGTGTATGAAAGCCGAGATGAATGGGATGTGCGCGAAAGCTGTGTGGGGTAGGGTGAACAAACGAGTATACAAATCCGTGTGCTGTCGCGGTTAAACCAAGCACGTTAGAGCCGTCCGACAGCTTGCGAGTAACCGGGGTGGTACGAGTGCCGGTTGGAGTGAGTGGGGTGCTGCTGTGCACTGCTGTGTAGAGACTGTCGTACGATAAAGATCATCGAGAACTCTTTTAGGGTGCCGAAGGTGTATATCATCTGGCTGACATACTTGTTTTGTCCAGACGGGACCTCTTGTAGATCATCGGCCAACGACGCCGTATAGATATACACCCCATCCGAAGCAGTCAACACCCTCGACGTTGATTTGGACTTTGTTATTGCGTCCGCGCTGGACCTTGAAGGCCAGATGTCACCTCGAAAAGCTGGATCACTAATCAACGAACAAGGTCTATCAGAACGTTAATATAACAGACGAAGTGTGACACACTGTGACACATTGGGTCTCACCGCGCGCCTCCGGATCTGTCTGTCAAACGACAAATATCGAGGAAGTGGAAAACGAGGGTACAGTAAGGTCAAAAGCAGACATTCGCACCTCTAAATCCAAGGGCCAAGGTCTTCTGACATATCACCTAATCGCATGTACATCGGCAAAGAATACCATATGCATATACATGCGTTGTACACACCATAAACATACAGTGCGCACACTGGGAGTCGTACACCTACACCCCAAAGTGATACATTGAGCACCCCATCTCCTACCCGCACCTACAAAGAACGATTCTAGAATCCAAAATAATCCCCCTAAATCATTCACCTTTCACCCGTCACATCTATCACGCCCAATCAGGCGCAATAGAGGCAGAAGACACCGACGACATGCTATTCTGGATCTTCTCGATCAGTGCGCGTTTCATGAACTGCTCTTCTGCTAGAACGCGCGTTGACTAGAATTTGCAAAAAAAAGTTAGAATGGGAGAATGCAATGGATGACATCGGGGAAATCGGTGGATTGATTTTGAGTTTTGGGTACGGATCATAAGTGACGGAGGGGAAGCGGGAGAGGACAAAGGAACATACCCGGAGGAACCGCTCTAGGTCTATGCGGCCTGCGTTCAGGGCTCGGTGCAAGTGGTAGATGGTATCCTCAATCGCATTGTCGTCCGCAATTAGGTTGATCAATCTAATCAAGCATGTGTTAATGATGCAGTGAACACACACGTCAGACATAGCACTTACTGATTATGCACAATCGTCGTTGCGCAAACAAGTTCGTCAACCTCTGGATCACCTTTCCTGCGCAGTTCGGCTATATTCGTCTCAGCCTGGTCAACGGCCTGTCTCGTTCTGCCCGCCACACTGCGACAGACATCCCTCACTGCTTCTAAACGCGCCATCTCATCTTTAATCGCCGGTTCCCCAGCTAGAAGATCAGCCTGATGTGCACGCAAACGTTCTGCGTCGAGCGCGAGTGCTTGCGAAAGCGAGTTTAGCTCTGATGTCAGCTTCTGATGGACGGCGGTTTGTAATCTGAGCAGTTCTGGATTGGGAGGGCGTGGAGGCGGTGCGGCAAAGGACAATGAGGAGGAAGATCCCGGTGCCGTCGCAGCACCAGCAGTAGAAGCAGGACCGACAGCGGCTGAGTAATTAGATTCGGGTTCATCCTCGTCCAATAAATCGGGGATTGGGACTCGGGGTGGCTCGGGCCGAGGCGGTGGGTCGAATTGTTGCTGTGGTAAATGTTGTGGTAGTGGTGGTGGACGAGCATAAGCGTAATTTGGTACGACATGAGTTTGGAGAGGTAGCGGAACCGGTGGCGGAGGTGGTGGTGGCGAGACCGGCAAGCTCGGTGCTAGGAGAGGCGGGGGCGGAGGCGAAAAAGAGTGTTGAACGATCGCCGGTGTATGTCCACCACCGAAGGACTGAGGTTGCAGAGGCGAAGACACCTGGCTAACGGAAGAATAATTTGGAGAGAGACCGTATCCGAGATGAGGGTGAGGTGGAAGTGGTGGCGGAGGCGGGGGCGGTGCAGGCTGCTAAAAGTGCATCCGATTGTTGAAAAAGATTGACGCCGATGGAGCAGACGAAAACTTACATTAACAGGGGGCCTCGATGATTCTTGCACTGCAATTGCTGGGGCTGGAGCAGGCACCATCGAAGGAGGTTTGCTCGGCAGAGCGGGCCGCTGGGGTGAAGGCGTATTCGAAGCAGAGGGCGCGTTCGACGGCACCGGGGGAGGAGCTCTCTCTGCGTAGGGTAGATTGCCTGTAGATGAAACAGGCCGATCATCTTTAGGCTTTGAATAGACTGGGGGTTCACGCGAGAAGTGATCTTGCAAGGCCTCGAATAGAGCAGATAACGTGCAACCCTTGAAAATCACTGTGAACAGATAGCGAAATTGGGGTTGAGATCTTGGGACCCACCTCGTCTTTGCGTTCCCAGTGTTGGATATAATCAATGTTGCACCTGCCACTCACGTCGACATACTTTCCAGCTTTGACAAGCATGTCATTTGTGGGGACCACATATGCAATGGGTGGATGTCTTGGGTACTCTCGCGTGACCCAAAAAGCCATCGGAATGTTGTAGGATGCACCCCGATATGATATGGGGAGGAGGCCATGGACACAAAGCAGAAGCTGGGTGCGGCCGTCATCGAATGCTGGACGAACACGATGAGATTTGGGGCTGCCACGGCATCGAGCACTCACTGTAGACGTCTGACTTTGGGCGAAAGGCAGAGAAACGCGCAAGGACGGCGTCGATGTCGGTGTAGACGCGATTCTGGTTGGTGTAGGGTTGGACTTGCTGCCGCAACCACTTCTGCGTAAGCGACATGGGTCTGGAGAGGAAACAGCACCGAGAGCTGTGACCGGCGATGGTGTCACGCCGTGGCTGCGAGACACGAAATCTTGGGTTCCTCCTGCCATATGCAGACGAGCATCGGGGCTGGAATCTGCTTCCGTGTGGGGGTGCGCCGCTGTGCCGGCTCGGCGGAGGAGGAGGCCCGCGCGGCATTGTGCCCGATAAGGCAGTATGAAAGACGGCTGAAACAGGCAGGGGATGCCCAGATCTGGATCAGGAACGCGATAATACGCTATCTCCAAGTCAGCGGCTCGAACCTGCCCAATCCGGGGCATCTCGGATCTTACCCTCTTGACTCATTTATCTTATATAACTCCTCCTCCTCCAATACCGTCCTCCTCTTTCCCTCATCCCGCAATGGCCACTGCTCGCCACTCCTCCTCCTCAAAGCACTCAGCACCCGCCAGTATCACCCCCCAGCGCAAACACAGAAAGCTCCTCAAGGACGGCAGCGGCACTGAGGTCTGGCCAGAAAGCATCGAGAAGATTTTCGTACAAGGTCTCAGAGAATACTGGGACTCGCCCTATGCCACATACTCCCAGTCCCGCGGTCGCAGTAGATGGCGCAATCAATTCCTCGTCGATTACCTCCACAAGCAGGGCATCGAGCGATCTAAAAAGCAGGTCGCGAGCCATATACAGGTCCTGCGGAATATGTGGAAGGGAGAATCTGGTATGCATACCCTTTCTGTGCTCGGGTCGTTGACTTACACATCTGTCTAGAATTCCACCTCGTCGCAGGTGGCGATGAGCTATATCCCGATAACGGATCGCCCGTACCCGTGAAACTCGAACACGACTCAAATCATCTCATTCCCTTTGAGTGGGACGAGTCTGATTTCCCCTCTTCAAATCCTGTCTCACCTGATTTTTCACCTGCGGACTCTCAGTCGGAATTCCCCCCAACACCGGAGCACCGCCCCAATCTATTCCCCTCCGATTTTGGCGCATCGCACCCCAAGCTCCATGGACTGCCTCTCGAAATGTCCTACTCCGCTCCAGGCATTTCTAGCCCGTCAATATCACCGGACGGAAACTATATCCAGCAGCTGCCCACTTTCAACGATGCGTCGCACTATGGCGTGCCCAAGTACTCGACGTCACCTATTTCGCCCCTAACGCCTCAGGTCACGGCCCCTTACTTGCTTCCCCGCAAGCCAGATCCGTCGACGCACTCCTCCGCTAGCCGGCACCAAAGTACAACTCCCACACACCACCAGCCCCGTAATCAGCGCAACAAAATTACCCAGATCCACTTGCACGCTGAGGGCATGACCCCTTTTTCGGTCAATGTGGACGCGCTCGCACTTTCAGCCAACCAAATACAGCCGCCCTTTACGTTACGCGTCAGGCTATGTGTGCCGGTGATGAACGACACCCGGACGCCTCCTACCTTGCACGGGTTCCTCGGCAGTATTGCTCTAGAAAACGTGTGGAGTGCAACTGGCCGGTGTATCACCAAAGTGTACGAAAATAGCGTCCTCACAGCAGAGGAGACTGGTTTCCTCAATGTCACCCACATCAACGTTGGCACCGTCAACGCAGTATTACCAGAATCTCCGCTGAGCAGATGTCGTTGGCTCAACCCAGGTGAGTTTTTCTTGGCTGGCCTTCGCCTACTCTCAACTTTCTTGGAACTCACCAAAAAACTTTTTTCGCTCCACTTTTACTTCCAGGCTCATCCGTAACTCTCACGCAAGAAATAATCGTCGACGACGAAACTTTGCTCTTCGTGATCTACGATCTTGACAGGAGAAACGGTGGACCGATGCCTTCTGCTGCTTTGCTTGGATACCAAAAATATCGGGCGGCTGATAAAGGCACGCCGATGCCTATCGTGTCAGCGTCAGGCCACGGGATCTCACCCAGCCCGAGTACTGTGCAGGCTCCCCACGCTTCACCTTTTGCCCGACCGACACCAGCGACACATCATCAACATCAGCAGCAGCAAAACCATCAACAACTTTCGTACACCCTCTCGCCAATGTCGCCCATGCGATACACTTCCCCTTCTGGTCTGAACTTTTGAATAGATTAATCTCGTCATTTTTAATATCCCCCCAACCTCCCTCCTACTCACGCGCAAATGACTCTTTTTTGGAGAAAACATACCCCCGATTCGAATGCGGTTGAACGTATGTTTATTGCTATTGTAATATAATCATCTCCAGCAGGTACACTACCTTCGGCATTCCTATAACACCCTTTGTTCTACTTGACCCCCACTACCGACATACGTATGTAGGCTATCGGACCTGCCTTTCTCGTGTTCATTTTACCTATACTCTTTTTTCATGACTTTCTCTACCTGTAGCTTTTGACGACCGGTGTCGTCTGTATCTATCCTATCTGTTGTATATCACATACATAGCTTGGAATTGGCTAAAAAGCTTTCCAAATGAAATGACATGACTGTACAGTAAATTGAAATTCGAAAAAGACTAGAAGTCTTCGAGCAATAGAGTCCTCGAATAGACAGTGATCGACGACTCAATGGTAGCAATGGGAACAATTCATTCAGCGGCCTACTACGATGATCGGAAACTCAGCAACTTCGCTGCTTCCACCCTGACCCGTTCATCCCAATACCCATCTCTCAACGCATGCAACTCCCAAAACGAGCTTTCAAACGGATGACACAGCTGGGGGTCGTCCACATCGGGTCTATAGACACCATTGAAAATCCGATCCTCAGTCGACAGCATGGCTTCTAGCTGTGGTGTTTGAGCTACAAGCGTCCTTACAAATTCGAGCGCGCGGAGGACGGCGGGAGGCGATGGCCAATGGAGGCAAGAGGAGAGCAGCCGTTTGGCGAACGCTGCTGCGCGCCAAGGGGGCGTACTACCACGGGCCGAGGCCGATGTTTGAGGAGAGAAAATGAGAGTTAGCGCGTGGAAGAGCAAGTCAAGTATTGACGGGTTGTCCGATTTCCCGATGGTAGGTGTACATGTGGTCGCAGTTCTCTTGGCCTTGGAATTGCCTTTTGGCGCGGAGGCAGGTGCGATGGCCGACGCTGACGACAACGGAACAGGCCCCGGAGCGGTGATTTCGTGCGCAAACGTCAGCGGCATTAGCATGGTGTACAGGCTTGAGACGAATTCTGAAAGGTCTATGTTGAGCGCTTCGCCTATTGCGGGTGAGATACACGTTTCATCAAGTCCGGAAAAGAAAGTCAAGTCAAAGCGGAAAGGGTTTTCAATGGGTTTAATCGGTCAGTAAGCCGTAGCGTTAATAATATTACTAGTGCTCACCTTGCCCTGAGAGAAGTTCAAAAGCCGTGACAATACACATCAGACGGCGCTTCGCGCTGTCTCCGTTCAATACGCTGTCATTGGATTGGGCAACATCCGAAGCCGCTGGGTCTGGATCTTGCCTTCCATCTACAGCGTCGTCTTCGGGGAAAGCGGAGGTGGTGGATGAAGAGGCTGAGCTACACGCGTGCTGCTCTTCTATCGCGATCAGATCTTTGAGGACTTTCATGAGATCCTTGAAGAAATCGATGTTGACGAGATGAGCGAATCTGGAGATGCCAGAGAGCGCTGAGGGAAGGAGAGGAGTGGGCGTTGGGTTCTTGAGGATACGGAAGTATAGCGCAAAGAGAAGCTTTAGAGTTTCGGTTTGCTAGAGGTCCATGAAGGGCGAGGTTAGATTTGAAGCTATTTGGGAAGCAAGCAGCCTTACGGTCGTCTTCCTCTCATCCTTGTCCACTTCGGCCTCTGCTTCCCGAAGCTCTTTGTTGATCTCCTTCTGCTCCTTGAAAGCTTTCTTCGCTTTCTTGCTGAGATGCACAGGCTGCGCTTTTTTGCCTTTGCCATATTTTTCCTTTTTCTTTGAGTCTGGCCTGTCAGCATACCGATCAGAGGCTCGGACCCCCAGCTCCGTCCTCAGTCGTAATTGAAGTAGGCACGATAGAACGTTTGGATGCACTCTAAAGTGGCGTTCCTTGATCATCCTGTTTAGTAGCCGTACGATTTCCAATGATGGAACGCCGGTGAGATCTTCGCGGAAGACGGTGATTAGGGTTTTAGAGCACATCTCTGATGACTTTGTAATGAATTATCGGGTTAGCTGTGTTCACAGAAGCTGATCGAACCGCAATCACACCTTGTCCCAAGATTTCTTGCTCAGTCGAGAAACGATGCATGTCATGAGGTTGACGCGGAAGTTAAAGTGGGTGGCCTCCGTCAAAAGTGTGCACATAGAATGCAAGGCAATGTCGGCTAGTTGGCTGCGGGCTGCAAGGGAATTGAGAAGAGTCTCGATATAAGAGAGAAATATTCCGACCTTTTAATTCACTCTCTAATAATCGAAGGTACGATTGATAGATCGTCACCAAGCCCTGCTCCCAATCTCGTGTACGAGCCACCATTTGACTAACTTTCTCTGCCTTTTCAGCCTCTGTCAATGCTCGTATCCGGTAGCCAGGAACAACATCCTTGAATATGGCTAGCTGGGAGAGAATAGCAAGTTGTCGAATAAGAGGGTCGTTTGATACGGGGTCTGGGTGTGTAGGTGTGGTGATAGTGGGCAGAGCAAACGAATGCAGCCTCCTAAGGAGTCCAAGCTATGTGATTTGGTTGAAAAGCAGAAATGGTACAGCAATTGCTAAATCACATACCGAGTTTTCTGGATCTGCCAAAATCTCCTGGCATATTCCCGCTATCTGCTCCTTCGCCATCTCTACTTTCTGCTTCCTCGACTTGGTTTGTAGAACGTCCATCACAGCCGGTCGACCAAATCGTGCACCAGTAGAAACATCTTCGACCTGTTGTGGTTCTTCTTCAGAGTCACTATCTTCCGAGCCATCCGTCAACGAGCTACGTGACGGTGGTCTAATAGGCTTAATGCCCGTATCCTTGATCTTTCCGTCCGCTAGTTTTATGGGTAGCCGGCGCACTTCAGGCTTCTCGGGTGTCTCCCAAGATGGCCTCCGTTTACGTGGTATGGCTTCATACGCCATTTCGGCGTCCGAGTCATCATGCATCTCAGAAAGTTCGTCGCTTAAAGATTCGTCGTCGACCTCTGAATCCATCATGTCAGATTCCAGTTCCTCAAGGTTTGAATCCCAGTCGTCCTCATCGCCCGAGTCCAACGAAGGTAAATCGTCATTGTACACCTGGGGCTGCCGTGCAGGCTTTGCGAGCTCGTGTAGCCTTTTGGTCTCTTTTTTGCTCCTAAATGCAGAGTGAGTATTAGTCAGTTTGAGTATCAGAGTAGACGCACCTCATGATCCCTTTTCGATCCAAGCTTTTCAAAAACCCAGCTGCTTCACCGAACTCGGAAAGAAGACCAATATCTTGATCAGAAATGTCCGTATCTTCATCATTGTTGAGATTGGGTATGGGGATTATTCCTCGGTCTGCAGCTTTCTCTTTCTTGGCCTCCTTCTCCTGGCCTTTGCCTTTTGATAGCGCTTTATTACTTTTGTGTTTCCCATTATTGAGTTTGCGTTTTTTGGAAGAGGACTGTTGAGCATCAGAATTTTTGTATAGGAGCAAGAGTTTGAGACTCAACTGATGATACTGGGGCAGGTCTCTTGCCCTTGAGATTGCCTGCCATGGAGGATTCGCACAACTTTTTTCTACCTAAAGGGGAAAGAGGTATATCGATTGTTGTGCACCGAATCCAGGACCAAACATTGGCTCGCGCACTTTCCTCCCGTTCACTACCTCGTTCAATATCAATGTTGACTATTCTCCGCACATGATTTGCCTCGAGAGCGTCTGATAGTCTCGAAAAAAAAGTAAATATCCACTTAACGGTCAACAACCGACAACGATGGACGAAGCGCCGCCACCCACTGATCATGTTCTGCGACCACATCACATTAGTCTCCTGATCATCCTTTCAGCTGCGTTCAAAGATCTCGATATTCAGAAGGCTCCCAGTGAAATTTTACTTCATATTCACCGTGTCCTTTTGAATGAAATTGCCGAGGTATGTCCGCAGCGAACTGTGTTGTTCAATTCGACTTATATCTTGTCAGGTTTCGCAGCCCAAATCACACAAAGAGCTTCTCTCTGAAATACTCTCAGGCCCCTCTGCAGATGCTCCTGAATGTGAAAAGTTTAGGAATGAAATACATACGATAGTGCGTAACGCGTTATGATTACTATAACCTTGATCCAACGCGACCCTCAGCCCTTTACACTTTCTACGGCGGATAAGATGGGTGATTTTATAGCAGGTTGAAAACATAACACCTGAGTGGTATGAAGTACTCACTTCTCAGCAGGCACAACTACTCTCTGCAGTACCAGTAAATCCGATGCAAGTGCTGCTCTCCTGCTGGTCTTCTCTTGATAACACCCACAAACTTATCTTAGGAACAGCCCAAATTGGTATGCAATGCTGACCGCCTTACCTGCATACTACTAACATTATCTCCAGCATCGCCGCTCGATATTTGGCTATTTCTGCAGACGCTGCCAAGCCACGTTCTCAAAACTTTCAGCAATAGGATTATTTCAGCTTTGCAAGGAATATCAAGCGTGGTGTGGTGGGGATAACTCTGCTGGATATTTTGTCGCAGAGAAGGACGAGTTGACATGTATGCAAAACTCCTTGCATGTTTTGATTATATCAAACTTTCTGCCATACAGCCGACCTGCTGCTACTCAGGACGCAAGCTGATAAGAAGACATGGGCTCGAGCGCAATATTTTGAAGGGTCGGTTGACATTCTAACTGGTTGGGGTGATGTGTTGACTTGGCCCACAGGTGGCAAAAATCCATGGTAGTCGGCGACGAGAGCTCCGCGGTTGACCAGATCCGCCGCTTCTTTGAACAACACTTCCATGAAAACAGCGACTCGTAAGGGCTCTCTTTCTTCGGTTTCGCCCAGCAAATTGACAACTCAATCAGTGGCTACCGCCATCATGCCCTTCTCGGCTTAATACGACTCCACTACGTCAAGGGTGAATATCCAGCAGCCAGACAGGTACTGATGACACGAAACCTGAAACCCTACACACTGACGCCTCTCTAAAGCTATTGACAGAAGCCATAGACACAGCTAGGACAACCGGTGACAAAGTCGCTCTCCACCATTGCTTGAGGTTAGAAATTGTGAATGACCTGCATCAATAATGCACGCGCTGAAGCCCTGCATAGTATCTTGAATCGGCTTCCGAAAGACACCCCGGGTGAGAAGCCGAACTTGCAAGAGATCCAGTCAGATCTTCACCCCTTAGAGGTCTTGTTTGACGTTAGCAAGCTCATAGACGAAGAAAATGTATTTTGACTGCTTCATATCATTCCCCTCTTCGCTAACCTCATCTGCAGGAACAACCCCTGAGTGCCGCTTTCATCAAAATCTTCCAAGGGATCGGTCTCTACGATCATTGGTTGGACGTTCAGATGGCGTTGCCCGTTGAAGAGCAACAGTTGGCCCAACACGCCGTCCAGTCGATTGTCTGGCAAGAAGCAGGTGAGGAACGAATCTCATTGATAATAATGATCGCGGCGTTCATCGAGCGGCAGGCTGTCATAAATTGTCTCTCGTCGAGGAAAATGTAATACTTGCATTAACTGAGCTGGGTTCCGAAAGTTCGACAAGACTTACCATTACCCTAAACATGGCTTATAAGGTACTGCTCTGTTTGTGATAGTTTTTGTTGTGTTTTTGCTCTAACGTGAAATTCAGAAAGCTCGACAAGGTGCTTATGAAGAAGCGCTTCAATGCCTTTTAGACCCAACCGTCTGGCAAGGCGTTACAATCCGCGACTACGGCATATGGAGTCATCAAATATGGCACATCATGGCGCTTCGCACTACTCGACGGGGTCAATTCCGACTCTATCGCGAATTCCTTGCGTCACGGCGGCCTAACGGTCCCTTCAATCCAAAAGAGTACCTTTTTGATGTCGAGTACGACAAGCTGACGCCAATTAGGGAGTCACTCTACCAACTGCTGCAACTGCGGGTGAGTTAGTATTTCACTAAAGGCTTGTTGATGTTGCTGACCGTCTTTGAAGGAGCGCGAACAAATGACTTCTGGCATTGACCATTTGTTGAAAGCCTTATGGCATTCGGAGTTCCTCTGTAGATTTGCCTTATATCGGACGGGCATCATTCTACTCGCCGACATCAGCTTAGAATTTGGCATGTCCAAGAGGTCAAGACAAATTCTAGAGGAAGTTATGCCGCAAGTGTGTACTCACTTTGTCAGTTGGGCGCCTGTACTGAAGACCTACATACCAGATAATTGTGGGTGGTGACCTTGAACAACGTGCAGTTGCGTGCTTTACGTTAGCTCGATGTATCATCGTAGCAGAAGGCTCAAATAGTGAGTGTCTGTCCTCTAAAATACGAGCTAGGTCTGACATTTTCCTAGCTGCTGCTCTTCTGGAGGCTGTGCCGTATCTTCAAACAGCTGAGGCAGACTTCCGAACGCTCGAGATGTATCGTGCTTTGAAGGATGTGCAATACATGCTGTCCGTCGTATATCACAATGCCGGTATGATTCAACAAAGGGACGATGCTGCCGTTAGTCAACTGAAGACCGGGGAGCTTCAAGAAGCCTTGGAGAGGATCACTTACGATCAGACGTATCAGGATATTCTACAGGTGGTAGCGAAAGTAGGAAGTGCTCTGGCTTCGAGAACATAAAATTCATTACTTTTTTCAATCATCGATAAGTTCTCGGTCTTTCATACAGGTATTGAAACTCAAGTACTCAACTTGCACCACCTTGTTGAAGACATGAATTGGGTCTAGGGGTGTAACACGCGTCGTGCGACGCGTGAGTTGTTTATATGGTGTCATGTGACACTATGATTCCAAGTTCGGCAGCGTGCCCTCAGTTGAATTACATTCTCTCTCTCTACACTTTTTATCTTTTCGTCCTCCTCCGTTTTTTGCTATTCAAATCTCTGGAGCATGGACGGTCCGCCGCCGCAAGAAGAGGACTTTACGACTCTGTCGATCTCTGACAGGCTCGCTCACAAGAATTGGAAAGCGCGAGTCAGCGCATACGAATCGCTCGTCAAGACATTCGAGAATACAGCATCCGACAACGATCCAGCGTTTAAGCCTTACATAAACAACCCAGATTTGCTGAAGAAGATAGTCACAGATGCGAATGCAGTAGCTCAAGAAAAGGGTGTGGAATGCGTGGTTGCTCTCGTAAAGTTTGCTGGAGAAACAGCTGCGAAAACACGGGACGCAGTAGTACCTGCATTAGTCGACAAATGTCTGGGATCAACTCGGGCTGGGACGAGGAACCAGGCCCTCGAGGCTGCTTTGCAGTACGTAGAGATTGAGAATGGGGGTGCGGGAGTTGTGGTGAGTTATATCTGCGCTCCAACCTGATGATATTGTCTTCAATGACTCTACCACTTCAGAATGATGTGTTGATTGGTCTTGGTGCGAAACAACCCAAAACTGTAGCAGGCTGCGTACTTGCTTTGAAGGAAATAATACGGTACGTGTATGCCTCACGCATTCTTGAAACCATCTCATATTCAAGTAGATTACTCGGTACTCAAGTTGTACCTCCGCCTCCCATTCTGAAAGCTCTGCCCAAGATCTTTGGCCATTCTGACAAGACTGTTCGTGCTGAAGGGTCAAACTTGACCGCCGTACTGTATCAATATCTTGGGCCGGGAATTGAGCCATGGCTGGCAGACCTAAAGCCAGTGCAAGTGAAGGAATTGAAGGATTCGTTTGAGACCTTGGAGAAGGATGGGAAGGGCCACAAGACTCTGAAGCCAGAGCGTTTGACGCGTGCGCAGGCTCGGGAAGCTGCTGTGGCCGGCGATGATGCCACCGAAGGTGTTGAAGAGCCCGAAGGTATGCATAATTACACGCCAATCCCGTGTCTTATTCAAAGCGATCCTTTCAGATTCGGCACCCCCTGATCCTCGCGCATTTGCTGAAGTAGTTGACATTGTCCCTAAACTGTCACCATCTTTGCAGACGGACCTCAAATCGTCCAAATGGAAGGAGCGCAAGGAGGCGCTGGATATGCTTTCAACGCTATTGACCAACATACCCCGGATAAAGGACGCACCTGAACTTGCTGAACTTTCGAGGTCTCTTGCTACATGCATTGCGAAGGACGCTAACATTAGTTGCGTTATGGGTGCCGCCAAGTGTCTCGAAGATCTTGCAAAGGGGATAATGGCGCCTTTCGGGAAGTATCATGAGGTACTAGTGCCTCTCATGTTGGAACGCATGAAGGAGCGGAAAGCTACCGTCACGGACACAATCGGTGCTGCACTGGACGCAATCTTCTCTACGGTTTGACTCACTTCCTTCTGGCAACCCGCACAGTCTCATTGATTTTTACAGACAAACCTAAATGATATCTTGCCCGACCTTGATGTTGCCCTCAAGTCCAAGAATCCTCAAGTCAAGGAGGGTACCCTGAAGTTTCTTGGTCGGTCCTTCTCATCGGCCACAACACCAATCCAACCTGGCCAAGTCAAGCCCTTGTCGGAAACTCTTTCTGCATTACTGGAGGATGGGTACGAAGGTGCAAGAAATGAAGCTGCTACGTGCTTTGGTTATCTCATGAAGATGGTCGGCGAAAGGCCCCTCAACGCTGCCATGGATGGAATAGCGGACATGCGCAAAGCTAAAATCAAGGAGGCTTTCGAGAAGGTAACCGTGAAGTGCAAAGCTGGAGGTGCGCCACCTCCACGAGCCACTGCTCCACCCCCAGCCAAGAAACCCGCCGCTGCTGCTCGGAAACCGACAACCCTGCCGGACCCAGAGGAAGAAGAGCCTCAACCTAAAAAGCCTGCTGCAGTACCCAAGGCAGCCGCAAAGCCTGCAGTATGTTGAACCAGCAACTAATTCCCACCTGGTGTTGCTAATCACATTTACCTTTAAGTCAAAGAAACCCACTGTAGCGGCAGCAACAGCCCCTGCTGTTAAGAAAGCGGCTCCAGCTGCATCCAGTGCTAAAGCTCCTGCAAAGGCATCAGGCGCACCTGCTGCCGGTAGCCTTGATACGGTGAAGTACAAACACACTCCTGAAGATGCCGAGGCTTTAGCTGCGGAGTTGATTCCGGGATCTATCATGGCGGACCTTGGAGACGCAAACTGGAAGACGAGGCTGGCTGCCCTCGAAGAAATGTCGACTTGGTTAGAAAGTCAAATTGATACCCTTGATGCTGAAGTATTGGTTCGTGCTCTGGCGAAGAAGGGGTGGTCGGAAAAGAATTTTCAGGTTGGTAGTTTTGCGAATTCTTGGATTTACCGCCCTGACATATTCTCTAGGTTTCTGCCAAGATATATGGCATTTTAACGCTTCTCGCACAACAGTCTCCCAGCTTCGGGAGGTCTTGCATTGCAATGAGCGTCTCCCATCTCTGTGATAAACTGGGTGATCTGAAACTGAAGAAACCCGCTGGTGATGCATTACTTGCCTTCGGAGAGAAAACTTCGCTTCAGTTTGTTTTTGGGCAAGGTATGAGGTGGACCCGTTTCCTGTACTTACCTTGACTGAACTCTCATTGTAGCTTACGACCCCCTGTCCAAGCAGAAAGCACCCAAGGTCCTGTCGGACGCAATCATGTGGATCAACACTGCATTAGTCGACTTTGGTATAGCGGGGTTGTCACTTCGATCGCTGATAGACTTCCTCAAAACTGCGCTACAAAATTCAAATGCAGCTGTTCGAACTAGCGCCACGAAAACGCTAGTCACCGTGAAGTTGTTTGCTGGTTCAAGTATGTTTGCCCATATCTTTAGTTCCAGTCGCTCAATGGTCATGATTAGGCGTCAAAGACCTTCTTGAGGATCTCAACCCTCAGCTGCTGAACACTATCAATAGCGAGTTCGACAAAGTAGAAGGTCAATCAGCCCCAGAACCCTCTCGTACGTCTGCGGACCTGGCAAACCTGGCCTCCGACTCTACCAAGGATCTGAAAGGAAGTGGAGGAGCTGATCCACTCGATGAACTATTCCCGCGAGTAGATATCGACACCTTATTCAAGGGAACGACAATTCTAGCTGATGCGAAAAGCGAAGCATGGAAAACCAAGAAAGAAGCTCTGGAGGGTCTTCAAGCCATCTTAGACCAAGGGAATAACAAGCGATTGAAGCCAAGCATGGGTACTGTAACTTCAGGCATTATCGTTTACTAGACCTGACCACATCTTTAGGTGAAATTGGGCAAACTCTCAAAGCCAGAGTTACCGATACCAATAAAGCCGTTCAAAGTCTAGCTCTCGACATCGTAGCACGCATCGCAACGGGCATGGGGAAGCCATTTGAGAAGCACACTCGACTCTTCACTCTACCGGTGTCAACCGTCTTATCAGATCAGAAAGCTCCAATTCGTGCGGCAGCTCTCCAAACTCTCTCCGCCATGGCGACGGCATGTGAAGGCCTGGAAACCATGATTCCGAATTTCACTACTGCTCTCGAAACCACAAACCCATTGCAAAAAGCAACGCTCTTGCAATGGCTAGTGGAATGGTTCAAAGAGCACGGGTCATCATCGTCTCTCGATTTGAAGAGCTGGGTACCTATAGTCCTTTCTACCCTCGACGATCGCAGTGTTGATGTGCGCAAAGCTGCGCAAGCCCTCCTCCCTACTTTGATCCAATGCGTCGGATTCGACGCTGTTATGAACCAGACGAACTCCCTCAAACCAGCGTCGCGAGCAAGTGCAGTCCCACTCGTACAAGCTGCACGTCCCGCCTCAACCGAGGCTGTACCTTCAATCGCCAATGTTCCCACTCCAGACCGTTCCGCTAGCCCTACATCAGAAGTGTCCATCCCACAAACAACTTCAGAAGCCAAACCTCCGACTAAAGTCTCTGGAGTAAGACGGAAGATACCCTTGGGAACTAGCAGACCAGAGTCACGAGCTGAGAGCGTCGACCATCCAAATAAACCGATGCAAGCAGGAGTCAAGAGGCTCGCACCGGCTTCAGTCAAGACCTCGACGTCGACCACTCCAGTGAACCCTTCCTTACCCTTCCTCAACATAAATGTTGACCTGAAGAAAACGAGATTGGCGAAAGATGCTGGTCGATGGGTCAATGAAGGCGGACCTACCCGGAAGGATTTGGCGGACCTTCTACAAAGCCAGATGGAACCACACGCCTCCAAAGATCTCGTCGCCCATTTATTCAGTCATGATCATAACGCCGTCAACGACCACATTAGTGGCCTAACGACTTTAGCAGACTTCTATAATAACGCACTGGACTCTGATGAGAACATCGAAAAGCTGTGCCTTGCTAACCTCGACTTTCCACTCAAATACGCTTCTCTCAAAGCTCACGAATCTCAGCCAAACCTGGTCTCAAAATGTATCGATGTCGTCGAAGCTGTCTTAGCTTTCCTACGTAATATAAATTACCAACTCACGGACAATGAAGCAGCTTGCTTCGTACCCACTATCGTCCATAAGGTATGCCCTGTCCTCCTTCGTAAAAGCCATGCTGACTTGACATTATCACAGCTTGGTGATGCACGGGAGCCAGTCCGGCTACGAGTTCAACAAATCGTCCGGGCTCTTCCAAACGTATATGCATACAGCCGAGTTTTCCAACTACTTTTTGAACATGGGTTGAAAGCAAAGGTCGCCAAAACACGACAAGGGACCTTAGATGAGTTATCTGCAATTCTCAAGAAATCTGGAATGGGTGCATGCGAGCCTTCGAAAACTTTTCCGGCAGTTGCTGCCCTTATCTCAGATAAAGATCCTCAAGTGCGAAAATCAGCGTTAGGAACTCTTAGGTGCGTTTGTAGGCCTCATCGAATTCAGTTCATCGTGTGACTCACTCGTTATCTTTTCAGTGAGGCCTATAGCCTAGTCGGTGAGAAGGTGTGGTCTCTTGTCGGGCAGCTGTCGTCGAAAGATAAGACACAGTTAGAAGAACGGCTGCGCCGTGTACCCGGGCCAAGTTCGCAAGGGAAGGTCGAACCGACTTCCATTCCTGCACCAGGCATAACTCGCCTGACTGCCAATGGCCCTAGGCCAGCGAGCCCATCTGTAGCTGCTGTTTCTCGGTTGGCTCGCCCTGCGTCACCTGCTATCCCCCTTCGATCTGCTTCACCTGCCTTTTCCCAGCCTCGACCAGAGTCGCCTATCCGTCCGTCAGGAATACTACCTCCAGCTTCAGCACTGCCGACTTCCCCAGGCAAACCTAGACCGAGGAGTTTGCTCCCTGGACCATCACGGCTTGGACGACCGCGGACAAATCTTACCCAACCACCCTCCAACGGCCTTCTAAGAGAGGATGCTCCTTTGCGTCAAGCGTCAGACCCCCATGATCCTTCATCAATCCAGTCCAGCCCCACACGTCCGCTTGTCATGCTAGATAATCAGCCTGCTCGTCCTGCATCTGGTGATCGCGTAGACATTCCAGACGACATTACGCTCACGATTTCAAGTATCCTGAGCAGTGACCCCGCTCGCAGTGTGGATGCTCTCAAGAAAGTGCAGAAAATACTCTCAATAGGCCCAGAAAAAGGACCATCCTCACCAGAATACCGTGAACTGGCCGAGCATACCGAAGGTCTCATTGAGACGATAACGCTGCAAATGGCTCATATTTTCGAACACCCTAATGATCTCATCCTCGACGACAATTTCCGACTCGCAAAGCACCTCATTCAAACGCTTAATAACTTCTGTGATCATGCCTTCTTGGCTGAATCGTTGACAGTGGAAATTTTGACCGCACTTCTGGAGGAGTTAACTCTTCGTCTTCTCGAAACTGATGATAGTCCTGTGAAGAAGGTGAAGGACTTGTCCCGTTTCATCAACATGATTATTCTGCGGCTGTTTGCCACAGGAAGGAGGATGTCAATATTCAGGTTTGTTTTTCTTTCCTTTCCTTTGGCGAGTGATGGAAATTTACTGCTTGTATGCGCAGGGCACTGTTCGCTCTCCTCCTTCAAATTGTGAAGCCATTCCCGAGCAATGGCGTTCTCCCAGATTCCAAAGAATCAAAAGTGGCAGAACTGGTTTTGAAATGTGTCTGGAAATTGGCGAGGAATATTCCCCAGGACCTTAGTGAATCGCTGTTGGATCCAGTGGAGCTATTCCCCGCAATTGAGCACTTTTTGCAGTCGGTGCCTCCGAACGAATGGCGAGCACGAGCTACCAACAAAGTTCCATGTGGAGATATGCCCCTCAGGACAATCAAGGTCATTATTCAGCACATTGTCGGTGAGTATACAATCCTGCTACTTGTTTGCAATGAGCTAACCGAACTCAGCACACTATGGCGATGATGTGTACGAGCTGTTGTCCGCCTCTTTTGATGACCCTTCAGCAACCATTGTCTATCCGTACGTCTACCGGATTCTAAATTCCGCAGCCAACCGTGCAGCGGAGAGCGCAGGGGGCTTACGGCGCAATGGCAATGGGATGGAAGCACACCCGCCGATTTCACCAGGATCTAGTCGGCCTCTATCCCCACAGGAAACGGCGTCATCCGCGCATTCTAACCATCGGCCAACCAGTCATCGAACCAGCCCGAGCTCCTCTTCTGCCCAGGGAAACCCTCAATATTCTCCCACTGTCGAAGAACCAGACCCAGACGCTCAGCTGCTCGTTATCATTGGTCATATTTCGAGCGAGACGACAGGTGCTTTGCACAAGGAGGGAATTACTGAGTTACACCATTTCTTGAAGGCGTATCCCAACAAGAGACCCAAGGTGGAGAAGATGCTAGAAAATACCGGACCAGCATTCAGGAAGTACATCAATCGTGCTTTAGCAAGTCGGGCTGCAGAGGATCAAGAACGCAATGTGGCAGTTGCTGATACTTTGACAAGTAAGTTGCACAATTCCAACACCACTGCATGCTGCTGACAGTTTCTCGAAGAATTGGAATCAAACGCAGAGGTGAGAAATGGGGCTTCAGAGCCGGTATCCCCTTCTTCACCACCGCCAGCCTCAGACCAGCAAGAGAAACTATCAAGACTGCATGATATCTTCCAGTACCGTTCAAGCACTCTGAGTGCGGGTTCTTCCCATGGTCGCACTACACCTTCTGGTTTACGGACATCTTCATAAAGCCTTGAACGTGCTTTTTATACACGTCGATAATTTTATATCTTGCTCGCTACATTATATCCTACCCGAATTTTTTTTGGAATAATTCAATACTACGCACTACGCATTCCGCTTTTCCGTAGGAAGCCCAAGGTATCTTTGACATAGCTTATGTAACTTATACCTGCCCGAAGCGGTAACAATTTCCAGTTTGGGAAACAAGTAATTCCTTAAAGAAGCGCTGAGTCCTGTGGGCCGACCCGGTAGTGGCCTTTATGCTACAGTACTAGAGCTAACTGAGTGAGGATTCCTATATGGGAAGATTATCATGGCCTTTTTGCCAACCACTTTATAGCCCGAGGTGTCAGCTCAAGACCGATCCAGGCTTCACTACTGAGTGAGGATTCCTATATGGGAAGATTATCATGGCCCTTTTTCCAACCACTCTATAGCCCGAGGTGTCGGTTCAAGACTGATCCGGGCTTCACCTGGCTTCACCCACTCCAACATCCGAACCATGATCATATGTGCATCAAACCCCGAGTATCCTTCGCAGGCGGAAAACCTTGTTTCCCAAATAGCTTTGCATATAACTACTGATTAAAATGAAAGGCAGAGGAGATATCAGCATCGACTGCTGTCCCCAAAGACCATTAACGCATTAGGCTCATAATTATGCCCAGCGTCCTCTTCACTTGAATTAGTGAACAATTTGCGCTAGCCTACTGTCTCGTCACCAAGATCTAGACGACAAATTTCGGAATTTTTGACTTCTGCATATCCCACAAGATTGGTACCGTTACAAGCGCCATCAAGGCCATCGTGAACAATAAGGGTAATGTACGTGCAGGTTGAGATTTTTGAATGAAGCTCTAATGGATCGCCTTGAAAGGTATGATGTTGGCACAATTCCTGTCTGAGCACTTTGAACAATACAATTGTCAGTTGGGGATCAGGGGTCAATCACACAGCCACTTCGTGGCTATCAAAGGGCCGGACCGGTGTATTATGTAATCCGTGCACCTATGAACGCAACTCGCTGGGGCTCCTCAGCAGGACTCACCCACGTCCCAACACCGCAATGTCTTCCTCCCAGCCAACAGTAGTGGGCTCTGGCAAGCTGCCAGATAAGAAACTGTCCTACGATGCTGTCATGCTCTTCTGGAGAACAGTTACGCAAATATTCTTCCGCGAAATTAGACCGCGGGGTGCCTTCAACATCCCAAGGGATGGTCCTGTAATCTTTGTTGGAGCACCTCACAACAACCAGGCACGCAATGAAGTTCCATTCTCTACTGACTTATACTGAGTCTCTCTGTCTAGTTTCTGGACCCTATCCTCCTGAGTCTCCAAGTCCACAGAGAGACGCACCGGCGCGTCCAGTTTCTTACTGCAGCAAAAAGCATGAAACGTCAATGGGTTGGATTTTTCGCTCGCCTGATGGATAGCAGTATGCTTTATCATCGTCTTCAGAAGAAACTCGCCTCACGCCGTGTCTAGTCCCTGTTGAACGCGCTGCAGACTCGGCCAAACCCGGTGTTGGTCGAGTATGGCTTTCACCAGATGATCCCTGCCTCGTTCTCGGTGAAGGCACAAAATTCCTCACCGACTTTTCGCCCCAAATGCAAATTCTCCTACCAAAATCCGTGAACTCCGCCGTTGCCGAAGTTAGCGAAATTATCTCAGATACGGAAATACGGGTCAAAAAGGAATTTGGCGGTGAGAGCGGCAAAGGAACGGTACGGATTAGAGAGAAAATTGCAGAGTTGAAAGGTCAAGGAATCAATGGTCTCGACTACAAGAAACTGCCATATGTCGACCAACAGAAGATGTACCGTCACGTCTACGAGTGCTTGAAGATGGGAGGTAGCATTGGGATTTTCCCCGAAGGTAGCGTCTTTTGTAGGCCTTAGTCTGTGTCTTACTTATGATCATTCAGGTGGAAGCCACGACCGCACAGATTTGCTTCCTCTCAAAGCTGGTGTCTCAATTATGGCTCTCGGAGCCATGGCAAACGACCCCAACTGCAAAGTCAAGATTGTACCAGTTGGCCTCTCATACTTCCACGCTCATCGATTCCGCTCGCGCGCAGTTGTAGAATTCGGCTCGGCTTTGGATGTGCCAGCAGAATATGTGGAGATGTTCAAACGTGGAGGTAGCGACAAAAGGGAAGCAGTCAGCAAATTCCTCGACCTCATCTACAACGGTCTGAAGACTGTCACCATCCGCGCCCCAGACTATGATACACTCATGGTGAGCTCTCCCATAATTTTAATCTTATTCCTGGATCTAAAACTTTACAGCTTATTCAAGCTGTACGACGGCTATACAAAACACCGGGCCAACACCTGACGCTCGGACAAGTCGTCGAGCTTAACCGACGGCTTTTGGAAGGTTACGTCCATTTCAAAGACGAGCCCAGAGTCCAGAACCTGCGTTCCGATGTATTAAAATACAATCGGCTTGTTCGGGATCTTGGTCTACGCGATCACCAAGTAGGTTCATTTCTATAACATAAACCGCCTTGCTGTGATTGAGGAGTCTGTAGGTACCACGAGCCCAAAAGGCCGGATGGAAGATATTGGGTCTTCTAACATATCGTGTTGGGCTTCTTCTGTTCTGGACAGTTCTAGCTTTGCCGGGGACTATTCTGAATGGCCCAATGTTTATCCTAGCGTCTATTCTTTCCAGAAAGAAGGCGAAAGGTGAGTATCAGCCAAATTAATTGCCGATTGCGTACTAAACTCGTCATTCGCAGAGGCTCTTGCCGCTTCTGCAGTCAAGATCGCTGGCCGTGACGTACTTGCGTCATGGAAAGTTCTCATTGCCTTGGGTGTAACTCCCGTTCTGTACGTCCTGTACGCGATCGTGGCGACTGCCATTGCCATTCGCACCAATGCACCTCTGAAATGGAAGATTGCGACACCCTTTTTGGTGTTCACCGCCCTGCCATTCATGAATTACGCCGCTCTGAAGTTTGGGGAGGCTGGGATGGACGTCGTGAAGTGAATTTGCTCTCAAGGATCTTATGTATTGACCCAACTGACCCACTGCTAGATCACTTCCTCCTCTCATTATCTCCCTCGCTCCTGGCCAGCAACGTTCACTTGACAAGTTGAAAGCGATGAGAGTCCATCTCGCGAACGAAGTCGCCAGCCTAATTAATGACTTCGGCCCCACTCTATATGAAGACTTCAACGAGGTCAGTGAAAACAGCACACCTACATATTTTGATTCACAGACATTTTCAGGCCCGTATTCTTGTTCCTTCTGCTGCTGCGCCTCCTTCAAGTGGATCCTCCGGACTGTGGCGTAGAACTAGCAGCACTGGCGCCGTTGACGCACAAGGACTCGGTCTTACGCATCCTATGACTTGGATTGATGAACGTTTGTTCGGCTGGAGTCGCAGTGCGAAGCGCGGTACAAGCGCATGGGGAGGCGGTGGTGAGATTAGCCAAATCCACACACCCGATGACTCCGATGACGAGGATACTGGTGACTACGATAATGTTGTTGGGCTAGTTACGTCGAGCGACGATCAAATGGGCCCAACCCAGAAAACCCGCAGTCGTCAAAGCTCCTATGCTGACCTTCAACGGTTGCGCATGGCTCCCCTGACCGCTCAGTCTCGCTCACAGAATGGTTCTGCTCCAATTCAGAACATTCCAGATGCAACATCGCCTTCGCAGCTGCAACACCGCACCAGACGAGCAAGCCTCAGGGACGATGTTCCTGTCGCTCGTATTGGCGCTTTGACTCCTAACAGGCCATTTGACGAGGACACGGAGCGTCTGAATGAGGAGATTGAGAAGAATAAGTAGGTGCAAAAATACACCTCTCCGTTACACTAGCAAATAGAGCAAAAGGCTATTGGGCACTTACGTTATGGCGATGATCATTATGAGCTTATTTTTATTCTACTTTCCCTTTGTAACGGCCGTCAATGAATCTCCGTTCTATTTTGCCTGGTGTAAAAGTATGTGTTATACAAATGAGCGCGTGCCTTTTGTGAGGATCTCAACACCAGTCTCCGTTATTCTATTAGATATTTCAAAATCAGATTGAAGCAGGGACACAGCATGCAGCATACTCACAGCAATGTATCCTCAAACTGAGCACTCCGTTTACCGTCCGTTGTGGTGGCCGTCCAGTTATCGGGCCAATGAACATCACCCCAGTTTGTTCCCAAGTTCAGCATTGGCTCAATCGTGAAAGCCTGGCCGATATAATGAGGTCAGTGAAAGAGTCTCTGGGGGGTTATAACGCGTCTTCCAATACCCACCATTCCAGCTTTCATCGTGCCAACCGCCTTGTTCTTGGCGTAATGTGGGACATTTGGTGCGCAATGGAAGAGGTCATTTATCCCATGACCGGTGTATGTACGCACGACGGCGCAGCCGCCTTGCCGTGCTACAGGTTCACTGCAAATCATTAAATATGCATTGCCAGTGGTAATTGAGCGTCGGACAGAACGAGAGAAGAGAAGAGGTAAGGAAAGAGGAGGTACTGACATTGCTTTACCGATGTCCCGGAATAGTGCACCTGGTTTGCAAATTTTAATAGCTTCGTCCAGGGCGAGGCGTGTAGTGCGTATGAGGCGTTCCGAATCCTCGTCGATCTTGCCTACTGGATATGTTTCATTGATGTCACCATGATAGCCTGTAAATATGAAGTGGGCGTCAATAAACCACTAGCACGTTCAGTGTGAGCCAAATTTCCGTACCTTCGTAGTATAAAGTGACGTCTATGAAGTGGGTCAGTGCGTTGTCCCGATAGATGTGATGGGGAAAGCCCATACCGATGTTAATGATATCACCTTCCTTTAAAGTCCTCTTATCGGGAATGCCGTGACAAATGACCTCGTTCAATGACCTAAAACATACAAGAAGCCATCAGAAACTGGTGCCGATGGTTTGCAAGGTTTACGCACGTGCAGACGGACTTGGGGAAATTACGATAGTTGAGAGGTGAAGGGTACGCGTTCCGTTCAATGATGGCATTATGCACAATCTCGTCGATTTCATCTGTCGTTACCCCAGGCTTGACATGCGATGCAGCGAGGTCGAGGACTTCTCGAGCCATCTGTGGAATAAAGTTCAGCGCCTTTAGACACGACACTCTGCCTCTAAGAGCCGGTATGTTGTTGACTTACACGGCAAACATTCCGCAGCTTCTCCTGGTCATCTGAAGTTAGAATCCGGGGTGGTTGACCCGCGCGCATCATCTCTGATTTGGGTTTGCCTGTGAAAGTGTGAATGGTATGCAGATAGGCTAGAAAAGGCTACATGAATGAGTGAAAGAACATACCATCAGAAGCATAGTCAGGTCGAGGGATGTGTTCCGGTACTATGCGCTTCGATGAGAGCGGGTATACAGGACGCATTGTGCCAGTGAAATCGTAGCTGGGAAATGGGTTGTATGTGCCGTCTAGAAGGCAAAAAGTTTATAAGTTTAGGTGAGGAAGAAGGTGACACACCTGGATTCTTCCCTTCAGAACCTGATTTCGCGAGGTCATGAATGATTTTATGCATTTTCTAGGTGATATATTTAGGTTAGCGGATATCTTCGTAAAGTACAAGCACTGACCCCTGTAGGATAAGAAAAAGGACAGATAAGTGAATGTATGCGAATGAAATCAGGGACAACATACATCCTGCCTTGAAGCACTCCTGTGAGCAGTAGAAAGATCCTCGAATGCCTAGCCTGATAGACCATCAGTTTGGATGTCATTCATTGAACAAAAGGGTACAAACTTGGTACATGTCGGGCACTCTAGACGAGAAACAGGGTTGCCGTTTGGACATGCCTCGCTTTGGCAGAGAACAGTGGATACGGAGGACATAGTTGGGCAAAGAAAAGGAATGAAATGAGCGCCGGTGAGGCTGGCTGATCGGAGATCAACGTCAGTGGAACTGAGTTGTTTGTTGATCACTACTAATGTAAACAACCAAAGAGCCGGGCCGTCGAGCTTAGGGATTCACCTCATGCCTACAACGAGGACCCAAGCAGCTCGAAAAGTCGACCATCCATGCAGCGTGCACCACACGACCTTGCCACAATCTAGCCACAGGGACCCAGAGCAGTCGCTGAATGAATGGTTACTGAATGACGCTTTTGATACCGGTAGCTATTAGCCATACAAAGCAATGTTGTAGATATCCTTTTTCGTCTTGCGAGCCTTGTGGCACCGTCGTGGAACCTCTCAATCCCTTTTAGTCTGGTAAGAGGCATCTGCTGGACCCGCGCATTGGAATGAAGAACACGAAGATATGTGTTGTTCGCATCTTTCTCGGAGCTCAAAGCTTCGAACTTGGGTGCGGAGAATGCATAAAACTCATGGCACATTGGACCAGTGGATGTTTGCACAATATTGACTATTGAGTAGTAATAACGGGTGCAATCTACTAGTATTAGGCTAAGGGAGACGCTCGTTGATAACTAGATAGTAGCAGCGCTAACGAGTCGTAGACAGAAAAGTACAAATTAAAAGGACTTCGAGGAGGATATGATGCAGTTGGTGGAACAAGGGAAGATGGGTTGAAGGTCCAAAAAGATAAAAATATGTGCAAAGATGAACGGTGAACAGTGGGTTGCGAGGGTTACTAAAACGTTGGGAAGCAAGATAGTCTAGGGTAAAAGGAGTTGCAGGGTGGAAAGCGATACAGGAAAGCGAGCAGAGGGATGAGTTTACGGAAAGAAGAGTGATGTCGTTGCGGAGGAGAAATAGCGCCCGTCACGACATGAACGATAGGAGCGGATTCGGTCAATAATGGCCTGGGGCCACGATTTCTAGCTTGTACGCCATCTCCTTATCGTTACATGCTTTCCGCAGGGCCCTAAGATGCGAAGGCTCGAAGATTTCAGCGAGCAGAGATTCGTTCGCATTGATCCAAGAAACGGGCGGCAAGCCGCGAGTGGTGCGGAAAACGCCCTCCGGCAAGTGTTCTTCGAAGACAACGGTCAACAGACCCGTGAGCAGACATTGGAGGAGGTTGAAGATGTCGTTTATGGGAGGGCATATTTTGCGGACGGATTCGAAGATGTCGCTGTGGAAGACCATCTGCCACTGTATCCGCCGTTCTGGAGTAAAGAAGGATGTCGCATGGATGGGGAGGTGAAGTTTGAGTTTAGGGCCAGCCGGGAGGTCGACGGACGAGCGCCAAATGGAGGATGTTTCCAGCGAAAAAAGCATGCGATGGTCTTGGGGTGGAACGTCTGTCCACTTGTACTCGCGAACGAGCTTGTTCCTGAGACTCTGGAGCCAACGGTGTGCTTTTGCATAAGGAGCACCCAAGGCGTCGGCGGTGGTCAGGGGTATGCGGGTGCGACGAGCCCAGTCGTCCATGTTGGTGACATCGCTGGAAAAGACGACCTCTGTCCGTGGCTTGAGCTGAGATGCCATTATGCTCTATGTGGTAGTGAGCAGAGGAGCGGAGGGAGGTGCTGAGGATGCACGTACGGGACAAGGAGAAAGAAGAAGGGCTGGCAGTTTGGGGCAGGCTTTTGAACAAGGGCCCTAGCACCGAACAAAAATCGAATATTAAGGGATCACCGATTTGGCGTCGGGCGAAAATACACGTGTATTCGTCCCGACAACAGAGACCCCGGAGACCACATCAGAAACACGGCGCGTCCGAGTCACATGTCACCCTTTCCTCCTAACCACAACAATGCCTCCCTTTGACATATACCCCGCATTCCAGCGCAATCTCAGTAACGAAGAGGTCGGTCTGGCCGTGTCCACACTCAGAGAACATTACCCATCTGCAGAGCGCAGATCTCAACCCCGCTTGCTGCAATCCTCGCTCTCACAGAGCTGATCGAGAACTCGGATGGTGGGTCTTCATCGCACACGACATCCAAGATCTTATCTATCCAACAGCCGGCACAATGTTCGAACTCGTCAAGGCACTCAACGATGGCGCCGAGGCCCTCAAAAAGCAGACATCCAATCCGATCAGCTTGAATGCGGGCTGTGAACTCTTCATCGCATTCGTCACCTTGTTCCCTCATGCCTCTGATGTACGACCCTGCAAGCGTCTTTGCCAGGACATCCTGATAACCGATTTCTGCATCTAGAACTTTACGGATTTGAAGAAGGAGCTTATTCGACAAGGGCAGAACTATGCGGAAGAAGCACTCACCTACCGCAAGAAAATCGCAGAACTCGCCTTTGGTTTCATCAAGGATGGCTCAGTGGTGATTGCTATCCTAATGCCGCGTTCGCTGATCCTTGAAACTCAAACTCATCTTATGACATTAGATTTTGACCCACTCATACTCACGTGTTGTAATGCAAACACTTCTCCTGGCTCACAAACGGAAGCGCATCTCAGGTACTGTCTCCGTCAATTGAACCATTCATCAATTTCAAATTTCTTCTCTAGTGTTTGTGACAGAAGCTCGTCCTCGAGGTCTGGGGTGGGTGATACTGCTATTTTCATATTGGAGTAAACTTAACTCGAGTAATCACAGAATTAAAACCTGTGAAGCCCTTACTACCGCGGGAGTACCCAGCACTGTCATTCTAGACTCTGCAGTGGCCTACGTTATGGACAAGGTGGACTTCGTCCTCGTTGGCTCGGAAGCAGTGGTGGAGAGTGGCGGGCTCGTAAACGCCGTTGGTAGCAATCAAATGGCTATCATAGCCAGAGCAGCCAACAAGCCCTTTTATGCACTCGCAGAAAGGTAATTCTCATGAGGTTCAGGTGCTATCGATGGAATCACTGACACAAGCTCTCATCAGTTACAAATTCCACCGTCTCTTTCCCCTATCACAGTATGATCTTCCCAGTCATAATTCAAAAATTCTTTCATTTCCCCGTTCCCTCCTCTCCGACCGCTCTGGTCCGACGATAGACGCGACAGCTTCTGACTCTCAAACCGATACCGTCCCTCCCTCTACTAGCAATCAGCCGGATCTCGTTCCTCCAAGAATAACGCAAGAGCAAATCTCCCAAAACAATCCCGATGTAGACTATACCAGGTCAGTGCCATTTATTTCCACCGCCCGAATATACCACATTGATGTTCCGAATCCTACTCAGACCTGATCTCATTTCTCTCGTCTTCTCGGACGTGGGCAGTTTAACGCCGGAAGGCGTCAGTCAATATTTGGTCGGTATGTTCGCTGGATGATGTCAGTATCACCAGGTCTGAATCCGTGGCTGCCTCATATATTACCACTCATTGTTCTTAATATCCTTGGAAGATGGATCTTTTTGATAAGCCGATAATCTATCTATTCCAACTCAGATATTGGCTACACTTCAGGTGACTCGGCAGTTACTCCCAGATGGTCTTCATGATGCTATCGAAAACATACTCTCGCGTCAACATTGCCGGAATGAGTATCGATTGTCCACACGTTCATGAACAACGGTACAGCAGCGGTGTAATTCATAGTGCTACGACGTGGGCTTGCGTGAAGCTCATGTCTTGCACGATGCTGTACTGAATCGCGGATGAGACCCATTTGGACGCCGGGATGAGATCATTTGATTTTCGTTCTTCGAGCGTCTCTTTAGTCGGGCTCCTTGCTGTAGGCTGGCGGTGCAACAGACCCGACGAAGGGGGGCTACGGTTGCAAAGTCTAATTGAGCCCTATATGAGATTGGGAGAGAGATTGGGATTTTAGCTATTGGGTTTTGACTTGGATCACCAAAACTCAGGTTTATGGCCCAAGAACTTAATTGGTCCTTGGGGGAGCACTGTGTGTCTTCGGCGAGTTCCTGTTCCAATTTCACGGTTACTAGCTTCTGTCCATGTCGTCCTTTTGATTTCGGTGCCTGTTTCAAGGCGCGCTGAGCAATGCCAAATGCAGCGCAGTTTATGCCCTTGTGTTCGTCACACAGAGCGGACCGAATCAGCGTTTAATCAGTGGCACACTTCACCCATCTGGACGGATATATGCTTCTTGAATGTCTGCCTCGAAAACATATAAAAAGGTGTGGTTTTTTGGCTCGTCCCTCTCCACTCCTCGTCTATTCGAGAACCTTCTCTACTCAAACTTTAAACACCCCTACCTTCGGCTTCATATAATTCGTTATGTGCAGGTGGCGTCAGTCCGTATTATTTCTTTCCGCTATTCCGTTCAAAATGGCTTGCTGATCGTGCAAGGTTAGAATTGTGGATACATACGCTCAGTGCGGCCATATCTACCGTCTGGTAAGCATGCGTCCCAAAAAAAAAAGCTGTTACGTTGTTGAATGATCGGACTTGTCTACTTGCCATTTGCAGCCTGACGAGATGGTACGCTTCCGTTACCAGTGGATATTATCTTTGAGAAGACTCACAGCACTCACACAGGTTTATTGCCCTGAACGCGACTGCAAATTTAGTCCAACCCACCCGCCTGACTGTGGGCCCAACTGCACGACTACTTGCTGGCAGTAGTAAGTGAAACATCCATCCTCGTTACCTGCCCTCGGACGAGGGACTGACGGAGTTACGTTCGCGTTGCAGCCGCCGATTCCCTGAACAGATAGGTAACGGGTCATCACAAACCTGCGATACAAATCCAGGCACTGACCCCGCACAATTAGATCGTAGACTTGACAGGCTATGCCCTACCTGCCAACAGGCTCGGGATGAAGAACTGGCTGCACAGCAAAAAGCACAGAATAATCAGAGACGGAGGTGATCGTTGAAAGTCTCCTGGTTGAGATAGAATTAGAGCGTAATTTCGAGTAGTATTGGAGTAAATCTCGCCGGTGGTTGCACGTTAAGCGCTTCACGCGAATAATGATTGTTTCTAATTTTTAATATCAGGGGACGGAGAGAAAGATATATGACTGTGGGTCGAAGATAGGGGTTCCCACGCGCTCGACGTCCTGTTGAGAGTGAAACCTCGCGAGATATTCACATAGAAGAACGCTAACCCTATGCACACGAGCCATTATACGTAGGTCATATAAGTGACCAAAGAGGTATTTCATTCTTCTAGACTCAGACGGAAGAAATTTGAGAGGATCCGCCCAACATCCGTTCCAGGTGGGTGCTTGATTGTCCTCAAAAGACCGTAAGAGGGTAAAACGTGCACATTGCTTGCGCATGGTAATTGGTGCCCGAATGTGCTCTCGAATTCTCGAACCCTTTGCCACTCGAGCGTGTGCCAAAGCCAAAAGGAGAAACTTAACTTGATTGGTTTGCTTCGACAACCTGGAATCTTGAGCCCCACAGTGACAGCCTGAGGCACCGGAAACATTAGAAACTCTGTAAGAAGAGCTTGCTCATGCCAATGAGCTGGAATAAACACTGCTCGCCGAGGAAGAGATGTGAACCGACAATCCGATCGTCCACGGGAAGGTTTCCCGGGTTTCCGATGTCGAAATCGAATTCCTCGAGTGCGGATGTTGCTCTGGCTTCTACTTATTCATCGTTAACATATCGGTTAGATAGTGCATTCGTATCAGCCCCGGATCATAAGGTATGAGCGGTGCTCGAGGCGCAATAAAAGATCTCCCTCGTGGACGAAGGCTAGCCAGTCAAGTTCCATCAACGATTTAGTCTCGCTGGAGAAGGTATAAACCAGAATTAGGGAAACGGGTCATCTAGTTCTTTCCAGTAATATTCGGAGCGCTCCCAGGCGTGTCTGCGCTGGTATATGACGGCGGACAGTTCCAGAAGGTCCAGGCTAGTAGCTGCTCGTGGCGCAAACCAGTGCGCATCTGGAAATGTCTCGAAACGGCATGAGAAGGTGGCCAGAACCCGTCACAACTTGCCTGAAAGTATATGAGGTACCAAGCAACTTAAACGACCAAAAATGAGAAGGGCCACGGACGTTGTTGAGGAAGAAGGAAGTAAGCAGAGTCATGCTGAAATCATCTCAGGTCAAATGGGTGTAATTTTGGCCTCGATCATATTACGTAAGCACAATATTCTCCAAGTAGGCAGTGGGCACCACTGATGCCACAGCTTACGACTTGCAATGTCCTCAGACCCCAGCTCACAATGGTTGTTCTCTCTAGATGCCCTCGACAACACTCCCTCATCATGCAGTCGCGAAAAAGAACTATACGATAGGGCGAGAGGCGTTGAGTTTCTGTTCCGTCTAGGCTCGTCTTTGCAGCTGTTGGTGCTTCAGCTTCGCTCCATGCCTCAGAGAAAATTGCTAATGACAGAGAACGCAGCCCCACTTCTGCGATGTGCACGGCAGCAACCTGGTTTCACAGGTTTTACATGAGGTATTCCATAGATGAGTTTCACCGGCAGGTAAAGCGGCTTAACTTTGGCCCTCTTTTCCTATATTGATTATTGCCGGTGCAGGATGTCGCTGCGTCCTGCATATTCCTGGCTACAAAAACGGAGGAATGCGGCCGAAAACTCCGCGATGTTGCCAGGGTTTACCAAGCGAAAGTGAAATTCGTTGATGTTTCCTCCCTGCCTGTGGAATGTAGTGTATGGTCATACAACATTGCGGAAAACTTGAACTGACCGTTGCCCAGGATGTAGACCTCTGTCAGGCAGGAATTCTTCTGACAGAGGAAGTCTTGCTGGAGGCTCTATGCTTTGACTTTGTGGTCGAGAGTCCCCATGCAGAGCTATTGGACATGTTCGCAGTGTTAGGAACAGACCCCGAGGTGCAGGAGTACGCATGGAGTCTGGCTCATGATTCGTAAGTCATGAACCTTATTTCATTCAAATTGTGATGTTGATTGCTGCAGCTATCGCACACCTCTTTGCATTTTGTTCACCCCGAGGTTGATTGCCATTGCGTGCTATGTTCTCGCCCAGCGTGCACACGATGGTCCCAATTCACCATCGCTTGATGCTCGTATATCCGTCTCAGCACCTACAAACTCACTTCCTACACCGCCGTCCCATAAACCACCTTCTCCTGATGCTTCAAGAGCTGCTGTGGAACACTACAATTTGCAGGAGGTTGAACTAAACCACGTTTCTGGTAAGAACCCCCAATTCCCCTTGTACATGCGTCACCAAATATCTTCAGACGCCATTAGTATTTTGCTTGAGTTTTACTCCGCTCAAGATCCAACCAATGGGCAATACCTGTCATCTTTACTTACTGTTGGTTATTTCTTCTTTATCACCTCTTCGTGTGCATTCTCAACATGAAGTTATTTTATTCAGATACCGCCTCCATCTCGCAGAAGTCAACGAAACACTTTTTTTGTACCTAAATCCCAGCTCGAGGCAGCTCCCAATGGTTCTCAAATAAACTCTCAGGATCACCCAGGTCGAACACCAAGCTCTTCACATGGCGGTCTCACCCCCTTGACACAGCCGTTGGACGAGAAAAAGGGACAAAATTAATCCATTTCTATATGGGCTTAGTATGCGATTACTTGTACAATATAAATCTCGGTAGTCTAATCATACCATATGACTCGAACAACGCGCGCCCAGTCATTACAGAAGCATCACCCTGGAATCATCCATTCACCTCGTAGCTCGTCCTCTGTGAACGAATTCTCTGGAAGTTCCCATGCTGGAATGGGTCTATACACCAGGTCGTCCTCGTCAAGCCGCCTGTGTGCTGCATTTTCACAAGTCGCGAGCCAAGTTCGGATCGCTCCGCGGGTGACTGAAGGCCGAAGTCTATCTGCTGTATCATAGCAAGAAGCTATACTACCCTCTCCGTTTAGCTGTGACTTCAGGTCGATACCAGCTGATGATCCTGGCACTGCAACAGCCTCGGTCAGCTGCGGAAGCTCAGGATAACCCGTTGTTATACTCACGATCGTCTCTCCCTTGCCAGAAAGATTCAGATGCTGCTGGCCTGGGCAAGTGGCTAACAGGTTCCATATCAATATCGTGTTCAGCGAAGACGGGCTCATCGACCTACATTCATGAAGAGGGTTTTGTAAGTAATCAAGTTTTGCAAAGCGCGAGCAAAGCACTACGCCCGAGGCCAAATGCGTCGTATGTGGTGGTAGGAATCTCGAAATAAATTCGCTCTTCGTCACCCACCTGAGGAAGCCGGAATGTGCCAGGCAATTCCATCGCTGAGCAGAGCCAGAATGAGAAATACTCAAGAATCGTCGGAGCCTTCCTGCTATAGGCGATAACAGGTGATATGAAGGCGACTCGCATGCCTGGCAAATTTATCAGTTGACGATGCATGTTCAAGGCGTCGAGAAGTGTACCTTTAGAGAAGGCTCCAAAGACCCAATGTGTATACGACGTCAAGACAAACCAACTAGATTGAGTAGCCTGGCAGGTGTCCCATAACTGGGGTCACAGCAATGAGTCGGATCTCGAACAAGGACTGAGCGTACAAACCTTGGCCCAGAGTCGGTGTTTGCTGGATAACTGTGTGGTAATCAAATCAAAAGTCGGGAACTAAGGAGGGATCCTCGTGAGCAGATGTCGTTCGATTCTGTCGACTGACGCACCGCCTTGCAAGCGACAAATTCTTGCAGGTCTTGTTCAGTGAGAATAAATGGTGGTTGATATGCCACGACTACGGAGCCCGAGCCCCACGACGGCTGGTGCTGCCTTTGGTGACCATCTCGGGTCCAGACGAAATGTCGGAAGATGGATTTGTCCTGAGGGTTGTCCTGTCCTAGTTGAAACGCGAACTTGTCTGTTCTTGGCTCGGCGGAATGCAGAACGCGACTGGCGCTGACAAACACCAAATCTAACCAGGCAATCATACTATGGGGGGTCGAAGTGAGCTGCTGGTGTGCAGAAATGCAGAAGGCGAAGTGTTACTTTTCGATATTTGTGGGTGCGTGTGAGTAGAGTTGGGGCAATTTCTCTGGAAGTATATATCGAATGTCCATATGTAAATTGAGCTGCTTTGAGGTCTTCTTAGGTAGAGACGTGTTAGTCCCTGTCAGGAAGTTCATTGAGCATTTGTAACAACAAGAAGGGAACACACCACTCACAATTCAGAGGACACATTGCCTCCAGGCTAATGTGACGAATGTTCTCCAAAGTTCGCCATCGCTCGTGTCTACACAGAAGATGATTTTGGTGGCTTTTGTTGATGTCGGTAGATGGAATATAAGGCCCTCGTCCTAGCATAAATAGTAGATCCCTCTCGCTACACGGGTCTGGTCGAGGCAGCTCGAATTGTCGAACATAAGATCGTACGTTTTCGTATGCATGTCTTTCAAAGTCGTATGGCGATCGGCCCATTATGAGGTATGATTGTCTCAACGATGTGATAGGCTGTAGGTCTGATGCAAGATGGGTGGTGTCGGTCGAGGTTCACGTTTATCTCAAACCAACGTAGATGTGGACGGTTTTACCAGAAGTCGAATACAAGTGTTTCTTTTGAGAGCACAAGGCGCAGAAGGCTCCATCGCGAGTACAACGACCGCTACACAGCGCTAGCTGTAGGTCGCTGTGTTACGGTGGAAACGAGTGAAGAACAAAGAAACTTCAAAAGGCAACTGTTTGTTCTTTTCTGTCACGGTGCCCGTTCTATTTATACCTCTCTTGGAAATTGGACTTTGTGCATTTTTGGCAAGAAGATGGTTATAACATAATACTACTAGAGGAGATCGAATGTATGATAAAAGATTAGATAGTACACATAGAACTTCATAATGGACCCATAGGAAACATACACTCCACCCCCCGTCCCAAATCTCCTGTCTGATATATTTGGGAACGCAAGCGTCTGGCTAACTTGACTGCTACTCCAGCAATTCCAGCCTCTAATGAGCTCCGAGTCCGTCATGACCGCGAACGCATTGAAGCTTGGACACCAACAACCCCAACTCTACACTTCTGGTTACACTCCGCGCACACAGTTGGGCTCATCCTGATTGGATTATGGGCCGGCGGTGACATCATGCGAAGGCAACTAGAAATTTTGCAGCCTAGTAAACATCGTCAATGGACACAATCACCGTTTACACGATGAGAAGACGCACCTGGAGGATGTCTTGAACTGAACACGCAGTTATTTCGATAGCAGTCTTGTTTGTGAGTGGCCATTGCGTAGAAATGGCCGCATTGAGTGTGGAAGCGACCGTCGATGACCTTAGGGGGGGGTCAGGAGGTCAAAATGAAAACCAAATGAGAGATAACATACGTTATGACACATGGTGTTCGTAGGATGGTCGTAATGGGAGATTTAGACAAGTGCGAGGGAATGGATTTCGAGGCTTCGGAAGAGCCTCAAATATAAGCAAAAGCGCGCAAATGCAGCGTGTCCTCGCCTCGTTCTAGAAGTCAAGCACCAGAGTGTCGCGAGGCATCGGAACGTGCCGATTTGCGGCGGCAATCCATCCTAGTAGTTAGCTTTCCTTGCGAAGATTCGTGTTAGCGTCAGGCGCAGTCAACCTGTCCTTGCCGTCCAACCTTCTGGTGCGGCAGTAGAGAGCTGAGAGATGGACTCTCGGATCCTACACACTGTGGAGCTTGGCACCCATCGCTGACGAGGCTCGACTGAAAACCCTTCATGTTCAGCATGCATCAAATTTTCAAACATGCTCTTCGATCGTCTACGGTTATTAAGACTGGACCACTGAACACATGCAGGGTAGCAATATAGTCCAACCGAATCCTAAGGGCATGTACACATAAGTTTGATGCCCAGCGTCACGCCCTGCAAAACTGAGTGAGTTTGTATCTGCCCCACAAGGCGGAGAAAGAAGGTTGGCGAAAGAGTTTTGCATTTAGGTACTCGTGACGCCATGGTGAAGTCGGACTATAACGAGGGTTTCATTAAGCGGCACAGGGTCTGGCATAGATAAGTAGGCTTCATATTATACTGACGAATCTGTCAAGCTCCGCGATCGCGAATCTTCTTGACCAGCTGCACCTTCTTGCGAACCTGAAGGAACACCAAATGGGTAAGCAAACAGCAGGTGAGAGAGGGAACTGAAACACACCTCGTCCGCGAACCGTTTCCTCCACCTTTGACTACTCAATCTGCGACGCTTCACGCCTTTCTTCTCGTGCCGTTCTTCCATTCGAAGTGTCTGCCGGACTTTGTTACGCGAAAGAATGATGTCCAGAGACTTGTAAGCCATCGCAAGATCATCCTTGACCGTTACCGTTCGACCTAGCGAGAGCTTAAAAAAGAACAAAATTTGACAGAAATTGAAGTACCAGTATAAGCATTGGCCGGCGGGTTCTTTTTTGCCTCCTTCAGTGCCTCTTCGGACCGGATTGCCCATCTCTGTTCGTTTGTCACAGCCAGTGGGGTTGTCTTTTCAATGGCGTTTTTTACTGTTTGTTCCGCGACTTGTTGCCTGTCCATTTTTTCGGTGACGAAACCGGGAAACATGCTAGACATCGGACGCGAAAACGCGCGACATAATGAGGTGGTTGGCCGTGGAATGAACCTTGATGACAGGCAAAGCCGCGGGGTAACCGTTGAGGACTGTTGAATTATCCTTAGCGAAGACGCGCCACAAATGTTTGAGAGTCTCTGCATCGTGTTGGGGGTTGAATAGATGGTGAGCTGGGCTGGACGCGCTCGAGATTCGGTTGCTCTCGGACGAGGCACATGACGTGACGACGTGACACAAATACCGATAAGATTAGATTCTGCTGCAGCAATAAGTACTGCCCTTCTCCTCGTAACAAGATGTCCGATGCCCTTCTCGAAGAGTTCGAAGTGAGTATGAGATGTTTCTTAATTTTTATCAATATCAAATTGGCCGCTCTGTTTAGGTATTGGAATCTATCTATCCGACAGAACTTCACAGTTCGTCTCCTTGAATAGTGATTTCAGTCCACAGGTGCTGATGTTCTCCGTCTCAAGAGGTGTCGGACACGGACATAGAGATTGAGGCTGAAGCTGACGACATACCGGATGGTGCTGATAACCGTACGAACGCCATTTATATCTTAACCTCGGCTGATAATTGGTCTCGTTGATAGTCAAGGTGACACTGTGCGTTCACTATCCGTCGGCATATCCAGATGAACTGCCTGAACTTTCATTGAAACATGACGACCCAAACATCGAAGAAGATGATGAGAAAGTACTGTTGGAAGACCTGCTAAAAGCTGTATGTCCCAAGGCCCCATTGTGCCCACAAAAACAACCTAACGATTTCTATCCCATAGGGCGAGGAGAACGTCGGAATGGCTATGACATTCACGTTGGTGTCGCAACTCCGCGAACAACTATCACAGCTAGTGCGGTCGAAGATAGATGAACACAACAAGAGAGAAGCAGAAAAAGAACGGCTAGCCTTGGAGGTCAGGAATCAATGACCCTCGATCGTTTCGTTCCGTTCACATTGATCTCCACGCAGGAAGAGGAAAAGCGCACTCGCGGCACACCTGTTACTTTAGAGTCATTCAGGGCTTGGAAGGCTAAATTTGATAGAGAAATTGCTGTCAAGAAGGCGCAAGAAGAGGAAGAAAAGCTGAAAGGTCTGACTCCCAAAGAACGTGAAGAATGGAAGAAGGCCCTGACGAGATTTTCTGGTAACCAATTCGTCTCTTAAATGTGGTGTTGACCTGCTGACTGAAGAGTTTCAGGCCGACAACTGTTCGAAAAGAACAAAAACTTGGAAGACGAAACACTCATAGAAGAAGGGGCTGTTTCCGTAGATATCAGTCAATACGAGAGGAATAAGGAGGATCAAGAAGAGGAAGAAGGCCTGACATTTAGCGATAGCGACTGAATTCGTCTTTCTCGCTATGTGGATTGCTTGTATATACTCTACATTATATTCTCTAATAAATCTGATACAATCTAGAGGCCCTGTAATACACCATCCTCTACATAATTGGCGTCGACCACGCCACCTCCTTCTGTAACTTTACAACCTAAATGTTCTCGTCCTTCCTCCCTTACAAAGCCATCCTCGTCGACAAAAAGCGGCAGCCCCCTCCTTTTGGAATCATATACAACATCTTGACCAACAAGTTTCAGCCATTCAAGAACTGGTTTCGTCGTCCATCGATCGACATATCCAGGCCCAGCCTGGAACCAACCCAGATGACCCCCTCCTTTAGTGAGCTCCATTACAACAAGGCCATTTCCACCTCCGTGCATTGGAACGTGTCGAACGATTGGATCATCTATTGCGTTGATTGCCAGGAACGGAACGGTGATCTTATCAACTGTGTTGTGGCTCGAACCCCAGATATAATATTCGTCGGAATCACGGAAAGGAAACTGTGGAGCGGGACCTCCTGCTACCCTCGTGAAGGTGTCATCGAATTCTTCAAGAGTGGGATTCTTGAGCTTCAAGGCCTTCTGAGCTGCTTTTGCGACATGATGATTGGGATCGGCGACAAACGCGTGTAGATGTCGTTTCATTAGGCGTAGTAGATTTCCTCCCATCCCTTTGGAGTAGATGTGTTTTCCAGTGAAAGAATTCAAAAGTCTGAAAGACAAGATGAGTCTATCTCCGACGAAAGCTAGCTTAAATACTTACCCTTGATTGTTCTGCCTCAAGTCCCATGGCTGTCGCAAAAGTCAATTAGAGTATTGAAAAAAGCACAGTGGGTGAAACATACGCATGCTAATACACACGCCGAGTGCAGTCTACTCAATTCTCCTTCTTCTTCCAGGTATCTGGTGACCACATTCGCGCCTAACGAGAACCCAAGACCAAGAAGTGGTGCATCTGGGTAGATCTGGGCTATATGCGCAAGGGCCTGTCGGGTATCATCAGTGTGCCCGGCAGAGTACATCATTTGACTGGTAATTGGCACTCCAGCACCTGTTATGTGCGAGGCAAGCTGTCAGATAGTCATGGCGAGAAAGTCATTAGTGACGCACATCCACGAAAGTTGATGACCACGGCTCGATATCCCAGGCCTCCTTCTTCCACCGGTGCACAGGCACGGCTGAGGATAGCCCTCACGTAAGCTTCGTGAGATCCTGGATAGACGGCGCTTAGAAAAAGTATTTGCAATGTGAGGCATTAGAGCGTACCGCCGGTCAAACCATGCTGGACTACAACAATTGGAGTATCATTCTTGAGTGCCGATTGATCGGTCGGCGAAAAGTCGAGACCTCTGGGAAAATAGAATGACGTTGGGGTTGAAACATGGAGTGACAATTGACTGACAATGTACCACCGTCTGCCAGCCGTAGGTAGGTGCTAAGAGGGTTTCGATTTCATCAACGATCAGAGCTACCGTTCGCAAGTATCTTACTCACCGTTTATACTGCATACGATCGCGCTTTGTAAAATCACCCATAACACAATAGATTGTTTGCAGATGACCACTGGTGCCATTCTCAGCATCCAATAACCCCAAGACAAGACAATACTTACCTGTTTAACCACCAGAGTGGTGTAAATGGAGTGAAGAGAGACGGGCATCGTGCGCTCAATAGTTCCCTAATGGAAACTTGCTCGACCTTGTCCCCATCGCCACCCTTTCTAACCTTGAGCTCCGCCGGCTTATCCGCGAAATGAACCTCTGGATCGTGGTCTGTTTTGTTGGAGAACGAGAAGAAACCAGCCATGGCGGCAAGACCCAAGACGCTGAGGAATGTACCCATGAGACAAAACCTAGTCGAAGGCGTGGAGAATGCGCTTACCCGGCCAGACCACCACCTTTAACGCCCCCAAATCGTAACATCACAAGCAGCGGCCCAGAGTTTGAATAATATGCTAGAGCTTCTAATAATCTGATTGGTCGGTATGGAGCATATTTACCATGCGGCAGCCATTGGCTCCCGGTGAAAATGTGATGGTGGAACGTAGGTGAGGACCGGGACACAATCACGGATCGGCCTCAATCACATGCAATCCCGAGCTTATGTCATTATCACCTTTTGGCAATGCTCGGCGTCTTCCTACCACAATGTCCAGTTCGGCGTACAAGACCTTCAAAAGGTTTCCGTGTCGCGTATGTCGCCCACATCTCACGTTGAAATAACGACTGACTGTGTTTTAGAACTATGACGGAAATGGGCGACCTCTCAAACAGGGCGGTTGTGGACTGGGTGACTTATGCCGGTGTGCTAGGTCTTAGAGAAACTTGTATAATTCATTGACGCGCCATAGGTTCCTCCACCCGACGGACCGCGGTTGGCAAGGAAAAGGTAAAACTATAAAATGCGAGACGCGTAACGACCCGCGTCGAACATCAAAACTCTAACTGACTTCACAACAATTTTCCAGAAAGGAGACTGGCCACGCCGCTCGCCCCAAAGGCCGATCTGTTCCGCCGCAAGCAAGAGGGAGTTGGTTCGAGCGGACGCAACCGAGATGCAGACAGCCGCTATTCCTCTCGAGATCGACAAAACAAGTCCAAGGGAAATCGATCGCGATCCAGTAGTCCTGATCGGGGCTATGCAGGATACATGTTCTCGAAAAGCCCAAAGAATGAGAAGTTGGTGGCCGAGTTGGAATATATGCGCTCGGAAACTTACAAGGGGTCTTCAAATACGTCTCTGTCACGTCCAATCAAGCATGAACGGGAGGTATTTTTCACCAGAGCATTATTCGGTGGTGATTGCAGCTGATAATCTCCAATTTAGACATACTTGAAAACTTTCCTCAAGGTCGAGGATGATGGGCAAGAGGATCGATTAACCCTTGCCAAACCAAAACCTGTAGACCCGGAAGGCGAGCAGCAAACCCAAGAACACATTTCAAAAGCGTTCCATAGCATCGCCAGGTGGGTCAGGTTCTGCATTGTTCAATTCAATACATGAACTTGGGGTTACAATTAGGCTATCAAGAGAATCAGACAAACTCAGCGAAATTCAGAGACAGGAACAGAACAAGACCGATAAATATACAGCGATCGGAACCACGCTTCAAAAGATATCGGGTCCGCTCGAAATTTTAGTTGAGCCACAACTCGGACAATCCAGCCTGGTTCAGGATGACTGCAAGAAAAAGATCGAGCAGAACGACAACATGATCCGTAAACACTGGACGGACGCTGTGAACGCGTTCGTCGAGGACGTGACTCGGGAAGTTGACAGCCATGTGCGAGTCGCGTTGTTATCCATCAAGAACGAGGCTGGACACACAAAGTCCGGAACGTCAGTCGGAAATAAGAGAAGGAATTTGGATCATGACAATCCTTTCTCAGGCGGCCAGCACAAGGACAGGCGTTCGTTCGAAAATAGGGCGGACAATTCGTTCGGCGACTTCGGAGACATCGAAGAGGACCACTTGCGGGCAGGAAAGAGGAGGAAGACGCGTGCTTTGAGTCTTAGGCCTCATGGGTCTCCAGACAAGTACGGCGATTCGGAGCAGATTGACATGATGAAGAGAAAGATCGAAAAGCAAGCTCAAGTATTGGCTGATCTTGCCAGGGAGAACGCAGAGGTACGTTGGACTGTCTGTTGGAAACAGGAGCTCGAGAACTGACAAGATCCGTGCTAGTTGCGAAATAGTATTTCTGTGACGCCCATGCACACCTTGCCACCCCGCAGAAGCCTTTAGCTAGAAGAATATCCAGGGTGCTATTGATTCCGCGATTGGAATGATAATTGAAGCGAGAGTACATAGACCTTACTATAGACGGGTTATATAAACACAAGAGTGTAGAATGAGTTCAAGTGGGACGATGGTTTTTTTGTGTGCCACAAGAATTCAAATCGACACGTGATGCGCGTGTTTAGTTGGTCGCGCTTGATTGTTTGGGTTTTGTTTCTTCTCTCCACGCTCTGCTTCACTAATCGCAGCCGTTCACCTATCGAATTTGCATCTACCACTATTTTCTGTGGTTCATGCAAGCATTGTCTCTTGTTTTACGACATTAGGTTTCTGTCAGCTTTTGCTCAAGGGTCTAGCCTCATGGACGACTCAAATGCCGCGTCTCCTGCATCTTCGTCTTCATCTGCGTCGGACAGCGACGGATTCAACACAGAGTCGGCACGCCTATATTTTGGCCCCCTCAAGACGCCGGAGCGTAAATTTGTAGCGTCTAACCAGCGGCTCTTCCCACCCGTGGAGGCTTCACCGCTCCGTCGCTCTCCAAGGCTCTCCAGTCCGCGCCCGCAGCCACAACCTGCGGCTCAATTCGACCAGGATAGCCCAACTGAGGAATCAGAAGATATCGAGCTAGTAGCTCAGCTTGTCAATGAAGTTGAGATGGATGATGACGAGGAGGAAGAAGAAGAGGATGAGTTGACCAACTCGCTGTCCGGAACTCCTCATAAAGGAAACACACTGCCCGATGGTGAGTTTAATTATATTTAATGATTGCTGTTCTCGTAAGACGCCATCTCGCAGAACCTTCTTCTGCCCTAGCAGACAGGGTATTGCACGCTGCCGATAACCCTTCCCCGCCTCCGAGTCCCCCGGCGGCACTGACTTTCTTCAACCCATATCACACGACCACTCCGGAAACCTCTACCGACTATCAAACTGATCTGTTATCTCTCGGAGTCAACGGAGGAGCAGAGGTCGACGAAGATAACCCCTTGCTTGTTGCATCGACGAGCCGAGGTCCATCGTCGCTATTGCCAGTATTAAATGCGGATTCAAATCAAGGCGATTCGACGGGCTACCAAGACTTGATCTCCTTTGACTCTTTTTCAACATCACCAAAGCCCTTGAAGGCAGACAATGCTCTGTCGTCCGACATTCCGCCGTCCGTGCCGCAAGAAGTGTTGTCAGTCGACGATATGTTGTCTCGATCACCTTTAGGACGTAATTCTCCACCCAAAGTCCCAGTCGTGGTGATACAAGTGGCAGGCGAAGAAGAACCGTCTAATGAAGATCGCATGTCCGTCGACCCGCAGACTTTGCCCGAGACACCTCTTTCACCACGTCTTGCCACCCCCGATATTTTAGAGGAGGACATGCAACAACCTGATACCCAGACCAGCTCTCCGGCTGCAACCCTAGGAGAAGCGCTAGGAACGCCGCTCCGTCGCTCAACTCGCCCAAGGCGGAGTGTGACTCCCAATCGTCACCCACTCGCTCCTGCGCCCGTTTTCACAGCACCACCTCCATCTCCAGCTCGTACCCTGGTAAAGAAGAAGACCGTCAACAGAATTCAAGAAGACGAGGAGATTGTTAGTGACTCCCAAGATGAGGGAGAAGACGTCCAACGGACTCCTCTTCGAGTTGCAGATACTATAAGCCGAGTAAGACAGCGCAGTCCAGGGAAGGAGCCCATACCGTTTCATCGAGAAGTTGGGTCCCTATCTCCGACCTCCGCAAACGTCCTCTCGAGCCTGGCTTTTACATCCACAGAGGATTCGAATGTTGTTGCTGGTTCATCTACTCGGCCATCTCCCCAACCCCCAGCGATGTTCTCCTTCTCGGTCTTTGCTCCTGAATCTGATACCGCTGCTCCCATTCCAAGTACTCCAGTCCGTTCCAATGGAGCTGTGCGCTTCGCCACTCCATCCAGAGCCCAGACATCGCCCAACAAGTTTCGCATCCAAGCGTCTGCACCAGACGACGCAGTGCGCACGCCTGCTCGCAGAATACCCATTGAAGAAGCCATTATTCAGGGGCATGTTTCTCCTGAAAAGGCTGTACAGATGGGATTCAAGCCAAATGGCACGCCACAACCACCTGTGGCTAGTACTCCCGCGAGGCGCGTCCTGGTGTCGGATAAGCCTACAGTAGCCAAGTCTAGTGGTATACGCTTTGGTAGTCCTGTCAAAGCCGTACCCATCCAGAGAGAACGGTCAGCCGAACCTAGGTACAGAGTTCTCTCTTCACTGAAAGGCAAGGAAAAGGCTACACCGACTTCTTTGCGCGCATCATCCTCATCCAAACCTCTGCCGTTCCCCATCGTAGCTGCTGTGCCCACTTCGACAGTCGGTGGTTCATCTGTGTCGGTAGCGCAAACTACGGCACAGGATAACTTAGCCAAATCATTGTCAAGTCCTGCGAAATCTAACTTGAAGCAGGTCACCAGCAGAATACCTCGAATAGGCTCGAAACCTTACTCACGGATTCCTGATGTCAAAGCCCCAGAGAAGAAGGCACCAACAAGCATCAGGGCGGTTGACCTGTCGAAGGTAAATTTTATGCTCTACCTTGTTCTGTCTGATTCACATTCGGAAGTAGTCAACGTCCAAGCCTCCTACTGGAGCTGCATCAAACTCTACTGCAAAGAAGTCCGTCGGTATTTCCGAATCCGCACGGCCCATGGCCAGTTCCTCCTCTCGAGTCAGACCTGCTGTTTCAACTGCAACAACAGTGCTGAAGCGCAAAAGAGATACAGAGAAGTCCTCACCAGTTAAACCTCGTGTGATCATGTTGCGCCAGGTTCCCCCTACACCCCTTCCTGAACCATCCACGACTTCACAAAACCCACCTGCTCCAACTCCTGCACCTACTGCTGCGGCGAAAGGCAAACGACCAGCTCCAAAAACAATGCGTCGTGTGGTGAGCCCGGATCCTCCACCAGTGGGTCCCGTGGTCAAGCAGCCATCACCACCTCAAGCCTCACAGCCTCTACCTCTACCTGACGAATCGACGATCGTGTACAGGCCTCGGAAAGCAAAGGAGCTAGAACCCGAGCCAATGTCTTCAACGCCACCTTTTGAGCCTTTGCAAATTCCTGAACTGGACGACCTTCCACCTGGGTCTCCTATGAAACAAGATGTTTCTAGCGGCTCTCATCTCGAACCCTCAGAGTCCGACAAAACTGGTCCTGAAACTCTCCCAGCACCTACTATTATTGTGACAGAGGCACCGCCAGTGTCTGTTATTGAAGATGAGATCTTCTCGGGTTTGCGTCGCACAA
>Ga0247742_10000150_pt1 | contig 59609 bp, 59 predicted proteins | sample UWRJL208509C2_FD_180944 | JGI IMG/M metagenome (GOLD analysis project Ga0247742, IMG submission 180944) | Plant litter microbial communities from Arlington Agricultural Research Station in Wisconsin, United States - UWRJ-L208-509C-2 | ecosystem: Environmental > Terrestrial > Plant litter >...
CAGGCTCTGGTGGGGCACATAGGATTTCGAGTTCCGGCGCCGTGGCGGCCGGGCAACTGGACTGGCGGCGTGCGCAAGGTCGAACAGGTGTGCGCGTTCAGCGTCGTCCAAGTTCAGCGCGCGGGCGATGCTCTCAAGAACCTGCGGGGAGGCGCCGCTAATGGCGCCGCGTTCCAAGCGGGTGTAGTACTCAACGCTTAAGCCGGCAAGGGTGGCCACTTCGCTACGGCGCAGACCCTTGACCCGCCGGTTGGATCCCGTGGGCAGCCCCACCTGCTCCGGGGCCACGTGGGCACGCCGGGAGATCAAAAATTCGCGAACTTCCGCCCGATTATCCATGCCCTCCACCATAAATGCGGGTCCGGCACCGGAGGGAGTCCCTGTGAGGGCCTCCGACGACCAACCAGCTCTGCGGTCTCCAGGGAAGACTGAGCCCTAAGAAGCTTCGGAGCCTGCCTTGCGACGGGAGACCAACACGGGACTATGGGCGTGGTGGAGTACTGCGTGTGCCGTTGAACCTATGGTGCCCTTGATCAGTCCATGTCCTTTGGTCCCCACCACTGTGATGCGTGCCGCTTGTGAGGCCTTGACCACGGCACGGGAGAATGAAGCATCCACCAGCAGCTCTCCGCTCACCGCGCTCCCGGGAGCTTTGTGGCGGGCCCGGCTCAGCACGGCATCGAGCATCGCTTCTGCCTCGGGATAGGCTTCCACCGGCTCTCGCAACCGCCGGTATCCTTCGGGTTCGTGCAGGACGTGAATGATCCTGAGCTCGGCACCCGTTGCGGCCGCGAAAAGGCAGGCGTCGTCCAGGGCTGCCGGTGATCCAGAGTCATCAACAGCCAGCAGCACTGGACCCTCAGGGTGGTCATCGGCACGAATCACTGCGACGGGGCACTCTGCGGTTGCCGCCATCTCCAAACTCACGGACCCCACCAGCAAGCCCATGAACCCACCAAGGCCGCGGCTTCCAAGGACCAACATCTCCGCGCCGGCCGAAACGTGCGCAAGATGATCGCGCGGCATTCCGTGAAGCAAAGTGGCGTGGACCTCCAGATCGGGCACGGCCTCCTTTGCGAGCGCCGTCCCTTCTTCAAGGACTTTCTGGGCGGCCCGCTCCAAACCACTATCGGCGATGCCAGGAACGGGGCCCCTGTTTTGGGATAGCAAGACCCACAGGGAACAGTGCACAACGTGCAGTGAGCAGTTCCGCAGGATGGCGTGATGTGCGGCCCATTGGACGGCCCGGTGTGATTCTTCGGATCCGTCATAGCCAACCACGATCGTCTTCGAAGCGTGCTCGTTCGTCATGGCCAGAGCCTACGCTGGCGCCGGGACCGGCACCAGAGCGTAACCCCCGCCGGTAGGGCGCAATACGCTGCTAGGCTCCGATGCTGACACCTCAGGAGGAAACACCGTGGGCTTTGCCGAAGAACTCAAGAACCAGTGCGCCGAGAATTGGGACGCCGCCGTCAACCATCCTTTTGTGGACCAGCTGCTGGACGGGTCCCTTTCCGATGACCACCTGCGCCGCTACCTTGTTCAGGATTACCAGTTCTGCGATGCCTTCACAGCACTCCTCGGGCAAGCCGTCGCATCGGCGCCTTCGCTGCCTTCGCGTCTGGTGTTTGCCGCGGTTCTTGGGGCTTTCGCTTCGGACGAGAATACGTACTTCCAGGATTGCTTCAACGATCTCGATGTTCCGGAGGCGGACCGAACCGCACCCGCGCTGGGACCAGCAACCAGCAACTTCGACCACCTGATGCGGAGCGCCCTCGCTACCCGTTCCTACCCGAAAGTCCTGGCAGTGCTGCTGGTTGCCGAGTGGCTCTACGGAGACTGGGCTGCCCGCGCTGGCGATCCCGCCAGCTGGCCGGCGCACGCTAAGCATTCCGAGTGGATCCGCCTCCACAACAACCCCGAGTACAACGCATGGGTGACGTGGCTCCGCGAGGAGTTTAACGCCGTCGAGCCTGTTGACGCCGCGGAACGACAGGGAGTTGCCGCGACCTTCGCGGAGGCCGTGCGGCTGGAGCGGGCTTTCTTTGACGCTGCGTTGGTGCCCGCGGGCGCTTCGGTTTAGGGGCGTTTCCGGACTGTGTAGCTCAGCTCCACCAAGCCTTGGTCGTAGCTGTTCACTTCCTGCAGTTTCAGCAGTGCGGGGTTGTGTCCTGCCGGGAACACGCCCCTGCCTGAGCCTTGGCCTCCGAGCGTCACTACCAGCCGGACGATGTCCTTCGCGGACTGCCGCTTGATGCGACGGATCGCCTCTATCGCGTCGCCGGATTCAAGGTTCGACGGCGGGAAGTCACCCCAGGGGGCTGCCTTCAGGCGGCGCGAAGACAACGATGTCCATTCAGCCGAACTCACGGAATTGAGTTTAAGGACGCAGATAAAACCGTTGACTTGTCCGCTGGACTTATCGTAGCTTTTCAACCACTGACAACGTTGTCTAAATGGGGATGGGCACGCGCAATGAAGTGCGAACGAGGAGAACAATGACGAAATCCACTATGAACAGAATGCGGGCGGCGACGTCTGCGTTGACGCTGGCTGGCCTGACACTTTCGGGAATCATGGGCGGCATTGCGCCGGCCTCAGCTGCGCCGGAGGTAGGAAGCGAGGACTTTCGACCTGCCTACCATTACACGCCAGCAAAGAATTGGATGAACGATCCCAACGGGATGGTCTTCCATAAGGGCGTCTACCACCTGTTCTACCAGCACAATCCCTCCGGCAACACGTGGGGAAACATGTCCTGGGGTCATGCAACGTCCAAGGACTTGGTCCATTGGCAAGAGCAGCCGTTGGCCCTGTCCACCGATGCGCAGGAAGATGTGTTCTCCGGCAGCATTGTGGTTGATAAGGACAACACCACAGGCTTCGGAACCAAGGAAAATCCGCCGCTGGTGGCCATCTACACCAGCGCCTACAAGGAACCATCCCCGTACCGGGGCCTGCAGGCACAGTCCTTGGCGTACAGCTTGGACGACGGAAAGACCTGGACCAAATACTCAGGAAACCCTGTGCTGAACCGCGATTCAGCCAACTTCCGGGACCCAAAGGTCTTCTGGTACGACAACCCGGCTGGCGGTGGTTACTGGGTCATGACCGCAGTGGAGTCCCAGGATCACAAGGTTCTCCTGTACAAGTCCAGCAACCTTAAGGATTGGACTGCCCTGAGCGAATTCGGACCCGCCAACGCGACCGGCGGCCAGTGGGAATGTCCTGACTTGTTTCCCCTCGCAGTGGATGGAGACAAGAACAACGTCAAGTGGGTCATGGTAGTCAATATCAACCCCGGCGGCGTCGCGGGGGGCTCGGCCGGACAGTACTTCGTGGGTGACTTCGACGGCACCACTTTCACCTCGGAAACCACCGAACCAGCAGCCCAAGCGCCGGCCGGCACTGTCCTGGCAGGCTTCAACGACGGCAGCTATAACGGCTGGGCCGTGAACAACGAACCAGGAAACTGGAAAAATGGTCCGTTCGGCGACACCCCGGCCGCCGGCTCCCTGCCCGGTCAGAGTCCCGTCGCCGGATTCGGCGGACCAGGACTGATCAATTCATTCAACGACGGCGACTGGCCGCTGGGTTCCATGCAGTCGCCAACCTTTACTGTGACTGACGACTACCTGAATTTCCTCGTCGGCGGCGGCAAGCACCCCCGCGTCTCTGACAAGCTGGACAACACCCCGCCTCCGGGCGAGCTGAAGTTTGACGGCTTCGAAGTTCCGGAAGGCACATCATTGGCCAATGCAGGCTGGACAGGGACAGGAGACCTGACCCCCAACTACCAGCCGGCTACCAGCGGTGGGGACTTCTACATTGGTGCCAAACGCATCAACACCTTTGAAACCGGCACCGTGCCCGGCGATGACCGCCAGGGCACCCTGACTTCCCCGGGGTTCCCGATCACAAAGAACTTCATGTCCATGCTGGTGGGCGGCGGCAACCGCGCAGCGGACTCCGGCCAGACCTTGGCCGTCCAGTTGCTTGTCAACGGCAACGTGGTCCGCTCGCTGGCCGGTGACAACGCCGGCTTGTTGAACTGGAAGGGCTGGGATGTCTCGGAGTTCGCGGGACAGAACGCACAATTGCGGATCGTTGACGAAGCCACAGGCGGGTGGGGCCACCTCACGCTCGATCACGTCATGCTCACTGACACAGCCGCCGTCCCCAGGTCCGATGAAGAAACGGTGAACTTGGTGGTCAACGGGAAAGTGGTCCGCACAGCCACCGGCAACGACAGTGAAACTCTGGATTGGACCTCCTGGGATGTCAAGGAATTCGTTGGCCAGCAGGCACACATCAAGGTTGTCGATAACAACAGATTCGGCTGGGGACACATCCTCGCAGATGAGTTCACGGCGAGCTCCACGGCAGCACAGTCCCGGCTGGAGGCCTATGACTGGCTGGACTATGGACGCGATTACTACGCGGCCGTTTCGTTTGCGAACATGCCCGATAACAAGCGGGTCATGCTGGGTTGGATGAACAACTGGGACTACGCCAACAACATCCCCACCAGCCCTTGGCGCAGCGCCATGTCCCTGCCCCGCGAGGTGAAGCTGACGCAGACTCCGGACGGACCTCGCCTTGCCCAAAGCGTGGTCAAGCAAGTGGACAAGCTCGCCAAGAAGCCCAGCTACACGGACAAGAAGGGCGGCATTATCAAGGCTGGAACAACACCGCTGCCCGCGGCTGCTTCAGGGCAGGTCCAGCGAGTGGATATCACGTTCGCACCCGGCACGGCGACAAAATCAGGCATCACCGTACTGGGCGACGGCAACTCTTCCACCGTCATTGGCTATGACTCCACCACAGGCAAGGTCTTCGTTGACCGCACAAACTCCGGTAACACCACGTTCCACCCGGCATTCGCCTCCGTTGAGGACGCCCCGGTTACACTAGACAAAAAGGGCAATGTGACCTTGCAGGTGTATGTGGACCGCTCATCAGTGGAAGTATTCACCGCCGACGGTCTCCGGACTATCACGGATCAGGTATTCCCCAATGCCGGCGCTGACAAGATCGCCCTCTTCGCGGAGGGTGGAACCGCACAACTGAAGTCCCTCACAGTAACCCCCATGGAAGGATCGATGTTCCTTCCCGGGAAGAAGTAGGCAACCATTGACTAACAGGGACGGCGGCCGGCTTTCGCCGGCCGCCGTCCCTGGGGTTTTAGTGCGTGGTTACATCAATGGTTTCAGCCAGGTCAGGACTGAACCATCGCCTTCAATGTGATCGGCAAGTTCGGCGTTGAACTCCCGGCCGTAGTCTGCGCCGATGTGATCCTGAAAAGCCTGCTCGTCCCGGTATACCTCGAAGACGAAGTACTCACGGGGGTTACTTTCCCGCGTATAGGGCAGGAACATTACGTTCCCCGGTTCGTTACGGACGTGCTCGGTAAGGGTTGCCATCATTTCCGCGACGCGGGTTTCGCTGCCTTCTTTGACGGTGAACTCTGCATACAGTGTTTTGCTCAAGGCCAGTCCTTTGCTCAGTTGGTTTCGGGTTGCACTGCTGTTTGTACGGATTAGCTGGAGGGCCGGATTTCGCCGGAACCCCGCTGGATAAGTTCGGTGGGGATGACATAGGTTCGGGCGGGGTTATCGTCGCCGTCGATCCTTGCAAGGATCCGCTCAGCCGCCAGCTTGCCGATGCGTTCAGGGTGCTGGGCGATCACCGTGATCCCGGGGTCCATCATGTCCGCCAGAGTGAAATCATCGAACCCAATGAGGGCGATCTTTTGATGGAGGCCGAGGGCTTTCAGGGCACGCATGGCGCCAAACGTCACGAGGTTTTGACTGGAAAAGATTGCCGTTGGCGGGTTCTCTGAGGTGAGCAGTTCGTGAGCCGCCCGAGCTGCGGTTTCCTCATCGTGCAGGTTTTCACGGATGGCGACATCAGAGGTGGAAATGCCTGCCCGCCCAATGCCGTCCAGGAACCCTGCCCGGCGTCTTGCGGCAGTCTGGATATCAGTGCGGTCACCAAGGTAAGCCAGGCGGGCGTGTCCATGCTCAATGAGGTGGGCCGCTGCCCGTGCCGCGCCAACTTCGTTGTCAGTGACCACCGCGTCAGCCTCAATACCCGCAGGCTCACGGTCAATGAACACCAGCGGCAGATCGCGGGAGTGCTCCGGAATCATGTAAGCCTGGCTCTTGGCGATGGTCGTCAGCACAAGGCCGTCCACGCGGCGCCCAAGGAAAGCTGAAATGAGCTTCCGCTCCCTGTCGGGATCGTCATCCAGGCTTGCCGCGAAGACCGCAATTCCACGAACGGCCAAGGCATCTTCCATGGCTCTGTGGATCTCCCCGCTGAACGGGTTGGATACGCTCGGGAGCAGCAAGCCGATGGACTGGGTTTTGCGTCCGGAACGCTTCAGGCTGCCCGCTGTGATGTCCAGTTGGTACTGCAGTTGTTCCGTAGCCCGCATTACCCGTTGCCGGGTGGCCTCGGAAACCCCCGGCTCGTCGTTTACCACTCGAGAGACTGTTTTAATCCCAACCCCTGCAAGATCAGCCACGTTTTTCATTGTCGGGCGCTTACGGGGCTCGGACTGGTAACGATTAGACATCGTTGTCAACTTGCTGCTCCTCAACTCGAATTAGTACTTGACTCTATCGTGTGAGCTTGCTTACATGTTACCTGACAACGTTGTCAGTCGCAGAAATGCACCGCCAACAGCCACAAAAACAGGAGTTTCAATGTTGAGTTCCAAAGTCACGCGGTCCACCCGGACCCGCATTCTTGCCGCCGGTGCAGTCCTCACCCTCGGCGCACTTAGCCTGACAGCCTGCGGAGGCAGCTCCTCCCCTTCATCCAGCGGTGCTGAAGAGAAGATCGGTGTTTCGCTGATCGTCAAGACCACCTCCAACCCGTTCTTCGTCTCCATGCAGGATGGCGCGAAGAAGGCCGCCGAAGCGGACGGCGTCGATCTGAAGCTTGCGGCCGGCAAGGCCGACGGCGACGAGGACACCCAGATCCAGGCCATTGAAAACGCAATCTCCAAGGGCGACAAAGGCATTCTGATCACCCCCAACGGTCCCTCAGTGGTGGACGCCCTGAAGAAGGCCAAGGATGCCGGGTTGTTTGTCATTGCCCTGGACACACCGCCGGACCCGGCTGATGCAGCTGACATCACGTTCGCTACCGACAACTTCAATGCCGGCGAACTGATCGGCAAGTGGACAGCCCAGCAACTGGCGGGCAAGAAGGCCGTCATCGCCCTCATCGACCTCTTTGACGACAAGGTTGTCTCGGTGGACTACAACCGCGACCAAGGCTTCCTGACCGGCCTCGGCATCGATACCGCGGACAAGAAGAAGAACGGCGACGAGGCCAAGTCGGGAACCTACACCGGCGGCAAGGGCGGCGACTACGAAATTGTCGGCAGCCAGGCTTCCCAGGGCGCTGAAGATGGTGGACGAACCGCTATGGAGACACTTCTGGCCAAGAACCCTAATGTCAACGTTGTCTACACCATCAACGAGCCCGCAGCCGCAGGTGCCTTCGAAGCTCTGAAGTCCGCAGGCAAGGAAAAGGACGTCCTGATCGTCTCCGTCGACGGCGGCTGCACAGGCGTGAACAACGTCAAGTCCGGTGTCATCGGCGCAACGGCACAGCAGTACCCGGTCAAAATGGCTGAGATGGGCGTAAAGGCCATTGTTGACCTGGCAAAGACCGGCAAAAAGCCCGCCAACTCCGAGGGCCTGGACTTCTTCAACACCGGCGTGGAGCTCGTCACTGACAAGCCCGCTGACGGCGTAAAGAGCATCACCACCACCGAAGCATCCCAGGTCTGCTGGGGCAAATAGGACCTCACCGAACGCGGGGAGACGAGCCAAGCAGCGTCTCCCCGCGCCCAGCAGTTACAGAACATGGAAGTTCAGGAGCAATCTAAGTGACCCAGCAACAGACCGCCGGCCCCCCGAGCGCCGCGCATGCTGACCTGGCCGAGGAATTCCTCGACCGCCAGACTCCCCTCAGCAGAATCCGCAATATTCTCCACCGATACCCAGCCCTCAGCCCGGCCATCGTCCTGCTGATCGCAGTGGTGGTCTTCGGACTCCTCAACGACCGGTTTCTGCGCGTCGAGAACCTGTCTCTGATTACTCAGCAGGTGGCCGTGGTGGGCACCCTGGCAATCGCCCAGACCCTGATCATCCTGACCGCCGGAATTGACCTGTCCGTCGGTGCAGTGATGATCCTGTCCTCAATGGTGATCGCGCAGCTCGCGGTCAGCAACGGAATTCCAGGGCCGATCGCGCTGATTGCCGGTCTCGCTGTCGGATTGGGATCCGGTGCTCTGAACGGCTTCCTCGTCACAAGATTCCGGCTCCCACCGTTCATCGTCACACTGGGAACCCTGAACATTTTCATCGCCCTGACGCTCTTGTACTCCGGCGGAAGCACCGTGCGTGGCTCCGCTATGCCGGACATGCTCACTTGGCTTGGCAGCACCTTCCCGATCGGACCCGTCCGGATCTCCACCGGCGTGGTCATGATGCTCCTCCTCTACGTTGCCATGGCCTACATTCTGGGCAAGACCGCTTGGGGACGGCACGTCTACGCTGTGGGAGATGACAAGGAAGCTGCCAGACTTGCCGGTATTCCCGTCAACCGTGTCCTGATGAGCGTCTATCTTGCCGCCGGTGCCGTCCTCGCCATCGGTGCGTGGATCCAGATCGGCCGCACCAACGCCGCCAGCCCCAACGCCGGTGTCGATTTGAACCTGGACTCCATCACCGCCGTCGTGATTGGCGGCACCAGCCTCTTCGGCGGCCGTGGCTCGATCTGGGGTTCGCTGCTCGGAGCACTGATTGTTGGTGTCTTCCGCAACGGTCTCTCGCTCGCCGGCTTGGACGTGCTCTATCAGACCCTCGCCGTAGGCATCCTGATCATCATTGCCGTGTCCGTCGATCAATGGATCCGAAAGGTCAAGTCATGACCACTACACAATTTGAAGCCCCCGGAACCGAAACCCGTGAGCCCATCCTCAAAGCCAGGAACCTCGTAAAGACCTTTGGCCGCGTTGTTGGTCTGGACGGCGTCAGCCTGGACCTCTACCCCGGCGAGGTTCTGGCTGTCATCGGCGACAACGGCGCCGGTAAGTCCACGCTTATCAAATGCCTCACCGGTGCTGAAATTCCCGACACCGGCGAACTCTTCGTCTCCGGACAGCAGGTGCACTTCAAACGGCCGCAGGACGCCCGCGTCCACGGCATAGAAACCGTCTACCAGAACCTTGCCGTTTCGCCGGCCCTGGATGTTGCCTCCAACCTGTTCCTCGGCCGCGAAGAGCGTCTCCCCGGACCTTTGGGAAGCCTTTTCAGAATGCTCGACACCAAAGGCATGCGCAGGAAAGCCAAGGAAGAGCTGAGCAGGCTGGGCATCTCCACGCTCCAGGACGTCACCGTGCCGGTGGAGAATCTCTCCGGCGGCCAGCGCCAAGCCGTCGCGGTGGCCCGTGCAGCGGCTTTCGGTTCCAAGGTGGTGGTTCTCGACGAACCAACAGCCGCTTTGGGAGTACGCGAGTCCAACCAGGTACTTCAGCTGGTCCGGGACCTCCGCGACCGAGGCCTGCCGGTGATCCTGATCAGCCACAACATGCCGCACGTATTTGACGTCGCAGACCGCATCCACATCCAGCGCTTGGGCAAATGCGCGGCGACTATCACCCCGCAATCGCACACCATGACCGATGCTGTCGCCATCATGACAGGTGCGGCCAAAGCCTAAGGGCCGCGCCGGATCTACCGTTCCATTCGGACCCCACGAACCCCGTCCGCGGACCTGCCCACAGGTCCGCGGACGGACCCATACCTCTGCCGCCGCACATAGCCACACAAATAGGCGGCAACCTGACGAAAGTACCAAGATGCACAACCTTCACCCGGGCAGCTCCGCCCACGACCAACTCGACGTTCTTGTGATCGGCGAAGCCTTGGTTGACATTGTGAACACCCGGGAAGGAAGCATCAGCTACCCTGGCGGTTCTCCTGCGAACGTGGCCTACGGATTGGGCCGTCTGGGAGTACCCACCGGGCTGCTCACGGCAATCGGCGACGACGAACACGGCACCTCCATCGCCGCTCACCTTCACAGCGCAGGCGTCCGGCTGCTTCCCGGATCAAAGTCCCTCGAGCGCACCGCCACCGCCACCGCCACACTCGCCACGGACGGTTCGGCCAGCTACGAGTTCGACATCCGCTGGGACCTCGCACCCGTAGCACCGGCCTTGATCCCGAAAGTCCTCCACACCGGATCCATCGCCACGTTCCTGGCACCGGGAGCTGCCACCGTGCGTAGCCTCCTCGAACAAGGCCACAACTCCTGCCTGGTTACCTACGACCCCAACATTCGCCCGGCCCTGCTTGGCAGCCACGCCGAAGCATTGCAGATCTTCGAAGATCTGATTCCCCTCACTGACGTCATCAAGCTCAGTGACGAAGACGCTCATTGGCTTTATCCCACGTTGTCGCCGGACGACGTCGCATCCAGGCTCCTCAAACAGGGAGCACGGCTGGCAGTTATCACCCGGGGCGGCGAAGGCGCGCTCCTTGCAATCCCCGGTACACGCCTTAGCGTCCCCTCAGCGAAGACCAACGTTGCAGACACCATCGGTGCCGGCGACTCATACATGGCCGCCCTCATCTTCGAACTACTGGCCAGGGGTGAGAACGCATTTGCGGCATCGGCCCTTGAGATGATTGGACAGACCGCAGCCCTTGCTGCCGCAATCACCGTCAGTCGGCCCGGTGCCAACCCTCCCACCTCGGCAGAGCTTCAAACGCGGCTGGACGAACACCAACAGGCGCCTCTCGCCGCTGTGTAGTTCGGCCGGCAAAGGGAACGAACAGCACGACGGAGGCCTGTCTTTCGCGAAACCAGTTACCTGTGCTTGAACTCCGGCTGGCGCTTCTCGCTGAACGCTGCCATTCCTTCCTTCTGGTCATCCGTGGCGAAGAGCGAGTGGAACACCCTGCGTTCAAAGACCACGCCCTGCGCAAGGCCCATCTCGAAGGCTGCGTTCACGGCTTCCTTGGCTACCATCGCGGCGGGCTTGGACTTGGAGGCGATGACTTCCGCGGCCTTGATGGCCTCATCAACCACCTCAGCGGCAGGAACCACACGGGACACCAGGCCGGAGCGTTCGGCTTCTTCGGCGTCCATGAACCGGCCGGTCAGGATCATGTCCATTGCCTTGGCTTTGCCCACGGCGCGGGTGAGCCGTTGCGAACCGCCCATTCCGGGAATCACTCCGAGGTTGATCTCGGGCTGGCCGAACTTTGCGTTGTCGCCGGCAATGATGATGTCGGCCATCATGGCCAGTTCGCAGCCGCCGCCCAATGCAAAACCGGACACTGCCGCGATTACGGGTATGCGCAGCCGGGTGAGGTCCTCCCAGTGCCGGAACCAGTCCGCTGCGTACATGTCCATGTAGGTGTTGGAGGACATTTCCTTGATGTCGGCGCCGGCAGCAAATGCTTTGGCCGATCCCGTGATCACCACAGCCCCAACATCCGGATCAGTGTCCATCAAAGAAACAGCGTCCACGAGTTCGTTCATGAGTGCAGTATTGAGCGCGTTCAGCGCCTCAGGCCGGTTCAACGTCACCAAGCCCACGCGTCCCCGACGTTCCACCACAATGTTCTGGTACTGCTCCGTCATGCTTTCCCTCTCGTAAAAACGCTCAAGTACACGGACAATCTCTCACACCGACTTATCGCGGATCTCCGTGATGATCCCCGAGAAGTCCCGCCCGGCGCCTTCTCCTGCGGCGAAAGCGTCGTAAATCCGCGAAGCCAGGGGACCCATTTCCGCAGCAACTCCTGTGCTTTCCAGCGCGTTCAGGGCCAGACGCAGGTCCTTGGCCATCAACGCACCGGCAAAGCCCGGCTGATAGTCGCGGTTAGCGGGGCTGGTGGGAACCGGACCCGGAACTGGGCAGTTGGTGGTCAGCGCCCAGCATTGGCCGGACGCGTTGGATGCGACGTCGAACAGTGCCTGGTGCGTGAGCCCCAGCTTCTCACCTAGAACAAACGCTTCGGCAACGGCGATCATGGACACACCCAGGATCATGTTGTTGCAAACCTTCGCGGCCTGACCGGCCCCATGATCACCGCAGTGAACGATCCTCTTGCCCATGAGCTCCAGAACGGGCTTCACGGTCTCGAAATCCTGCGGCAAGGCACCCACCATGAAGGTCAAGGTTCCGGCCTCAGCCCCCACAACACCACCGGACACGGGAGCGTCCACAGATCGGTGACCGGCATCCACAGCAAGAGCGGCCGCCTCGCGGGCTTCATCTACGTTGATGGTGGAACAGTCCAGGAACAGCGTGTTCGGTTTGGCGATGGACAGCAGCCCCGGCCCGTCCACGCCGCGGTAAGCGTCCAGCACGTGCTTGCCGCTGGGCAGCATGGTCAACACCACTGCGGCCTCCGCCGCAGCCTCATGCGCCGTGGAAGCCATGGGAATTCCGTGTGCCAAAGCAGCCTCTACGGCCGCTGGAACGGGGTCGTAGCCAATCACATCGTGCCCGGCCTTGATCAGGTTAGCCGCCATGGGGCCACCCATATGCCCCAGCCCAAGGAAGGCGATGAGTCCCGTTGCCGCTGCGTTTTCTGTCATGATCGTCTCCTTCAATTCGCTTGGACTGGACTGGCTGAAAGCCCCAGCTCCCGTTCGCCGAGCGGCGCAAAGTAGCCCTCGACGTCGGACTCCCGGACTTCGGCCAGGGTGGCCGGCTTCCATTGCGGGTTGCGGTCCTTGTCCACCACTTGCGCGCGGATGCCCTCCCTGAAATCCGGCCCGGCCAGGCATCGCAAGCCCACGCGGTATTCCTGGTCCAGGGCTTCCTCCAGAGAGAGCCCGCGGACGCGTCTCAGGGATTCCAAGGTGACTTTGACCGATGTGGGCGACTTCGCCTCGATGGTCTCGGCTGCCTCAACGGCTTCACCGGAGCCCGTGCGCAGACTTCGGACGATCTCCTCCGCATCGTCATGCGCATAGGCTGCGTCAATCCAGTCCCGCTGTGCCGCAAGTGCCGAGTCCGGCGCCGCTTGGGCAAAGTGCTCGACGGCGGCCTCCGCCGTCGAGCTTTCCAGCGCTTCCGCCAACGCGGGGAGGCTTTCGGACGGGACGAAGTGGTCCGCGAGCCCCAGGAACAGGGCGTCCGCGCCAGACAGGTGCGCCCCGGTGAGGGCTGCGTGCGTGCCCGCCTCCCCCGGTGCGCGTGAGAGAAGAAGGGTGCCGCCGACGTCGGGAACGAATCCGATGGTGGTTTCCGGCATGCCGGTGCGCGTCCGCTCAGTAACTATGCGGACGGAACCGTGAGCCGAAACGCCCACCCCGCCGCCCAGCACCAGTCCGTCCATGAACGCGACGTAAGGCTTGGGATAGTGCGAGATCAGCGCGTTAAGCCGGTATTCGTCAGCCCAGAATTCGGCTGTCTCGGAGCCACCGTGGAGCATGTCTTTATAGATAGCCACGATGTCGCCACCGGCACACAGCCCCCGGTCGCCCGCGCCGCGCACCAAAACGGTGGCAACGGCGTCGTCGTCAGCCCAAACGGTCAACTGACGGAGCATGGCTTTCACCATTCCCGCGTTCAACGCATTGACTGCCTTGGGGCGGTTGAGGGTCACGATGCCGAGGTGGCCGCGACGCTCAAACAGGACTTCTTCCTCTACCTCTTCAGCCCCCATCAGCTGCCAGCCGGCATCACGAAGCTTGCACCTTGGCGAATGCCGGAAGGCCACCGCGACGTCACGGTTTTGGTCTTGGTGTAGAAGCGGAAAGCATCGGCGCCGTGTTGGTTGAGGTCGCCATAGCCGGACGCCTTCCAGCCGCCGAACGTGTAGTACGCGATCGGCACGGGAATGGGCACGTTGATGCCCACCATGCCCACTTCAACGCGGCTGGCGAAGTCGCGGGCGGAGTCGCCGTCGCGGGTGAAAATTGCGACGCCGTTGCCGAACTCGTGCTCACTGCAGAGCCTGAGCGCTTCGTCGTAGTCAGCCGCACGCAGCACACTGAGGACCGGCCCGAAGATCTCTTCCTTGTAGATCTTCATGTCCTTGGTGACATTGTCGAAGAGGGTGGGGCCCACCCAGAAGCCGCCGTCGTATCCATCCACGGAGAGGCCACGACCATCAGTGACCAGCGTTGCGCCCTCGTCCACGCCGGACTGGATGTAACCCTCGATCCTCTCCTTGGCAGAAGCAGCCACCACGGGGCCGAAGTCCGAATCCTTGTCCAGGCTGTGGCCCACTTTGAGGTCCTTGACGCGTTCGGTCAGCTTGGCCACCAGCGCATCAGCGGTTTCCTGCCCCACTGGAACGGCAACGGAGATCGCCATGCAGCGTTCGCCGGCGGAACCGTACCCGGCACCAATCAGGGCGTCGGCTGCCATGTCCAGATCGGCGTCGGGCATGATCACCATATGGTTCTTCGCACCGCCGAAGCACTGCGCACGCTTGCCGTGTGCTGCAGCAGTTGCGTAGATGTACTGGGCGATGGGCGTGGAGCCCACAAATCCAATGGCTTTGACCCGCGGATCTTCCAGCAGCGCATCCACGGCTTCCTTGTCGCCGTTGATCACGTTGAAGACGCCGTTGGGCACGCCGGCCTCGCTGTACAGTTCCGCAAGGCGCAGGGGAACTGACGGGTCCCGCTCGGAGGGCTTGAGGATGAACGCGTTGCCGGCTGCGAGCGCCGGGCCGGACTTCCACAGCGGGATCATGGCCGGGAAGTTGAAGGGAGTGATGCCTGCTACCACGCCCAGCGGCTGGCGGAGCGAATGGACATCGATCCCCTGCCCGGCGTTGTCCGAGAATTCGCCCTTGAGCAGGTGCGGCGCCCCGGCGGAGAACTCCACTACCTCGATGCCGCGCTGGATATCGCCCTTGGCGTCCGCGAAGGTCTTGCCGTGCTCGGAGGACAAGAGCTTGGCGAGTTCGTCCATGTTCTGGTTAACCAGGTTCACGAACTTCAGGAGGATGCGTCCCCGGCGTTGCGGGTTCATGGCCGCCCATTCGAGCTGGCCCTTTTCTGCATTTGCGACGGCGTTGCGAACCTCGTCCGCGCTGGCCAGCGGAAGCCGTGCCTGAACTTCGCCCGTGCAGGGATCGTAGACATCACTGAACCGGCCGGACGTGCCGTCGATCCTCTGTCCGTCTACGTAGTGGGAAAGCTCGCGCACCATGGTGAAATGCTCCTTTGCATCGGTGAATGACTGCCGTGCCGCCGGGTGCTGTGACCGTTGCCGAACACGTGACCAACTGTGATCCAGGTCATCTCTGAATCCGAATATACTCGGACTTCCTACTAATTTCCAGAGGGGTACTAGTGGACCTCCCTCATCTCCTTGTACGCCTCCAGCGCTTCGGCCCGCGTGGTTTTGAGGTCCACGATTTCCTCTGCGTACTCCGGTGTCCCGAACTCCGGAATCCAGCGGGCGATGTACTTCCCTTGAGGATCGAATTTGACGCGCTGAGCCTCCGGATTGAAGATCCTGAAGAACGGTGAAGCATCCGCGCCGGAGCCGGCTACCCACTGCCAGTTGGCGGGATTCGATGCAGGATCCGCATCCACCAGGGTGTCCCAGAACCACTGCTCCCCCAGCTGCCAATGGATGCCGAGGTTCTTCACCAGGAAGCTGGCGGCAACCATGCGGACGCGGTTGTGCATCCAGCCCGTATGCCACAGCTGCCGCTGCCCCGCGTCCACCATGGGGAAACCGGTGCGGCCCTGCTGCCAGGCCCGGAACTCCTCGGGTGCCGACTCGTGGCCGGGATGCTTGTTACTGCCATTTTTGGCGCTACCCGGCCACGCCCACGGGAAGCGATCAAACTCAGTGCGAAGGTTGGCCGTTGCCAACTCCGGGTTGTGGAAGTACTGGTGCCAGCAGAACTCACGCCAGCCCAACTCGGAAGCATAAATAGAGGCGCTTTCGGAGCGTCTGGACCCCAGGGCATGCCACACCTCGAACGGGCTGAGCTCACCCCAGCGAAGGTAGGGCGAGAGACAACTGCTGCCATCGGTATCGGGGCGGTTGCGGCCCTCGCTGTAGTTGGACAGGCCGTCATCCACGAACTTGGCGAGCCGCTTGTGCCCGGCAGCAGCTCCCGGCGTCCACATCTCGGCCAGCCCACCTGACCAGTCCGGCGTTGTGGGCAGCAGATGCCACGAATCCAGCTGCTCGTAGGCGGGCAGCTTTCCCGTGAATCCGTGGCCCGCTTGGGGGACAGCCAAGGGCTCGCGGAAATCCTGCGCAGAAACGGTCCGCCAGAAAGGGGTAAAGACCTTGTACTGTCCGCCTGTTTTGGTGGTGACTTCCCACGGCTCATGAAGAAGGGAGGCCTGGAAACTCGAGACGTGCAGTCCCGCCTCGCCCGCCCAAGCCTTAATGCCGGCGTCCACCGTCCGCTCAGCGGAACCGTACCGCCGGTTCCAGTACAGCCCGCCGGCACCAATCGCCGTCGTGGTCTTCTGCACGATGTCCGCCGCCGGGCCACGGCGGAGGAGTAATGGAACACCGAGCTTGTCCAGCTCCTCACGGAGGCTGGTCAGCGAGTGGTGGAGCCACCACCGCGAGGCCCCGCCGTGAGGGCGGATGCCCGGCGATTCTTCGTCAAGGACGTAGAGGGCAACGGCCGCACCGTCGTCGACGGCGGCACGCAAGGCCGGGTTGTCGGCGACCCGCAGATCGTCGCGAAACCAAACAATGGACGGCTTCATGAGTACCTTTCAGCGAAAACCCTGGGAAACAGGAACAGCCCATGCCCCCTAAGAAATCCTAGGGGCATGGGCTGAAAGCTCGCTGGTATGAAATCAGGCGATGGATGCCAAGGCTTGCTGGCGGATCTCGGAAACCGGAATGTCGGTGGCAGTTTCGGTCCACATCGGGACACTATTTACCACGTAGTCCCTGGCGGCCGGTCCAACCATGGTCATGCCCGGGTAAATCCGCCGGCCATTTTCCTTGACGGGCTTATGGCCCTCGAGTTCCAGAGCGGTCTTGAAGGCGGAGTCGGGAATGGGGATTTTGCGTCCGAGGACGCACCAGCTGATGTACAAGCCATAGAACGTGTCAAAGTCCAAGCCGTTGTCAGTGTCGTCCTCAAACACCACACAGTCGCGAATAAAGCTACCAATTTGGGTGTCGGTCATTACGGGGCCTCCGGCGTCGGAAGAAATAACGGGCCGCCGGTCTGCATCAGCGAATGTCCTGTTCCCTCACTATAGACCCGTTCCGGGGGTCTGAACGAGGAAATGAGATTAACTCTGGGTTGCGCACGGCCAAATGCCCGTGCTAATGCGCGAAAACAGGGGGTGATCAGGATTAAGCGTCAATCACCATATCGGTCCGCGCGGTGGAGCAGCAGGGCAGGAACTTGCCTGCGTCAATCTCTCGTGCCCGGATTCCGCCTTGGTGGTTCATCTCCACTTCACCTGAAAGTTTCACCACCTTGCAGGAGCCACACATGCCCTCTTTGCAGTTGGCACCGATCCTGACGCCGGCACGCTGGGCAGGGCCCAGGATGTGCTCAGTGGGATCCACGCGCACGTTGATCCCCGTGCGCATGAAGGACAAGGTGAGGCTTCCCGTGCCTACTGTCTCGAAACTCGAAGCATCGGGAGTTGAGACCTCCGCCCCCGCATCCGAACCGGCATCGGAGGTTTCAGGCGCATCCGGGTCAACCGTTTCCAGCGGCATCCCCGTGGCCTGCAGGGTCCCCTCGGCGTCGTAGCCGGGCTCGTAGAGCCCGAACGCTGCGGGCTGGCCCTCATAGTAGTCCTCCGCGGAATCCGCGATTTCCTCTGCGATCTCCTCAGCAATGTCCACCGCAAGGGCCAGCTCTGCCTGATACTCAAGGATGGTCTGGCGGTCCCCGGTGAAGAACTCCATATGGATGGAGGTGTCATCCACTCCCACGTTCCCCAACAGTTCGGTGGCCGTGTTCAGGTAGCCCTCGGGGCCACATGCGTAGACCTGCCGCCCGTTGGCGTCCGGCGCAACCTCGTTCAGCATGGCCGCCGTGAGCCGTCCGCTCAGCCCTTCCCAATCCGCGGGTTTGGCGCGGTCGCCCAAGGAGTAGAAGACCTTGATGCGCGAGTCCACCGAGGCGATGTAGGCGAGCTCCTTATTAAAGGCAAAACCCTCGTCCGCCGCCCCGTGGTACAGCACAACCACATCGGCCTGTCCGGGCAGAGAGTGGATGGTCCGCACCATGGACATGATCGGCGTGATGCCGGCGCCGGCGGCCAGCAGGAGGTAGCGTGCCCGCCGGTCAGCGTCGGGCAGGTGGAAGGCACCCACGGGTCCCAACATCTCAAGGACAGTGCCGGGCTTGATGTTCTGGTGCACCCACGGCGAAACCAGTCCTGTGGGATCGCGTTTGACCGTGATGTCGAAAGTCCACGGCTTGGTGGGGGCGCTGGACAACGAGTAGCTTCGGTCCGCCGGATCCTGGTCCTCGCCGTTCACGGGGAAGGCAACGTTCACGTACTGGCCGGCCCGGAACGCCAGGGGCGCACCGTCGCAGCGGCGGAACACGAAAGTCATCATTCCGCCCACTTCGGGAACGATTTCCACGCATTCGGCCATGAACTCCTGCGGATGCCAGGGACCCAGGGCGCGGGCTGCGCTGGCGGGTCCCTCGGTGCTGCCCATCACCCTGTTCCACGGCATTTCAAGACCGCGAATGCGATGTGGCTCCTGGACGATGGTCTCAGTGAGGAGTTCGGTCATGCCAGGTGCTCCTGGACACGCTGCACGTACCAGTTGATGAATGCCTCCACCTGGTATTCGCTCTTCATGTACGGGCCGGGCTCGTAGGCAGGGCTGCCGGCTCCGGTCTGGCACAGTTCCACGAACGCTTTGTCCTGCAGGTTGGTCTGTTTCCAGGTGTAGGTGAGTTTCTCCAGGTCGTAGTCCACGCCTTCCACTGCGTCGTCAGCTACCAGCCAGGTGGTGCGAACCAAGGACTGGTGTTCGTTGATGGGGAAGACACCGAACGTAATGACGTGATCGCTCTGGAAGTGGAACCAGCTGTTGGGCTGTAGGTGCATCGAGCAGCGGCCAAGGCGGAAGTCCGGCAGGTCACCAAGCAGTTTCTTGGAAAGCCTGCGCCCGTCGGCCGAGAACGATTCGCCCTCACCGTCGAGGGATTCACGCGAAATACGGATTCCTGCAATGCGGGTGTCCAGCTCCTCCACCACCTCGTAGGGAAGGCCATAGCGGCGGCAACGCTCCTCAAGCGAGGATTGTGCTTCCTTGTTGCGGTCCCACACTTCCTCAAGGTGGGCCGGGATCAGGCCTTCCGTCAGTCCCCACGTGGGAAACAGCGAACAGGCGAGCTCCGGGTGGCCGTCGCAGTGGTAGCACTCACGGTTGTTCTCCATGACGAGCTTCCAGTTGCCCTCCTCGATGATGTTCTGCTGGTAGGCAATCTTCGTCTTGGACAGATCGTGGGGCGCAAGGTACGGCTCAAAGATCTTTGAGGTTTCGTCAAAATCGGTGGGCGGCTCGTCGGCAATGCAGACGAAGATGAGCCCGGCAACCTCGCGGCCGTGTGCCCGCTTCAGGGCGAAGCAATTCTTGTCGAACTTGGCCTCGCCGGGAGCGGAGGCATGGATCAGGTTGCCCTCGGGGGAATAGGTCCAGGAATGGTAGCCGCACACCAGGTTTCCAGTGGCCCCTGCAGCCTCGGTGAGGACCCGTGCGCCGCGGTGGCGGCAGACGTTGTGCAGGACGTTCACGCCGCCGTCGTCATTGCGCAGAACGATCAGGGAGTAAGGACCGTAGTCAACCGTGATGTAGTCGCCCGGCTCCGGTAGCTCGGCGACGCTGCCGGCAAAGATCCAGTGCTGGCCAAAAATGGCTTCCATGTCCATCTTGAAGATCGTGGCATCGGTGTAGAAGGGCGCGTCGAGGGAATATCCCTTGCGCCGGAACTCGAATAACGCGCTGATCTCTGCCAGCTGCTCTGCAGGCAAAGATGAGGCGAGTTTTCCGCGTGAGTTGAGGGGCAAGACTGGAGCAGACATACGTTTTCCTCCCGGGAGGCGTGGGTCAGAGTGTGTTTCGTGGGGAGCACTGCTGCTTGGGGGCGAGCGGCGATGTCGAAAACCTTGTAATCATGAGATTAGGGATCATTGAACCACAACAAAAGCGCAAGATTCAGAAGATAACCGTGCACAATAGGTGCATGATCGATGCGAGGCTCATCACACTCCGGGTGTTTGCCCGCTGCGGCACCATTGGCGCCACCGCGGAGCTCACCGGATACTCTCCCTCCGCCGTCTCCGCTCAGCTGCGGGAGCTCCAGCGCATGCTGGGAATGCAGCTACTGACCAAGGACGGCCGGGGCGTGCGGCTGACCGCCACGGGCCGCTTTCTGGTGGCCGGTTCGGACACCCTCATTGCCGAATGGGAGAGCCTGCGCGCAGCGGCGATGGAGGCCGGCGATCAGGTGCAGTCACGTTTTGGGCTCGGCGGCTTCTCGACGGCGGCCGCCCAGTTGCTGGCGCCGCTGGCCGCCACCCTTCGCTCCACGCGTCCCCTGCTGGAGGTGCAGGTGCTGGAAGCAAATCCGGCCCGCTGCTTCGATTTGCTGGTGGCCGAGCGAATAGACCTTGCAGTGATTGTCGCCATGCAGTCAGACACCTACGTGGAGGACGATCCCCGGTTCGAACAGACCGTCTTGCTGGACGATCCCCTGGACGTCATCATTCCCGGTACCCACCGGCTGGCATCACGGGAAACTGTGACCCTTGAAGAACTGGCTGCAGAACCATGGATCACAGAAGCCGCCGGATCCACGTACCACGCCCTCTTTACAGCGGCCTTTACGGCTGTTGGTGTAACACCGCGAGTAGCTCATGAGGCCGTTGAATGGGAAACCCAAATCGCCTTCGTGGGCGCAGGGCTGGGCGTTGGCCTGCTGCCGCGACTCGCACCCCTGCATAATGCAGAGAACGTGGTCCGGCTACGCATTACCGGTAAAGGCAAGCCCGCACGCCGAATTGTGGCAGCGGTGCGCAGGGGCAGCATCGCGTCGCCTTTGATCCAGGAATCGCTGGGCATCCTGCAGGAGAGCGCACAGAGGATCCTCACGGCCCGGCCGGAAGACGACCGCTGACAATCCGGCGCGAGGCTGCAGACGGTAACTACGCCGCGAAAAGGGCCTGACGTACAGCATGCTCAAAGCCACTGACGTGCACACGGGCCAGCTCTGCAGCCTTGTCCTCTTCGCCGTCAAGGACAGCCTTCAGCAGATCCAGGTGCTCACGCACGTGGTGCTCAAGATCCGGCAAACGATCCAGGACCATGCACCAGATCCGGGTTGCCAGATTGTCGTAGCGAATCAGGATGTCTTCGAGGTGCGGGTTCGCGGCCGCCGCGTAGATTCCCCGGTGAACGCTGGCGTCGAGCCGCAAAGTTTCGACCACCGACGCAGCATCGACGTCAAAGTCCTCCACTGCGCGCATCACTTCACGAAGACGTTCTTTGGTGGCAGCGGATGCAACGCGAGCCGCCCTCGCAGCAGCGAGGGGTTCCAATTGTGCCCGGATCTCGGAAATAAAGGCCAGGTCAGTCACATCCACGCGCGTGGCAAACGTCCCCCGCCTTGGATAGGTAATCACCAGCCGGTCCAGCTCCAGGCGTTTCAATGCTTCCCGCACCGGAGTCCGACCTACCTCCAGGTCTTTGGCCAGCTGATCGTCGTTGAGGAGGTCGCCGGGCTTGATGTCCAACATCAGGAGCCGGTCCCGGAGGCGTTCATAGGCGATGTCGGCCAGGGATTTCTTCGTGTCGTCACCGGCGATTGCCAGAGTTCCAAAAGTCACGGCGCCTTCTCCTTCCAACCAAAAGAAATCTATTGACCTGCCTGAATGACCAGTATACGCTGAATCCAATCCTAATATATCAGTTCGGGACTCAGGAATATATCTAAAGGAGGCGACATGACCCTCATGGCGACAGACTCACCCGTAAGCACACTGCCCAAGCCGGAAGCGCTCAAAGACGAGCAGGCACAGAAGTTCGTACTCACACTGTCGTGCGTCGAACGGGCCGGGATCGTTCAGGCAGTCACCACCTTCCTGTTCGAGCGCGGTTTCAACATTGAAGAACACCAGCAGTTCGACGACGGCCTCCGCCAGACGCTGCACCTGCGGACCGCTTTCTCCGGACCACTGTCCTACTCGCCGGAGCGGCTCGAAGAAGAATTTAGCGCAATTGCCGACCGCTTCGAGATGAAGTTCAGCTTCCACGACCAAACCAAGAAGCGGGTCCTGGTGATGGTGTCCAAGTTCGGGCACTGCCTGAACGATCTCATCTTCCGTTGGCGGGGCGGCAGCCTCGGCGGTGACCTGGTGGTGGTTGCCTCAAACCATGAGACCCACCGCGCCATGGCAGAAGCCGCCGGCCTGCCCTTCGTCTACATTCCCGTCACGCCTGACACCAAGGCTGAAGCCGAGCAGCAGCTCCTGGACCTGGTGGAGGAGTACAACGTGGACCTCGTAGTACTGGCTCGCTACATGCAGGTGCTTTCGGACGACTTGTGCCGCGCCCTCGAGGGACGCGCCATCAACATCCACCACTCCTTCCTGCCGGGATTCAAGGGCGCCCGTCCCTACCACCAGGCCTACGACCGTGGCGTGAAGCTGGTGGGTGCAACCGCCCACTACGTCACCGCGGACCTGGACGAGGGACCCATCATCGAGCAGGAAGTCATCCGCGTCGATCACAGCTACGGCCCCACCACCCTCTCCACCGTGGGCCAGGACGCCGAAGCCCTGGCGTTGTCCCGCGCCGTGAAGTGGCATTGCGAACACCGCGTGCTGCTGGACCAGACCAGCACAGTGGTTTTCCGCTAAACCACGCCCCAGAACACCAGCAGACTCACCCCTTTTTAACTTCAGCAGGAGAACCCCATGGCATCCACGCCTCGCATTGTCATCATTGGAGCTGGGATTGTTGGCACCAACCTCGCCGACGAACTGGTCACCCGCGGTTGGAACAACATCACTGTCCTGGACCAAGGACCCCTGAACATGCCCGGTGGCTCCACGTCCCACGCACCGGGCCTGGTTTTCCAGACCAACCCGTCCAAGTCCATGGCACTGTTCGCCAAGTACACGGTGGAAAAGCTCCTGTCCCTCACGGAGGATGGCCAGAGCTGCTTCAACCAGGTGGGTGGACTGGAAGTAGCCACCACGGAGACCCGCCTGGCTGACCTGAAGCGCAAGCTCGGCTACGCACAGTCATGGGGCATCGACGGCAAGATCCTCTCCCGCGAGGAGTGCAAGGCGCTCTACCCGCTGATCAATGAGGAAGACATCCTCGGTGGCCTGCACGTCCCCACCGATGGCCTGGCGCTTGCAGCCCGTGCCGTGCAGCTGCTGATCAAGCGCACCGAAGCTGCCGGGGTGAAGTACATCGGCAACACCGAGGTCACCGGAATTGAGCAGACCAACCGCCGCGTGACCGGCGTCGAAACCGCCGACGGCGTGATCCCTGCAGACATCGTGGTTTCCTGTGCCGGCTTCTGGGGCGCCAAGGTGGGCGAGCTGATCGGGATGTCCGTTCCGCTGCTCCCGCTGGCACACCAGTATGTAAAGACCACTCCGGTTCCCGCCCAGAAGGGCAAGAACGAGCTGCCCAATGGCGCCCAGCTGCCCATCCTGCGTCACCAGGACCAGGACCTTTACTACCGCGAGCACGGCGAGCGCTACGGCATTGGCTCTTACGCTCACCGCCCCATGCCCGTGGACCTTGACGAGCTGGGTAGCTACGAGCCCAGCAGCATCAGCGAACACAATATGCCCTCCCGCCTGGACTTCACGCTGGAGGACTTCCTTCCTGCGTGGGAGGCCACCAAGCAGATCCTGCCGGCACTGCGCGAAAGTGAAATCGAGGATGGTTTCAACGGCATCTTCTCCTTCACCCCGGACGGTGGCTCACTGGTGGGCGAGTCCAAGGAAGTGGACGGGTTCTTCGTTGCAGAGGCCGTGTGGGTGACCCACTCCGCCGGCATTGCCCGCGCTGTGGCCGAACTGCTGGTGGACGGAAAGTCTCAGATTGATCTGGGAGACTGCGACATCCACCGTTTCGAAGAGGTTCAGCTGACCCCCGAATATGTCAGCGAAACGTCCCAGCAGAACTTCGTGGAAATCTACGATGTGATGCATCCGCTCCAGCCCAAGCTCTCCCCCCGCAATCTTCGCGTCAGCCCCTTCCACGCCCGCCACAAGCAGCTGGGCGGCTACTTCCTGGAAGGCGCCGGCTGGGAACGTCCGTACTGGTTCGAAGCCAACGCTGAACTCCTCAAGGAAATGCCGGACGATTGGCAGCCCCCGGCCCGTGACGCCTGGTCCGGAATGTTCAGCTCGCCCATTGCCGCAGCTGAAGCCTGGAAAACCCGCACAGCCGTTGCCATGTATGACATGACGCCACTGAAGCGCCTCGAGATCTCCGGCCCGGGAGCCGTGAAGTTGCTACAGGAACTGACCACCGGTGACATGTCCAAGAAGCCCGGCGCGGTCACGTACACGCTCCTTCTGGACGAGGCCGGCGGCATTCGAAGTGACATCACGGTGGCCCGCCTCAGCGAAGACACCTTCCAGCTGGGCGCCAACGGCAACATGGACACCGCCTACTTCGAGCGGGCAGCACGGCACCAAACGGAGAACGGCGACGCCGGCGACTGGGTCCAAGTGCGTGACACCACTGGCGGCACCTGCTGCATCGGCCTGTGGGGTCCGTTGGCCCGCGACCTCATCAGCACCGTCAGCAGCGACGACTTCAGCAACGACGGCCTGAAGTACTTCCGTTCCAAGAAGGTCACCATCGGAGGGGTCACTGTCACTGCGATGCGCCTTTCCTACGTGGGTGAACTCGGCTGGGAGCTCTACACCAGCGCAGACAACGGGCAGCGCCTCTGGGACGCCCTGTGGAAGGCCGGCCAGCCGTTCGGCGTCATTGCCGCAGGCCGTGCCGCGTTCAGCTCGCTGCGACTGGAAAAGGGCTACCGTTCCTGGGGCTCGGACATGACCACCGAGCACGATCCTTACGAAGCGGGCCTCGGGTTTGCCGTGAAAATGACCAAGGAGAACTTCGTCGGTAAGGCCGCTTTGGAAGGCCGCACCGAAGAAGGCTCGGCCCGTCGCCTGCGCTGCTTGACGGTCGACGACGGCAGGAGCCTCGTGCTGGGCAAGGAACCGGTGTTCTACAAGGATCAGGCCGTTGGTTATGTCACCAGCGCCGCCTACGGCTACTCGGTCCGCAAACCGATCGCTTACGCTTACCTGCCCTCCGCAGTATCACTGGGCGACTCCGTGGAAATCGAGTACTTCGGACGCCGCATCCAGGCGACCGTCACCGAAGATCCGCTGTACGACCCCACCATGAGCCGACTCCGGGGCTAACCCATGATCAGTTCAGAGACCATCAGTGATTACCTCTCCAGGCTTGCTTCACGTCAGCCCACTCCAGGTGGAGGCGCCGCCGCGGCCCTTCACGCCGCCCAAGGTGCTGCCTTGGTGGCCATGGTGGCCAGGTACACCACCGGCGCAAAATATGAGGAACATGCCGCATTGGTTACCCGGATCACCAGCGCCGCCGACCACCTGATGGTGGAGTCCTTGCGCCTGGCGGACGCCGATGAGCACGCTTTCCAGTCCGTCATCGACTCCTACAAGCTCGCGTCAGACAGCGATGAACTTAAGGCAATAAAGTCTGCTGCCATCCAGGAAGCGCTGGTCCAGGCGGCCCACACTCCCGCGCAGTTGATCAACGTTGCCGGTGAAGTGGTGGACCTTGCCACCGAACTCTTTGATGTGGCCAACCCCAACGTCATCAGCGACGTCGCGGCTGCCGCGGACGCAGCACGCGCAGCCGCCACCACGGCCCGGGTCAACATCGACATCAACGTGGTCGCACTCAAGCAGGGCGAAGCCCGTTCCCGCCTGGCGGAACAGACGGACGGGATTGAGGACAAAACGGTTCTCGCCGCCGATGCCCTTGTGAAGCGCGTCCGCGAAAGGATCCTGTCATGACCACCGAAGTACTTTCCGGCAAGCCGCTCGCTGCCCTCATCCAGCAGCGGGCCCAGCAGGAGTCAACCCTCCTGGACGATGAGGGCCTCCACCCGGTGCTGGCTGTTGTTGTGGCAACGGACGATGAGTCCACACACTGGTACGTTCGGTCCATTGAACGTGCAGCCGGGCGGGCAGGCATCGGCTGCAGGATAGTCGATCTTGGCCACGACGCCACCGAGCAGGTCCTGGCCAATGTCCTTACGGACCTCAGCGCCGAACCCACCGTTCACGGCATCATCCTGCAGACTCCCCTGCCCGCTGCCGTGCGACCTGACCGGCTGGTGGGGCTCATCGCCCCGGATAAAGATATCGACGGCGCCAATCCCCTCAGTCTCGGTCGCTTGGCTGTGGGACAGCTCGCCTTCGCCCCCGCTACCGCCCGGGCAGTGGTGGAACTGCTGGACCACTTCCAGATCCCGGTAGCGGGACGGAACGTGGCCGTCGTCGGGCGTTCCGCCGTGGTGGGCAAGCCGCTGTCTTTGCTGCTCCTCGCGAAAGACGCGACCGTCACCGTCTGCCATTCCAAATCCGGGGCGCTGGAACACTACACCCGGCCCGCCGACGTCGTGGTTGTTGCTGCTGGGCGGACCGGGCTCTTGACCGGGAATCACGTCTCGGAGAAGACTGTGGTGATCGACGTCGGCACGAACGTCCTGGCCGACGGTTCCCTGGTGGGAGACGTTGACGAGGCCAGTGTCACCGGCGTGGCGGCCGGGCTGAGTCCGGTCCCGGGCGGGGTGGGATCAGTGACCACCGCGCTCCTGCTCCTGCACACTGTGGAAGCCGCCCGACAGCAGTCCCACAGCGGGTTGCTGGCCGCTTCCACTTCCCGGATCTGAAGGGGTTCCCATGCATTCCAAAGCTCCACGCGAGAACATTGACGAGTCAAAGCTGACCGTCACCAAACCCAAGACCAAGGCCGTAGGCATCCCCGCTGTTGCCAACGCCCTGAAAATTTCGCTGGAACAGATGGGACCGCTGCGAAGCGTTCAGACCCTTCTAGCTGTGAATCAGCTGGACGGGTTCGACTGCATGGGATGCGCCTGGCCCGAGCATGAAAAGCGTAATGCGGCAGAGTTCTGCGAGAACGGCGCCAAGGCAGTGGCTGAGGAAGGCACCCGCCGCCGCGTCACGCCGGAGTTCTTTGCCCACCATTCCGTTGCTGAGCTCAAAACCCGCGATGACTTCTGGCTGGGCCAGCAAGGCCGGATCACCCACCCGATGTTCCTCGATGAAGGCGCTACTCACTACAGGACCATTGACTGGGAAGATGCCTATGACCTCATGGCCGAAGAGTTGCGGGCCATGGAACACCCGGACGAAGCGGTTTTCTACACCTCCGGCCGGACCTCCAATGAAGCCGCGTTCGTGTACCAGCTCTTGGTTCGCGGCCTGGGCACCAACAATCTCCCGGACTGCTCCAACATGTGCCACGAATCCTCCGGCTCCGCACTGGTGGAAACCATTGGCATCGGCAAGGGTTCCGTCAGCCTGACGGACCTGGAGACGGCGTCACTGATCTTCGTCGCTGGACAGAACCCCGGCACCAACCACCCGCGCATGCTCAGCGCCTTGGAAAAGGCCAAGAAGAACGGCGCGATCATCGTGTCCGTCAACCCGCTTCCCGAAGCCGGGCTCCTGCACTTTGAAAACCCCCAGCACCTGGCCGGAATGATTCAAGGGACCCAGCTGACGGACGACTTCCTGCAGATCCGTGCCGGTGGAGACCAAGCCCTGTTCCAAGGACTGGGCAAATACCTTCTGGAGGCCGAAGCTGCGGGACGGAACACTCCGGGCCTGGACACCGTGCTGGATCACCACTTCATCAACAACCACACCGTGGGTCTCGATGACTACCTGCGCTACCTGGAGAAGGTGGAGTGGGATGACATTGTGGAGGCAACCGGCCTGACCCTGGAGCAGATCCATGCGACGGGTGAGCGCTTGCTCGCCTCCAGCGCCACCATCGTGTGCTGGGCCATGGGACTGACCCAGCACAAACATTCCGTCCCCACCCTCCGCGATGTGGTCAACGTTCTCCTGCTCCAAGGCAATATCGGCAAGCCCGGCGCCGGCGTGTGCCCCGTGCGCGGGCACTCGAACGTTCAAGGCGACCGCACCATGGGCATCTTCGAAAAGATGCCTCCGACGTTCCATGACCGGCTGGACCAGGAATTCGGGTTCCGCTCCCCCCGGGAGCATGGCTACGACACCGTGGCAGCCATCCGCGCCATGCGCGACGGGAAAGTCCGTTTCTTCATGGGGATGGGCGGCAACTTCGTGCGGGCCGCCCCCGATTCAGAGGTTACCGAGCAGGCCCTGGCCAACACTGGCCTGAGCGTGCAGATCTCCACCAAGCTGAATCACTCACACCTGTCCACGGGTCGGCGGGCTTTGATCCTGCCCACCCTCGGCCGCACCGAGAAGGACACGCAACGCACGGGCGACCAGCGGGTCACCGTGGAGGACTCCATGAGCGCCGTCCACGCCTCACGGGGACGCCTCAAACCTGCAAGCGACCACCTCCACTCGGAAGTGGCGATCGTCTGCAATCTCGCGGACAGGTTGTTTACGGACGGTCACGGGCACCTGCCCAACACGCCCCAGGCATCCTGGCTGGCCATGCGGGATGACTACACCCTGATCCGGAAGCACATTGAGGCCGTCTTCGATGGTTTTGAGGACTTTGAAGCACGCATCCAGCACCCCGGCGGCTTCGTGCTGCCACACCCACCGCGCGACGCCAGGAAGTTCCACACCGCATCCGGGAAAGCACACTTCACGGGCAACGAGCTGGAGTTCATCAAGATCCCGCCCGGCCGGCTGGTCCTGCAGACCCTGCGCTCACATGACCAGTACAACACCACCATCTATGGCAAGGACGACCGCTACCGCGGAATCCACGGTGGCCGTCGCGTGGTGCTCATCAACGCCGACGACATCACCGAGCTGGGATTCTCCGACGGCGACATGGTCCACCTGATTTCCGAGTTCCAAGGCGTTGATCGCAAGGCTGAGGACTTCCGCATCGTCTCGTATTCGACGCCCAAGGGGTGCGCCGCCGCGTACTACCCGGAAACCAACGTCCTGGTGCCCTTGGATTCCGTGGCCGATACCAGTGGAACACCCACCTCGAAGTCGGTGATCATCCGGCTGGAGAAAGCATAGATCCAGAGCAGATTTTCCACTTGTCAGTTTTTTACCCGTCCGGTGGGCCGTAATTGGTGCTTCGGTGCCTGAAACCTGGGGAGGTATTTCCTCATCGAAGCACCGTTTTCGGTCCATTGGGCAGCAATGTCAGTAACAGCCAAAGAATAGGGAGTGACCATGTCAGGAAACAGAGCAGTCGCCTACAAGGAACCCGGTGTCGTTGAGATCATCGACACTGACTACCCCACGTTTGAGCTCAAAGACGGACCAGGCGTCAACCCTGCCAACGTCGGAAGGAAAGTACCGCACGGCGCGATCCTCCGGACGGTGACCACCAACATCTGCGGTTCGGACCAGCACATGGTCCGCGGCCGCACCACGGCTCCGAAGGACCTGGTCCTCGGCCACGAAATCACCGGCGAAGTGGTGGAGGTGGGACCCGACGTCGAGTTCATCAAGGTAGGCGACATCGTCTCCGTACCGTTCAACATCTCCTGTGGCCGCTGCCGGAACTGCAAGGAACAGAAGACCGGCATTTGCCTCAACGTCAACCCCGACCGCCCCGGCAGCGCCTACGGCTACGTTGACATGGGCGGATGGGTAGGCGGACAAGCAGAGTTCGTGCTGGTTCCCTACGCTGACTGGAACCTGCTGCGCTTCCCGGACCGCGATCAGGCCCTGGAAAAGATCATGGACTTGACCATGCTCTCGGACATTTTCCCCACCGGCTTCCACGGCGCCGTTACTGCCGGCGTGGGCGTGGGATCCACGGTTTACATCGCTGGTGCCGGGCCTGTGGGCCTTGCCGCCGCCGTCGGCGCCCAGTTACTTGGCGCCGCCGGCGTGATTGTGGGCGACATGAACGAGGACCGGCTGGCGCAGGCGCGATCCTTCGGCTGCGAAACCGTCAACGTCTCCAACGGCGATCCCAAGGAGCAGATCGCACAGATCCTTGGAGTTCCGGAAGTGGATTGCGGCGTGGACGCTGTTGGTTTCGAAGCCCGCGGCCACGGCAAGGATGCCTCCCATGAAGCCCCGGCGACCGTGCTGAACTCCCTCATGGACATCACCGCCGCCGGCGGCTCCCTGGGCATCCCGGGCCTCTACGTCACTGGCGATCCGGGTGGAATCGACGAGGCAGCCAAGCACGGCTCCCTCTCATTGTCCCTCGGTACCGGCTGGGCCAAGTCCCTGTCCTTCACCACCGGCCAGTGCCCCGTCATGAAGTACAACCGCCAGCTGATGATGGCCATCCTCCATGACAAGGTCCAGATCGCCAAGGCCGTCAACGCCAAGGCCATCCCGCTCGAGGACGCTCCGCGCGGCTACGCCGAGTTCGACGCCGGATCGGCAACAAAGTTCGTGCTGAACCCCAACGGCTACGTGAAGGGTTAATACAGTACGCATCAACTGATACCGGGGACTGCGCGGCACGCATTACGGGAAGGCCGTGCAGTCCCCGGTATCTGCGTTGGAACAGCAGCACTACCCCAGGAAGCGAAGAACCATGCTCACCCAAGAAAGAGTCGCCCCCGGCACCACCCATGTCCGGCGGCATGCGCCTACCTGGGCCGAAGCGCGGCAGCTGTCCTACACATGCGCCACGCCGCTACCCTCCGTGGCAGTTACCCTCCGCGAAGCAATCGGCGGCACGCTCACCAGCCCCGTCACCGCGCCACGAAATCTCCCGCACTATGCCTCATCTGCCATGGACGGTTGGGCCATTAACGGCGGCGGCCCATGGAAGTTAACCACGCCGGGTGGGCCGCTCGCCGCAGGGCAAGCCAGCGCTATCGCCACCGGAGGGCTCGTCCCCGCAGGTGCCACGTCCATCCTGCGCAAGGAGAGCGGCCGCGTCTCCGACGCCGGGCACCTCACCCTCAGGCCCAATTCAACGCCCGACGAAACACTCCCCGGCCGTCACATTCGCCCGGCCGGAGAAGAAGCCACCACCGGCGACGTCCTCATACCCGCCGGCACCCTCCTCAACCCGGCACACATCGCCCTGGCCGCTGTAGCGGGCCACGACCACGTGCGGATACAACGCAAGCCGAGGGTCGCCGTCGTACTTACCGGTTCCGAAGTAGTCACCTCAGGTGAGCCTGCACCGGGACAGGTCCGCGACGCCTTCGGTCCCCACTTGGATACTGTCATTTCGCAACTGGGCGGGGAGCCTCGCGGACAGCAAAGAATCGGCGACTCGTATGACGAGTGGATGGCGGCACTGAGCGGCGCTCCTGAAGGCTCAGTTCCCGACGCCGAACGGCCGGACGTCACGATTACCACCGGCGGAACAGGGAAATCAGGCACGGACCATTTCCGCGACGCCGTTGCGGCGCTGGGCGGCAGGCTCCTACTGGACGGGATAGCCATGCGCCCGGGACATCCGGCAGTGCTGGCGGAACTTCCTGATGGTCGGTTCATCATCGGGCTTCCGGGGAACCCGCTGGCGGCCATGATGGCGCTGATGACCCTTGGCGAACCCCTTCTGGCTGCGCTGGGAAACAGGCCCCTCACTGAAGCCAGCCCCATGACGTCCGGGGCTGACATTGAACCGGACCCACGGCGAACACGGCTAATTCCTTGCACCGTAGTTCATGGCCTGGTGTTCCCGGCCTCCCACACGGGTCCGGGAATGATGCGTGGGCTTGCCTGGGCACATGGATACATGGCAGTGCCTCCTGAAGGCGTGGCAGCCGGAGCGCCCGTGCCGGTGCTGCCGCTGCCCTGGACTTAGCTGGTCGCTGCCCATGGTGTGAGTCGAGGCCCGTGGTGTGAAAGGGTCCGTGGTCCGAGTCGAGGCCCGTGGAAAACTCCGTCTAGGATGAGGAAAGACGAGGGTGCAGGCCGAACATGGCTACCGGCTTACGGCGGCCTGCTTGGACAATGACACGAGGCACCATGGCCGCAAACAACAACCCGGACCCTGACAAGGACGTGGACGCCCCAAATGGCGGCGTGCAATCGGTGGACCGTGCGCTCCAGATCCTGGAAATCCTGGCCCGCGAAGGCGATGCCGGAGTGAGTGAAATCGCCGAGGAAATGGGCATCCACAAATCCACGGTGTCCCGGTTGGTGGGGTCCTTGGTCAGCCGTGAGATCGTCCGGCAGAACAGTGAACGCGGCAAGTATCAGCTGGGTTTCGGAATCCTCCGCCTCGCATCGTCCATTCCTGGCAGGCTCAGCGTGGTGCACGAGGCACGCCAGGTTTTGGAATCGCTGGCCGCCGAATACAAGGAGACGGTCAACCTCGCCGTCCTGCGGTCAAACTACGCCGTCAACGTGGATCAGGCCATGGGGCCCTCAACGCTGGCCACGTACGACTGGGTGGGAAGCCTGACGCCGCTGCACGCCACCTCCAGCGGCAAAGTCCTTCTTGCGGCTTTGACCGCCGATGAACGAGCCCAGGTTTTCAAGGCAGTGGGCCTGCCCGCACGGACGCCTCGAACTGTCACAAACCGCGGCGAGCTGGAGAAGCAGCTGCTGGACGTGGCCCGGAACGGGTACGCCACAGTCCACGAAGAGTTTGAAATCGGCCTTACTGCCATTGCCGTGCCGATCTTCAACCACGCTGGCAGCGTCATAGCCGCCGTCAGCATTTCCGGGCCGTCGTTCCGCTTTTCTCCGGAGGAACAGCCCGGACTCATTGAGGGCCTTCGGGAGGCCGGACTGACCATCAGCGCCCGCATGGGTTACAGGCACCGCTAGCCCTTCGGCCATACCCTCACCACCGTCCGGGGTAACTGCCTACTGCGGCTCCTCCTTCGATGCGCAATTCGCAACGGAGCCCATGATACGCAACATATCTACTTCCAGCCAATTGATATATCAATCTGCTGTTAAAGAGCTAAAATCCCTTGACTTTGCATGTGACGGAGCGCACTCTGTTGCATAGCGCGGATGTTGTTGATTCCTGCGGAACACTCCGCGAAGCACCCCCCACCTCCCCATCCAATCCATTAACCAAGGCCCCGTAAGAAACGCAGCCTCATGACACGCCGAGCAAAGGACCCGCTCATGGCTATAAACAGTGACACAAAACCGCTGACACCCGAGGAATTACCTACCGACCCCGAAACCACCTTGGCCGCGCTCAACGCTGAGGACGGAGGCGCAGAGGCACTTCCTGATTCCGCAGAACACGAACAGATCATGGAAGAGCTGCGCCACGCCAAGACCGAGCAGGCTGTTTCAGCCCGCCGGAACCGCAAACTTACCCTGGACAAAGTCACCTTCGGGATCACGGGCGCCATCGCCGTCGCCTTCGTGATCTGGGGCTTTGTGGGACGCGACAGCCTCTCCGATACCTCCAAAGGTGCCCTGAACTGGGTCATGGAGTACACAGGCTGGCTCTTCATGGTCCTCGCCTCCTTGTTCGTCGTCTTCGTCCTGTGGCTCGCCCTGGGCAAGTTCGGCAACATCCCACTGGGCAAGGATGGTGAGAAGCCCGAGTTCCGAACCGTCTCCTGGGTGGCCATGATGTTCGCCGCCGGCATGGGAATCGGACTCATGTTCTATGGTGTGGCCGAGCCGCTCTACCACTACATTTCGCCACCGCCGGGAACAGTGGACGGCCGCACACCGGCCGCAATCCAGACTGCGATGGCCACATCCATCTTCCACTGGACCCTGCACCCCTGGGCCATGTACGCAGTAGTCGGCATCGCCATGGCTTACGGCACTTACCGGCTGGGACGCAAGCAACTGGTCTCCGCAGCCTTCACCTCACTCTTTGGCATTCGCATGGTGGAGGGCCCGCTGGGCAAGTTCATCAACATTCTGGCCATCTTCGCCACGCTCTTCGGTACCGCCGCCTCACTGGGCCTCGGTGCCCTGCAGATCGGCAGCGGCATGACCTCCAACGGCTGGCTGGGTGAAATCGGCACTCCCGTGCTGGTGGTCATCGTTGCCATCCTGACGTTCTGCTTTGTGGCATCAGCAGTATCCGGCATCAGCCGCGGCATCCAATGGCTGTCCAACATCAACATGGTGCTGGCGGTAGTCCTGGCCCTCATTGTGTTTGTTGCAGGCCCCACCCTGTTTATCCTCAACCTGATTCCCTCGGCCGTTGGTGACTATGCCCGCGATCTGGCTGAAATGTCCTCACGCACCGAAGCCGTGGGAGACGACTCCCTGCGCAGCTGGATGACCAGCTGGACCATCTTCTACTGGGCATGGTGGATCTCCTGGACGCCCTTCGTAGGAATGTTCATCGCCCGCATCAGCCGTGGACGCACCATCCGCCAGTTCGTCACCGGCGTGCTGCTGGTGCCCAGCGTAGTTAGCGTGATCTGGTTCGGTATCTTCGGCGGCGCTGCCTTCCACGTTCAGCAGGAAGCGGACAAGGCCGGCACTCCCGGGCTGGTGACCATGGTGGACGGCGCTCCCTCCATCAACTTCGACGGCGCTCTCTTCGACCTCGTGAAGAACCTGGGGATGCCTGGCTGGCTGACCGCAGCCGTGATCGTCCTGGCCATGGTCCTGGTGGCGATCTTCTTCGTCACCGGCGCAGACGCTGCCTCCATTGTGATGGGATCCCTTAGCTCCAACGGTGCTGAGCACCCGCGGCGCGGAGTGGTGATCTTCTGGGGAAGCCTCACCGGCGCCGTGGCAGCAGTCATGCTGCTTGCCGGCGGCGACAAACCCTCGGAAGCATTGTCAGGCCTTCAACGAGTGACCATTGTGGCTGCCCTGCCATTCATCATCGTCATGCTGCTGCTCTGTTTCGCGCTGGTCAAGGACCTTCGGCGCGACCCCCTGCAGTTGCACAAGCGCTTGGCCACCTCGGTGGTGGAACGAGCCATTCGGACAGGCGTTGAGCAGCACGGCGGCGTTCAGTTCGACCTCGTCACCAGGCACGAGTGCGCTGAAAAGTGCACTGAGACCGAATGCGTCGGAGGAACAGGTACGGGCACCATCCCCTTGGTTGGCAAACCTGAGCAAGACACCAACAGATAGTCCCCGACACAACAAAGCAGGCGCCGGATTCCGGCGCCTGCTTTGTTGTTGGTATTGCTTTGTTGCTTGTGTTGCTAAGCCCTATGGCTTATTTGGGCATCAGCACCGAGTCGATCAGGTAAACCGTGGCGTTGGCGGTCTTTACGCCACCGCAGATCACGTTGGAAGCTCCGTCAACCGTGAGGGCATCCTTGGTGCCGGCAACCGTCACTTCGCCACCCTGGACAGTCTTGTGGGTGCCGACGATCTGGTCCGGGCTCAGCTGACCGGGGACTACGTGGTAGGTGAGAATCTTGCTCAGCAGGGCATCGTCCGTCTTGAGCGTCTCGATTGTTGCGGGGTCGATCTTCGCGAAAGCATCGTCAACGGGTGCGAAGACCGTGAATTCGCTGCCATTCAGGGTGGAAACAAGATCAACCTTGGGGTTGAGCTTGCCGGAAACAGCGGAGGTCAGTGTCTTGAGGAGCGGGTTGTTCGACGCTGCCACGGCTACCGGATCCAAGGCCATGCCGGCTACCGAACCGGCACCGTCCGGAACCTGTGCGGCGTAGCCGGCGCAGCCGGGGCCCACCAGGTTAGCGGCCGGATCCATGGCTGCGCTGCTCATGGGGGAGGAGGACGGCGACGGTGCCGCCATGGAGGTTTCCGGAGCAGCAGAGGAAGCTGCCGGGGTGCTGGTGGTGCTTGAACCACCACAGGCAGTAAGTCCGAGAAGGGCGGCTGCAGTGAGGCCAACGAAGGCGAGGGCGGGGCGCTTTGTGGACAACATGTCATTCTCCTTGTTTTTGGAACCAGGGCGTTGGATCCATTGGTTGGTGGGACGCGGGTTGCAGGTGCTGCTTTTGCTTCACCTGCGGTTTGTGTCTCACCAGCTATTCGGAGGGTGGGACGGGGTGGATGGGTCCGGATTGAAAAAGTTTTGAAATTTGTTCGGATAGGCAGAACGCAGGCCCACCGCGGGTGACAGGATGGTCCGCATGGCTATCGAGGTTCGCCCCGCAACGGTGTTCGATGACGTGAAGACGATGGTGGGGCCCAAGAGCCCCGATTCCAACGTGTGCTGGTGCCTGAGCTACAGGATCCCGTCGAAACTGAACCAGGAGCTCCAGAAACAGGAGCGCGGGAAGTTCGTGAAGAAGCTGGTGGCCGAGGATCCTCCTCCCGGCGTTTTGGCGTACGACGGCGACCAAGTAGTGGGGTGGGCAGCGGTCCACCCTCGCGCGGACACCACTTTCGCGAAGAACCGAAAGATCCCCCACGTGGACGAAACCAACGTGTGGTCCGTGTGGTGCATTCGGGTGCGCCCCGGACATCGGGGCAAGGGGATCTCCCACGAGCTGCTTCGCGGGGCAATCGACTTCGCCAAGAGCCACGGCGCGCCCGCCATTGAGGGTTATCCCGTGGATAACAAGGGCTCCAAAGTGGACCTGACCATGGCCTACGTGGGGACCCGCAGATTATTCGAAAAGGCTGGCTTCAAGAAGGTGACCGAGACGACGTCGGTCCTCAATGGCTTCCCACGAGTCCTGATGCGCCTGGACCTCACCCAACCCACCCCAACCAGGTAGCAGCACAGCGCGTTTTGAGCGCTCAAAACGCGCACAAATGCGACTCAGTTGGATCCGGTGGCCTGCAACCGCGCGCTCATTCGGTGTGCTTCCTCGAGCAGCAGCTTGCCAAGGAAATCCTGGCGGTCCGGGCGGAACCTGGGTTCAATTCCCGTCAAGGACAGCGCCCACGCCGGCCGTCCCTGCTGGTCGAATACGGCAGCACCTATGCCCCAGCTACCTTCAAGGATTAGCCCGGGATTGACGGAGTAACCGGTCAGCCGGGTCCGTTCGAGATTTTCCCGCACTACATCTGCAGGATGTCCCACGGCGAACTCCCCGGCATGCGCTGGCCAGTCCCCCAATAGGAGTTCCTGCTCATCGGGAGGCAGGAAAGCCATGATCGCCGTCCCCGCTGACGCCACTCCCAACGGAAAGCGCACACCTTCGTGCAGCACGAAGGACCGTACCGGGAAAGAACCTTCCTCGCGCAGCACGCACACTGTTTCGTTTCCACGTCGGATGGAAAAGAAGGCACTCTCCCCTGTCTCGGCAGCCAACCGGCGCAGCGACGGCCGAGCAATGTCCTCCATGGGGAAACGCGCAGCAGCCACCGAACCCAGCAGAAAGATCTCCGGCCCCAGAACCCACTTTCCACAGCCCGAGTCGTGTTCCAGCAATCCCTCAGCAGCCAGCGACGTCAGCAGCCGGTGCACTGTTGGCCGGGTCAACCCGGACTCGCGTACCAAGCCAGCCAATGACGTGCCTTCGGGCTTCCGTCCCACCAGCCGCAGCAGCAGGGCTACCCGGCCCACCACCTGCGCTCCCTGAACCACCATGAGACCCCCTCAAAAAGAAATCATCCACAATATGGACAGCTTTCAGTGTACCGTCCACACCCTGAGTCTCCTTCCACAGTGAAGATTGACCGTCCTGCCAAGCAAAACTAGGCTCCTTCTCAAGAGACACCACAGTCCACAAAGTGGATCACCTGAAACGAACTCAAAGAGGAGCCCAGCATGGCCAAGATCCAATCAAGCGCAGCCCAAGCGCTCCACGACCTGATGGCAGACGGCCTGACCATCGCCGTCGGAGGTTTTGGCTTGAGCGGCATCCCCGCCGACCTGATCGACGCCGTCCGCGAGTCGGGCGCCAAGGACCTCACCATCGTCTCGAACAACATGGGTGTGGATGGCAAGGGCCTGGGCGTGCTGATCGAGGCGGGCCAGGTCCGGAAGGTCATCGCTTCCTACGTGGGCGAGAACAAGCTGTTCGCTGAGCAATACCTGGCTGGTCAACTCGAAGTCGAGTTCACCCCGCAGGGCACGCTGGCTGAACGTCTCCGCGCGGGCGGTGCCGGCATTCCCGCTTTCTACACGCGAACCGGCGTGGGCACCTTGGTTGCCGAAGGCAAGCCCTTGGAAGAGTTCGACGGCGTAACTTACGTCCGCGAGCGCGCCATCACCGCCGACGTCGCGCTGGTTCATGCGCACACCGCGGACACGGACGGGAACCTGATCTACCGCTACACGGCGCGGAACTTCAACCCTGTGGTGGCCACGGCAGGCACAGTGACCATCGCCGAGGCGGAGGTCATTGTGCAGCCGGGCGAGCTGGACCCCAACCACATCGTCACCCCGGGCGTCTACGTCCAACGGCTTGTCCAGGCAACCAACCGGGTCAAGGACATCGAGCAGCGAACCGTCCGCCAACGCCCGGAAGCACAGCGCGCAGAAGCACTGACGGTCTAAAGCAAAGGAGCACATCACCATGGCATGGACACGTGACCAGATGGCCGCCATCGCGGCCGAAGAATTGAACGACGGCGACTACGTCAACCTCGGTATCGGCATCCCCACGCTGGTGGCCAACAACCTGCCCCACGGCGTGCGGGTGGTCCTCCAGAGCGAAAACGGCCTGCTTGGAATGGGCCCCTTCCCCTATGAGGGCGAAGAAGATGCGGACCTCATCAACGCCGGCAAGCAGACCGTCACCATCACCCCCGGCGGCAGCATTTTCGACTCCGCTACCTCGTTCGGCATGATCCGCGGCGGGCACGTGAAGGTGGCCATCCTGGGCGCCATGCAGGTGTCCGGCAGCGGCGACCTTGCCAACTGGACCATCCCCGGCAAGATGGTCAAGGGTATGGGCGGCGCCATGGATTTGGTGGCCGGGACACCGCGGGTGGTGGTCCTCACCGAGCACAATGCCAAGGACGGTTCGGCCAAGATCGTCACCGAATGCACGCTCCCCCTCACGGGACTGCGCTGCGTGGACCGGATCATCACGGACCTGGCCGTTTTCGACATCGTGCCTGACGCTGAAACGCACGACGGCGGCACGCGCCTGCTGCTGACACGCCTGGCACCGGGCGTCACGACAGAAGAAATCCGTAGCAAGACCGAGGCCGAGTTTGCGGTGGCGCTTGCCTCTGAAGAACCCACCTCTGAGGAACACACGCTTGAAGGAGCCAACGCATGAGCCTGAAAGACCAGTTCGGCAAAGACATCCTGCTCACCGGTTGGGGGCACAGCAAGTTCGGGAAACTGAGCGATGAGACATTGGAGTCGCTGATCGTCCAGGTTGCCGGCGAAGCCATCAGCAACTCCGGCCTGGACCCCAAGGACATCGACGAGATCTACCTTGGACAGTTCAACTCGGGCATGCAGCCTCTGGGATTCACGTCGTCGCTGGCACTCCAGTTGTCTGCGGACCTGGCCAACGTCCCCGCAACGCGCACTGAGAATGCTTGCGCCTCCGGATCGGCCGCGTTCCAGCAGGGCGTCAAGGCCGTCCTCGCCGGAACTGCCCGGAACGTCCTGGTGATCGGGGCCGAGAAAATGACCGACGCTGGCGCGGACGTCGTGGGAGCAGCCCTCCTCGGTGCTTCGTACGAGGTGGCCGGCAAAGCGTCCTCCACCGGGTTCACGGGCCTGTTCGCGGAGGTGGCCAAGCACTACGGCAAGCGTTACGGCGCTGGAATCAGCGGCCCGGGTTTTGAGAACGGCCTCAGCGATGTCCTTGGCTCCATCGCCGCCAAGAACCACCACAACGGCATGGACAACCCGTACGCCCAGATGCACCGGGACTTCGGCGTGGAGTTCTGCCGCACCGTCTCTGAGAAGAATCCCATGGTGGCCGAGCCTCTGCGTCGCACTGACTGTTCGCCGGTCTCGGACGGCGCTGCCGCCGTCGTGCTTTCTACGTCGGTTACCGGCGGCGCAACTGCACCTGTGCGTCTTGCTGGTTTCGGTCATGCCAACGACTTTTTCCCGGCGGAGAAGCGCGACCCCACCGAGTTCGCCGCCACCCGAGCCTCGTGGGAGCGCGCCTTCACCATGGCGGGCGTGGGCATTGAGGATCTGGACTTCGCCGAGGTGCACGACTGCTTCACCATCGCCGAGCTCATTATGTACGAGGCCATGGGTCTCACTCCGCGCGGCGAGGGCGCGCGTGCCATCCAGGAAGGCTGGGTTTATAAGGACGGCAAGCTTCCCGTCAACGTCTCCGGCGGACTCAAGGCGAAGGGGCATCCAGTGGGCGCGACGGGGGTGTCGCAGCACGTTATTGCCGCGATGCAGCTAAGCGGGACCGCGGGCGACATGCAACTAGCGAACGCCCGCCGCGGAGCTGTGCAGAACATGGGCGGCGTGGGCATCGCCAACTACGTGAGCGTGCTGGAAGCGCTCTAGCTAGCGGGCCCGGATCAGCGCCGCGATCTCCGTGAACCCGAGCCGCTCTGCGTTCTGCAGGGCGGTTCGGCCTTGGGGGTCACGGATGTCCGGGTTGGCTCCGGCTGCCAGGAGTTGCCGGACCACGTCCTGCTGATTCGGACCGCCATTGTTGAGCAGGATGGCTTCCTGCATGGCGGTCCAGCCCAGGTTGTTGACGTGGTCCACGGGCACACCCGCCGCGATCAGGATCCGCACGGTGTCCGTGTGCCCATGCTCGCTCGCCGGGATCAGGGCCGTGCCGCCGTACCTGTTGATGCTGCGAACGTCCGCTCCCGCAGCCAGCGTCAGTTGCAGGACCTCGTTGAAGCCCTCAGCACCGGCATAGAGGAACGCGGAGTCCTGGATGTCGTCCTTGGCGTTGACGTTGCCGCCAGCCGCGATCAGTTCGCGCACCCTCGCAGCGTCGTTGGCTTTCGCGGCAAGGATCAGGAGTCGGTCAGTTTCCAGTTGGGCCTCCGGTGACAGTTTGGGCGGCGCTGAGACTTTGGACGGTACAGCAGCCGACGACGACGGGACGGGACTTACGCTCGACGGCGCGGCTTGGGTGGGGACTGATTGAGTCGGCACCGGGCTGGAAGGCGCGGCCGGGCTGGAAGGCGGGGACGCCGCCGTCGTACATCCGGACAGCAGCCCGAGCACCAGCACGCCCGCCCCCACCACCCGCGTTTTTGTACAGATAACGCCCCTAAAACGCTCCCATAAGGGCATCATCTGTACAAAAACTCCAAGGGGGTTCATGGCTACTTCGCTGCCACGGCCAAGGCATCAGCGCCGGCGGTTGCGCAGGCTTCGTCGAGGGCGCCGTCGGGTGCACCGCCCACACCGATCCCGGCAACGGAAACACCGTTGACCTTCAACGGAACGCCGCCGGCCAGGAACAGTGTGCCTGGGAGGTCGGCGATGGACGGGCCGTTACCGTTGATGCGCTTTGCGAGTTCGCTGGTGGGAGCACCGAAAGCTGCGGCCGTGTAGGCCTTCTGCTTGGCGGCCTCGATGGTGTGCTCGGCGGCGTTGTCCCCGCGGAGGAGTGCCTGGACGGTACCGAAGCGGTCAACCAGGGCAACAGTCACGAACGGCAGCTTGTCCGCCTGGCACCTGGCAAGCGCAGCGTTGACGGCAGCGCTTGAGGCGCCCACGGAGATGCGGTTCTGGGCTACAACGTTCTCCGGTGCCGGTTGAACTTCTGCGGCAACTTTCACGGGCGCGGCGGGTGCGGCGGCTGGTGACACGGCGTTGGCCACAGCAGTGACACCGCCGGTGAGCAGCAATGCTCCGGCAGCGGCGGCGGCAATCATCTTGTTGGACTTCTTCACAAGGTTCTCCTGGTAGTTGGCATCGGGTACATCTCCATGCTTCCGCGAGCGCCCCCACGCCGCATCGGCCGGGCGCCGCTCCCGGTCTCAGCCTTTCCGCCACCTGTATCAGCCAAAAGGTGGAGAGACCAATGACTGCGTGGGATCTAGCATGGAAAGAACGCCTTCCACCCAAACCCGGAACGGGAACCACCCATGCCAACTGCTCATCCAAGGCTCGAACCTGGCAACCAGCTCAGCAGCCGGATTGATGGCCGCATTGATGCTGTGGTGCACTTGGGCTTCGCCGTCCTGATGGTGGCCTCCGCGGTCCGGTACGTTATGCGTCACTCCCCCGCGGACAACCTGTGGACCGTTGCTTTGGCCGTGGCCGTGTGCGCGCTGTATGCGGTGACCGCGGTGCTGGCTCACCGCCAACCACTGGCTCACCGGCAGCCGCCGGGTCAACGCACTCACCGGTTGTGGATCCCGTGGATGGTGGCGTTAGTGACAGCGTGGGCCGCGTTGGTGGTGGTCGCTCCGAGCTTCGCATGGTGTTCCTTCGCCATTTTCTTCCTCACGCGCACGGCCTTCCGCGGTTGGGCCGGCTACGTGGCGGGAGGCGCGACGGCGGCCGCTACCGCCGTCGGGCTCTTCCGCATGAGCGGCTGGACGGACATCGCCATGCTGCTGGGGCCTCTCGCGGCGGGCGCCCTGCTCACGCTAATCTACGACAAGATTGAGCGCGATACGGCACTGCAACGCAGGCTCTTCAACGACGTCACCCGAGCCCAGGAGCAACTCGCCGCCAAGCAACGCGAAGCCGGAATCGCCACCGAGCGCGAGCGGGTTTCCCGTGAAATCCACGACACCGTCACCCAAGGCCTGGCCAGCAGCCTGCTCCTCCTCGAGGCCGCCCAACGCTCCTGGCCAGCCGAATCCGCCCACCATGACGTCCGCAAAGCAACAGATTTGCTCAGGCGCAACCTCGCAGACACCCGCAGCCTGGTGCACGAGCTCTCCGCTCCCGGCCTTGAGACCGGGCCGCTCCCGGAAGCCCTGGAACATGCGGCACGGCAATACTTTGAGACCGTCAGCATCCACGTCACCGGTGAGCCGCGGCCCCTTCCATCCGAGGTGCGTCATGCCCTGCTCCGCGTCACCCAAAGCGCCGTGGCCAACATCAAACTCCATGCCCGCGCGGACCATGCCAGCGTGACGCTCGGTTACCTTCCGGACGCGGTCACCTTGGACGTGTTCGACGACGGCCGCGGCTTCGATCCCGCAGCGGTACCTCCGGCGTCGGCACACGGAGGATACGGCCTCCGCGCAATGCGGCAGCGTGTTGAGCAGTTGGGCGGAGAATTGTCCGTGGAAAGCTCGCCCGGCGAAGGCACCATCATCGCGGCGCAGTTCCCACTGACCCAGCCAGCTGATCCGGCCCATGCTTTGAAGGAGGCCCTGTGAACACTATCTCGGTGCTCCTCGTGGACGACCATACGGTAGTTCGGAGCGGACTCAAGGCGCTGCTGGGCACCCAAGGTGACATCGCCGTCGTCGCGGAGGCGTCCTCCGGCGAGGAAGCCCTGAAAGCCACCCAAGAGCATTCACCCGCAGTAATCCTCATGGACCTGGCAATGGGCGCTGGAATGGATGGCATTGAAGCCACCAAACAGCTGCGACAGCGGAACCCGAAGCAAGCCATCATCGTGTTCACCACCTACGATTCGGACGCTGACATTGTGCGGGCCGTGGACGCCGGTGCCATGGGCTATTTACTCAAGGATGCTGCGCCGGAAGAAATTTTCGCAGCCGTTCGTGGCGCGGTGCAGGGGAAAAGCGTGATGAGTGCGCCGGTAGCTTCCCGCCTGTTCCAACAATTACGGAATCCGGACGAAATTCTCACGCCCCGCGAAGCCGAACTGCTCAGCCTCCTAACCCAGGGCCTCAGCAACCGTGATCTCGGGAAAAGACTGTTCATTTCCGAAGCGACAGTCAAAACCCACCTCGCTCATATCTACGCCAAACTCGGCGTCGAAACCCGTGCCGCAGCAATTGCCACAGCTATCCGGCGTGAGGGGATGCGGTAAAGGCACGCGGTTGGTTACGCTGAGCCCTATGGACGATGCAGCGGATCGCAAAATGTTCAAAAACCCAGGAACTGCTTTGCTGGTCCGGGGAGCCCTTTCCATAGTTTTTGGCCTCTTGATCTTTGTTGTGCCCAGTGCCACCGCTTTGGTGGTGGTTGTCATGTTCGGTGTTTTTGCGATCATTGATGGCATTACCAGCGTGGCCCACTATTTCTACGACCCCGCCGGCCGATCCCGCTGGACCATAGTGGGTGGGCTCATCTCCATAGCAGCCGGCATTGTGGCCATTGCGTTGCCGGGAATTACCGCGGCAGCAATCGGTGTGCTGATCGGATTGTGGGCCCTTGTTCTTGGCCTTTCCCAAATTATTCTTTCGCTGGCCGCGAGGACCTTCATCCGAAGCTGGGGTGTTTGGTTCCTGACCGGCCTGATCACCACGGTGTTCGGGATTGTGGTGCTGGTGAATCCGGGTCTGGGCCTCTTGGGCCTGGTGTGGATGTTGGCCGGATTCGCGATCGTTACCGGGTTGCTCCTGATCGCATCGGGCATCGGGCTCCGCAAACTCACATCCTCCTCCGCACTATACGTCCGCTAGTTCGTCAAGGTAAAAACCCGTCAGGGGATGCGCTCAGCCCCAAGTTCGGTAAGTTAGTGGCTGTGAAGATAGCTACCTGGAATGTGAACTCCCTCCGCGCCCGTGCCGACCGCGTTGAGGCCTGGCTTGAGCGCAGCGACTGCGATGTCCTGGCCATCCAGGAGACCAAGTGCAAGGACGAGAACTTCCCGTGGGAGCTCTTTGAGCGCATGGGTTACGAGGTTGCGCACTTCGGCGTGAACCAGTGGAACGGTGTAGCCATCGCTTCGCGCGTGGGCTTGGAGGATGTGCAGCGCACCTTCCTGGACCAGCCCGCGTTCGGTAAGGCAGGCAAGGATCCTGCCCAGGAAGCCCGGGCCATCGCTGCTACCTGTGGCGGCGTCCGCATCTGGAGCCTGTACGTTCCCAACGGCCGCTCGCTGGACGACGAACACATGCCGTACAAGATCAAGTGGCTGGACGTCCTGCAGGGCCATGCGGCTGAATGGGTCAAAGCCGAGCCCACCGCCCAGATCGCCCTCATGGGTGACTGGAACATCGCCCCGTTCGATGAGGACGTTTGGGATATCGAGCTGTTCCGCAACAACAACTACACCCACGTCAGCGAACCCGAGCGCGCCGCCTTCCACGCCTTCGAAACCGCCGGGTTCACCGACGTCGTCCGTCCCTACACCCCGGGCCCCGGCGTCTACACCTACTGGGACTACACACAACTGCGCTTCCCCAAGAAGGAAGGCATGCGCATCGACTTCTGCCTCGCCTCCCCGGCCCTGGCGTCACGGGTCACAGGCGCCTCCATCGACCGCGAGGAACGCAAGGGCAAAGGCGCTTCGGACCACGCTCCGGTCATTGTGGAGCTGGCGGACTAAGTACAGGCTCACTGACGAAAAGGGGCGGTTGATATGACTGGAAACCTGTATCGGGGCCAGGCGGGTCTGCCGTTCTCTTCGTCACTGCGCATTTACGAGCCCATCGAGGCGTTCCCGCCCGAACAGCAGCGCCAGCTCGTGGCGGAAGGCACCAAGAACGGTTCCCGGGCCGCCGTCGAAAATGCGGAGCTCCAAGCCTCTCTGGGACGCATCACGCGTTCCGGCGGCGACCCTTTCCCCACCGGCCGCACGGACTTGGTACGCATGACGCGCGTGCCCACAGGACGGCACGCTGCGGCCCAGGATACGGAAGATCACGACGCCGGTCGGCTGCTTTTCTGCCCCAGCCAACTGGTGATTCGGGCTGGCTTGGCGGCCAACGCGCTCATGGATGGCGTGCACAGTCCGCTGGCCGATCTTCTCATCCCGGTCTCGCAGCGTGACAAGCACCAAGCCAGGATCGATCGCATCAACGCCGGGGAGGCCGCAAAACGGGTGCACACCCGGGCTTCAACGTGGGGCATTCCGTTTAGCTGGTTCTCCCTTTTCAGTGAGTCGGACCGCAAGGACGTGGTGGAGTCCGAGGGGCGCATCCTCACCGTCCGGGTATGGACACCCATTACTGAAGCCTTGGATAGGGCCCGCTTCGCCGTGGCCCATTTGGCTTTGGCTGCGCCTGATTTGGACATGCTGGATGACCTGACACAGCTCACGGAGTGGCTGGAACTATTCCACGTCCAGTCCATGGTGGAGCTGGATTATGGTGCCGTGGCTGACAAGGTGTATCCGGACGAGTCCCCCATGGATGTCCGGCTCGGCATCGAGTGCCTGGCTGAAGGGGACATGACCGGAGCGGCCGCCGCCTACCGCAGGCTCGCCTCGCGGTGGATTCCCATCCGGCAACTGGCGCGGGCCTCCTAGCTGGGCTCGTGCTGTTAGCTGGGCTCGTGCCTTTAGCTGGGCGGGGCCGTTGTCTCGCGGACAATCAGCTTGTGGGGGGCCACCTCTGAATGAACCGCTCCCGGGTTGCCATCCAATTCGTCCAGCAGCATCTTGGTAGCCAGCTCTGCCTGGTTGTCGGGCCGCTGGCCCACGGTGGTCAGGCCAATGGATGACGAGAAGTCGTGGTCGTCAATCCCGATGACGGAAAGGTCTTCCGGCACCCTGACGCCATGACGGCCCGCCTCAAAAATGACGCCCATAGCCATCTCGTCCGAGGAGCAGAAGATGGCTGTTGGTTTGCGGCCGGGTTGGCTCCAGAGCCGGTTAAACGCCTGCTGTCCGCTGGCGACAGTGAAGTCACCCCACTGGTCCCACTCGGGGCGGACTTCCAGGCCGGCGTCGGTCATGACTTCCTGGAAGGCGCGGATACGCACGCGGGGAACGTCGAAGTTCAGGTCCGTTTCGTCGTCGCCATGGAGCAATGCGATGTCCTTGTGGCCCAGGTCCAGCAGATGCCGCACGGCGGTGGACGCGGCGTCGTAATCGTTGATGCCGATGTACGCGCAGTCCTCAACGTGGCCACCCACCACAACCAGCGGGATGTCGATTTTGTGGAGGTGTTCCAGCTCTTCCTCTGTCAGGGACATACAGAGCACCAACAGTGCGTCGATTTGTTTGTAGACCATGGTGGAGCTGAAGAGCCGCTCACGGTTGCTGCCGTGGCCGCCCAGGTTGAAGAGGGAGAGGTTGTACTTGCGTGAATGGAGTTCCCGGTCCGCGCCCTCTATGGCTTTGGAGAAGAACCACCGGCTCACAAAAGGTGCCAGGACTCCGATGGTGCGGGTGCGGCCCGTCGCCAAGCCTGATGCCGATGACGACGCAACATATCCCAGTGAACTGGCAACTTCGAGGATTTTCTCGCGGGTGGCGGGAGACACCCGCGGTAGTCCCCGCACGGCGCGTGAAACGGTGGCCGTGGAAACTCCGGCGGCTGCAGCTACGTCCTCAATACTGACGCCGGTATGGCCGCCGCGTTGGGATCTACCCGTTGTTTTTGACACAGGCTCCCCTCTCCGGCCGCCGTTGCTCCGCCTTCAAACCCTAAATGTGTATTTGTAGATTGCCGCCTCGGTTACGCAGGCGCGTAATGCGCTGCGTAACCGAGGCCGCAGTCCTAGCCCTTGAGGCCGCCGGACAGCAGGCCGCGCACAAAGTAGCGCTGCAATCCGAAGAACACCAGGAGCGGGACGATGATGGAGACGAACGCTGCTGCCGGGTTCAGGTAGTCCCTGGCACCGCGGGTACCGGAGATCTCAGCCAGACGCTGCGTAATGGGTGCAACGTCTGCCGTTCCACCGGAGAACACCAACGCCACCAGCAGGTCATTCCAAACCCACAGGAACTGGAAGATCGCCAGCGAGGCGAGTGCCGGTACCGACAGCGGCAGGATGATCCGCCAGAAGATGGTGCTGTGTCCGGCGCCGTCCACCCTTGCCGCCTCAATGACTTCACCGGGAATTTCGGAGATGAAGTTATGCAGCAGGAAGATGCCCAGCGGAAGGCCGAACATGGTGTGGGCAATCCACAGCTGGGCGTACGAACCCGCCGGGAGCTGCAGGGTCTGCGTAAAGAACTGCAGCAGCGGAATCAGGGCCATCTGGAGCGGGATGATCTGCAGGGCAAAGACGAAGATGAAGAGAGCGTCACGGCCCTTGAACTTGCCCCACGCGAAAACGTACGCAGCCATGGACGCCAGGACCAGCACGAAGATGGTGACCGGAATGACGATCGCGATGGAGTTGACGAAGTATTGCGAGAGGTTGGCGGATTGCGACCCCGCCGGGGTGAGGACATCCGCGTAGTTCTTGAACGTGAACTGCCAGTCGACGAACGCATTCCACCAGCCGTCGGACCGGGGACCTACCTGCTTGGCGGCAGGACGGAACGAGGTAACAAAGAGCCCGAGCGTCGGCACGGACCATACGACGGCGATGATGATCGCTGCCGCTGTTGCCCACTTGGAAGTGAGCTTGGTCTTGACGCGGCGCATGATGGGCTGGGCGTCCTCCGTGGGGTCGGATCCAGGACGCTGCCGGGTGGCCTTCGAGGCCTCTTTCGGGGCTGGCGTGGCTGTCAATGGATCTCCCTTTGCTTGCGAAGGACTCGAGCGTTGTACACGACGATCGGCAGCACCATGAGGAACAGGATCAGGGCCAACGCGGCACCCCGTCCGGGCTCACCGGCGCGGAAAGCCTGCGTGTACATTTCGTTGGCGACCACGGAAGTGTCGTAGTTGCCGGCGGTCATGGTTCTCACGATGTCGAAGACCTTCAGCGTTGCGATGGTAATGGTGGTCAAGACCACCACCAGGGCTCCACGGATGCCGGGGACTGTGACGTTGCGGAACTGCTGCCAAGCGTTGGCACCGTCCAGGCGGGCCGCCTCGATGAGTTCCACCGGGACACCCTTGATGGCCGCAGACAGGATCACCATGGCGAAGCCGGTCTGGATCCAAACCATCACGATGATGAGGAAGATGGTGTTTTCCGGGGCATCCAGCAGGAACTGCTTGGGATCCATCCCCAGGGCGACCCTGAAGAAGTTGATGACACCGGTCTGCTCGATGTTGGGGCCACGGTAGTCGTAGACGAGCTTCCAAATGATGCCGGCGCCCACAAAGGAGATGGCCATCGGCATGAAGACCAGCGATTTGAGAACCCGCTCGCCGCGGGCCTTATCAATGAAGACTGCGTAGGCGAGGCCGAAGCTCGTCGACAGCAGTGGAACCAGGACGGTCCAAATGACGGTGTTCCGCAGCGTGGTCAATGCCTCAGGCTGCGTGAACATCCACACGAAGTTATCAAAGCCGTTGCCATTGCCGCTGGCATCCGTGAAGGCCAGCATTGACGTGCGGATGGCCGGATAAACCAGACCCACCAGCATCAGGATTGCCGCAGGAGCAAGGAATCCTGCCACCGTGACTTTGTCTTTGACTGACTTAGGCGCCCTGTCCACCAGCAACATGATGAGGCCGATGACCGCTGCGAATATCGCAAGGGCTATCACTACTTGTAGGAGTTTTTCTCCAATAAATTCCATACCCAACCTCCGGGGCGTGAGTGAATCACTAAGTTCCGGGAAAAGCACTGCCTCCCCGGCTGGGTCAACCAGTCAGGGGAGGCAGCACTCTGGGAGTTAGCTCTTAGGCCAGCTGGATTCGATGCTGTTGGCAACATCCTGGGAGGACGTGCCGTTGATCCACTGCACGATGCCCTTCCAGAAGGAGTTGGAACCAACTGCGCTCGGCATGAGGTCCGAACCGTCAAAGCGGAACACGGTTTCCTTGTCCTGGAGGATCTGGACGGTCAGCTTGTCCAGGTCAGACTGTGCGTTGTTGGGGTCCAAGCCCTTGTTGGCACTGACCACGCCGCCAAGCTTCACGCGGTTGTTGGCGAAGTCGGCGCTGGCCAGGTATGCCAGGAACGACTGAACTTCAGCGGTGTCCTTGTAAGCACCAACCATCTCGCCACCACCGGTGACTGCCTTGCCCTTGCTTTCGTCAATCGGCGGGGTGATGAAGGCCCAGACGTCGCCGTCTTCAGCCACGTTGGTTCCTGCAGGCCAGTTGGCGGCCTGGAAGTTGGCCTGGTGGTGCATGGCGCAGGTGCCGTCGAGGACCGGCTGGCCGGCCTGGGCGAACCCGGTGCTGAGGATGGAGCGAACGTCACCGAAGCCGCCGTTCACCATGTCCGGGTTGAGCAGGATATCGCCGGCCTTGTCGAAGGAATCAACAATCTTGGGGTCATTGAACGGAATCTGGTGAGCCACCCACTGGTCGTAGACCTCGGGGCCGTGGGCACGCAGGACAACGTCTTCGATCCAGTCCGTGCCGGGCCAGCCCGTTGCTTCTCCGGACTCGAATCCGGCACACCACGGCTTCATGTTCTTGTCATCCGCGGCGATCTTCTTGGACAGCTCGATCATTTCGTCCCACGTCTTGGGGACTTCCCAGCCCTTGTCCTTGAAGGTCTTGGGCGCGTACCAAACAAAGCCCTTGACGTTCGCGAGCATCGGAGCGGCGTAGAACTTACCGTCCACCGTGCCGTACTTCTTCCAGTCCGGGGACCAGTTCTTGTCCACAAGGTCGGACACGGTCTGCGGTGCGGGCTTCAGGTAACCGGCCCGTGCCTGGGTGGCCAGAAGGCCGGGCTGCGGGAAGATCGCAACGTCCGGGGCGGTGCCGGACTGGGCACGCACGCCGATCTGCGTTTCGAATTCCTTGCTGCCCTCGTACTTAATGGTGATGCCGGTGCAGGATTCGAACTGCTTCCAGGATTCCTCGAGATTGGTTGCCTCGACGTCGACGATGGTGGAGTAGACGGAGACGGTCTTCCCGTCATGCTTGCCATAGCTTTCGTAGGCGGAGCAATCATCCGAGCCGGCGGTGGATCCCCCACCGCCACCATCTCCGCTACAGGCGGAAAGGGTAAGTGCCAGAACACCGGCGGCTGCGACCGGTAGCAGGTACTTGGTTTTCTTCATGCTAAAGACTCCTCGCTGAGTACAAAGATTCGGCGGCGCAATTGATGTGGTGACGCTCACACTAGCCATGATTCGCCAGTCAATGCAAGCGCTTACACATAACGTGATCGCATTGATACCAAGCAGCCTGCGCTTCTCCGCGGGCGGCGGTCCTCGAGCGCTCGGTGAGCTGGTTGACGGCCTGCTCCGCGCTACTCCGCGCGGCCTGACGAGCCTCGCTGATTTGATTGCCTACTATTGCCTATGGAAAAGTAGGAATCGTGGATGAACTTGAAGCACTGCAAACCATAGGCCGCCTGATCAAAGAAGAACGCTTGGCACAAGGGCTGAGCCAGGTTCAGCTGGCCAAGCAGGCAGGTACTGCCATCAAGACGGTCCGCACACTGGAATCCGGGACCCGGCGAACGCAGGAGATCAACCAACGCAAGCTTGAGCACGCCTTGGGCTGGAGGGCAGGTTCGGTGTCCGAAGTCCTCAAAGGTAAATCGAACTTCGCTCCGGAAATGATCACCCCCGACGACATGCGCTCAGGCGACGAATCACGGCAGGGACCTCCCCGGGTTACCGTTCCCAGCGCTCCCATTGCCCGGGCCTCGCACCTCTCCGATGAAGAGCTGCTCGCCGAGCTCACCTACCGGATGATGCACCGCAACCGAGGCTGATCGGCCACACTACAGTGCCTGGCGACGCACCATCTCATTGATCCAGGCCGGCGCGAACGGCGACGTGCAATTGGGCGGTGTGGGATAGTCCTTCAGCACTTCCAACCGCTCTCCGATGTCCAAGGCCCTGGTCCTTTGCTCCGGGAATTCAATCCCGATTTGCGCCAGGCAGTGGTTCATGGCCCACTGAAGGCGGTCCGGGGCTTCCTTCATGTGGCTTTCAATAACGTCCAGCAGTTGCACAAGATCCAGGCCTTCGGGCTTCTTGACGACACGCTCGGAGGTCAGCGCCCAGCCAGCGCTTGCCACCACGGGATCGGAGTCAGCGAACCAGGTAACCCGCAATTCTTCGGAATGCGGGCTTTTCTTGACGACGTAGTTGACAAGCCAGTCCTGGACTTTGGGGGTCCGTGCTTCCCGCAACATGCTGTCCAGTTCGTCCCGGTCAAAGGCCTTGGGCCGGCATATCAGGAGCGCCAGCAATCTGGCTGCGGTGTCACCGGTGTTCCACAGCTCGCGGGAGAGCTCCTGCTGGGTCTTCAACCTCTTCGCGATGGCACGCAGCTTGCTGAGGTTTACCCCGTGGTCATCGCCGTGTTTCTCGTTCACTTCGCGGGCCCGGGGCTCTTCCAATGCCGCAAGTTCCGCCATGAGACCGGACACCGTCGCTTCGAGCGTCAACTCTTGGGCCGCCGTCGTTTGAGCCACCGTGGCCTCCTTTCCTTCGGGTGTGGGATTCAGGCTACCCGTTGCTGAATGCGAGGGCAGCGCACGGCTGCGCATCAACCGCTTGGACGGCTCAGGAACTTAGCGAACCCCTCACGATGCTCACACTGGAGTGGCCGGGATTTCCATCCAGCGGTTCATCAGAGACGTCGACGATAGGAAAATCGTCCAAATTCAGATCTGACGGAAGCGGGAAGGTCCCTGAATCCGAGCTCATGATTCCCAGACTGATCAGCCGTTTAAGGTCCGTGCCGATGAGCCAGACCTCCTGGTAGCCTTGTGCTTCATCTTTGCTCAGCTTCACTTCCAGGTTTCGTGATCCGTCCGCAGACTCAAGGACTGTCGCTGAACCTGTGGCAGTGTGCTGGGCGAGTGGGGACAACTCTGCCCGCGCCAATGGCGTTGCCGCTTGATTGAGGTTCCACAGCGTTCCACCCGCGATGACCAAGGCCCCCGCCGCAGCAACTGCCAACCAGGTCCCACGGCGTTGCCACCCCAAGGGACGCTTCTTGACGGAACGTATGTCTGTGGGTGGCGCCGGGGGGTGCCCTGGTTCGGGCGGATCGGGGTGGCCGGCTTTGCTGGTTTCAGTCCCAGTTGCAGAGCCAGCTGCAGATCCCGTTGCGGAGCCCGTTGCGGAGCCCGTTACGGAGCCCAGGGGGTCCGCCCGGGTTGCATCGGACAGACCCAGTTCCCGGTGAATCCCGCTCCACACGTTGGGGCCGGGCACCTCAAAGCTTGTGCTGTCCGGTGTGGTTTTCATGGCGTCCACGGCGCGGCGCAATGCGGCGTACTCCGCCGAGCAGGCATCGCAGCTATTGAGATGCCGTAGGCCCTCCTCATCGAGCCAAGCACCGTACAGCGCCAGGAGGCTCAACTCTTCCGGATCAATGTGCGGCACGGTCAACCTCCAGTCTGCTTCTTAGGTGGATCAAGCTGCGTCGAATGTGGCTCTTGACGGTACCAAGGGGTAGTTCAAGCCTGCGGGAAATCTGCTCATGCGTCAGGTCCTCGTAGAACGCTAATTTCATGATGGCGCCCTGCGGTTCACCAAGCCGGTCCAGTTCTCCGTCCAGAAGCAGCCTGTCGGCCACTACCTCAACCGCTTCCCCTGTTGGAGATGCCCCGCCAGTGTCCTGGACCTGGGCGACGGCAAGGATTCTGCGAACTTCCCGGTTAGAGGCAGAATGGGCGTCCGCAATGGCGTGGCGTGCAATGCCCACTATCCAGGCCGGCAGTCGCGAGACCTCCGGGTGGAAGGTGTCGCGGTGTCGCCAGACCCTAATGAAGACCTCTTGCGTGACGTCGTCGGCTGCCGAACGGTCTCTCAAAGACCTCAAGGCGAGCGTGTGCACCAGCGGGGCGAACTCCCTGTAAGCGGCCACAAGTGCGGACTCATCCCCCGCCATAAATGAAGTGGTCAAAGCATCGTCCCACGCGGATGAAACCTCGTTTGGGGATACCAAAGGAGACTCCTTCCCGGCGTCAGCGACGAGGACCACGGCCGGGTTGGGGTACTTATTCAAGGACCGCGGTGACAATGACATTGTCGCTGTAGTCCATTCGTTCGTCCAGCCACCTGCCCCCGCACGTGACAACCTTGAGTTCGTGCGGACCCGTGCGACGGAACAAAGATTCGCCGTCGAAGGCGTCCTTGGCCATCAACGTGACGGAAACAACCCGATAGTTGAGTGCGGGAGCACCCTCCCGTCCTACGGTGATCAAGGTTCCGGCCGGCAAGGATTTCAACTGGGAGAACGGTGCTTGGTCGGAGGTGGTGTCGATGTGTCCGGCAAGCACAGCCGAGCCTTCCGCGGCTCCGGGCGCTGGCCCGAACCGATACCAGCCTGCCTCATAGAAGGTTTCCGGTATCTCCATAGCACCACCGGGCGCGACCCCCACGGGTACTACGCCCATATCAATGGACGTACCAGCCACTTGGAGTGACACAGGAGGGGGAGTCGCCGCGGGCTGCGTTGGAGTTGTGCCCCGCAGCTTGACTTCGAAAGGTGGCGCAGAAGGCTCGGCGGGAGGCATCGACGGTTGAGTCTGCTGCACGCTGGGGATCGAGTCGTTTGCCTCACTGGAGGCACTCGGTGCCGTGGACGGCGTCGGGGTCCCGCAGGCCGTCAGAAAGAGCACAGCCACGGCGGCCAGCGCTCCCATCCATTGGTGCGCACTGCGACGGCGGCCTGTACCGCTTTGGAGGCGCATAGGGCGACTTTGGTGTGGCTCACTTGATGTCATCACGCGTTTTCCTGGGGGTCTGCGGCTAGATGCTGCGGCTGCCGTTGTTGATGCGGGGCACGCCCTGGCCATCGCTGCGGACGGCCAGGACGTGTTCCAAGGACTTAGGACTTGTTCCCTAAGGTGACAGCACGAGCCCTACGAATCCCCAGAGCGATCAGCAGCAGCGTTGCCGCAGCGAGGCCACCGCCCAGCATCAGCTGTTCTGTGGAGACATCACCTGCCGAGGCACCTGGAGACAAAGCGCCCGATGAGCCGTCCAGTGCGCCGGGTACCGATCCTGGTGCCGAATGCAGTCCGTCAATGGTCTGCACCGCCAATTGAAGATTCTTGTCGGTGAGGCTTCCCCACGCGTAGACGATGGTGTGCGTTCCTTCGGTCACTGTCACATCCGCAGGGCCAATGACAGGTGCCGTGGTGCCCGCTGCAGCCACTGCGGCTGAGACCGTACCGGGGTCCAGTGTGAGTGTTTGCTCGTTAGGGTTGGCCAGATTGCTCACAACGGCCGTGCCGCCGGCCAGCACATCCACAGCAGGTGCCGCTGCAGTGTGTCGGACGGTCAGCTTGCCTTTGCCTGCATCGATGCGCGAGACGTCGTTCGTGAAGAAGTTCGCTGTTGGCTTTCCTGCCGCATCGAGGTTGGCGACGGCGGTGTAGTTGCCGTTTGCAGCCAAAGTCACCGTCACGGGCCCAATAACAGGGGCAGAGGCATCGGCGGCGTCCGAGGCAGTAATTGCGAGATCGTACGCTCCCGGCGGAAGTGCCAACGGGCCGGCCAGTGTGCCTGGAGTGAAGTCGTCCAAGGTTCGTGCTCCGTTGACCCAAACGTCAACGGTCAACCCAGGCACACCGTGAAGTACAGACAAATGTGCGTCGCCCTCCGCCGCTTGCGCGGGGACAGGCAAAACGATTGCTGCTGCCAATGCCGCGGCACTGGCTCCTGCTCCTGCCGTAAGTATTCTGCTGCGCATGTCCTTCTCCTCGATCGGCCCGACGTGCGGGGTTTTTGCTGATACCCCTACTACCGACATGAGGATGGTTATGGATGCGGATGCACTCGATTTTTTGAGGGTGTGTTTCTCAGCGGACCCTCTCGGCCTTGGTAAACCTTGCCCGGGCACCGGAAACCATGTGCACCAGGACGGGGGTCTTCTGGCCGATGACCAGGTCCAACGCTTCAACCAGCTGAGACACTTCCGCAGCCAGGATATGGGGCGCCACACCCTGCCGTGGCTGGATGCGGATGCGCAGTCCGGGCTGGCCCTTCACTTCGAGGGTGGCAACGGAGGCGCCGGCGAGGTCCGTCCTTTCAGACAGGGCGGACCTGAGCGCCTGCTCGGCCACGCCACCACCGATCCGGACTTCACCGTCAACCGCGCTGTCATCGTCGCTCGCCACCAGAAGGTTGGCACGGCCTTTTCCTTGCTGGGACACCCAGGCGATCATCCCAATGATGATGGCCACCAGGACAACGCCGGCCACAATCCACAGCCAGCTCTCTTCACGCCCGGGGAGGTGAGTCTGCCTGAAAGCATTCTCAGCGCCCGCCCATACTGAAGCAGACCAACCGTGCCACCATGTGGCCACCGCAGGCACGGTGGCCAACAGCACGAGAAGCAGTCCGATGGCCAGCAGCTTCACACCAATGATGAAAAGAAGTATGCGGTTAAGGGTCCGCGGTGTTCCGTTCACGCTCCGATCACCCCCGAGGACGCCAGATTTACCCTGACAGCTGGCATAGGCACCGGCGACATTTCCTCAAGTTCGGCCTGGACGGCAGTTAATACTGCTTCTTCGCTGACACGGCTGCCGGACGTTGGCCGCACGTTCACCACCACCAGTTGCCGTGAGACCACCACCATGACCTGTTCCTGGGTGACGTTCGCGGCAGTTCGTGCCCGACGTGCCAGTGCCGAGGCCAGGACCTCGTCATCAACCACGACGGCGGTGCGAGGGTCCCTGAGCAAGTGGCGGGCGCGCCTGCCCGGCAGGACGGCGTGCAGCAGGAAGAACAGCCCCACCATGGCGATTACCGCACCACTGGCCCCAAGCAGCAGCGGTGAGATGCCTTCCGGGAGGGCGATAATGCGCTCCGCGGCCGTGGTGGGATCGATAAGCCATGGCGGCTGCCCTATGGCGCGAACTCCTGCTTCGAGCAAAGCGTAACCGCAGAGCACGATCACCAGAACGGCCGCGATCACGGACGCTCCCGCGCGGGACGAATGCGTCTCACGGCGCAGGATACGGCTCATGCTCGGGTCTACCCCGGCCACCGGGCTTGCTCCCCTGTTCGGATCCGCTGCGTTCACTCGCTGTGTTTCCTGATCCTGGGTCACTGGACGCGGCCTCCCTCAGTGACGTGTGCTCCGCTGATTCTGATATCCACCCTGCTCAGTTGGGATCCGCTGAGCTGGGTCACGGTTTCAAGAACGAACGCCTTGGCTGCCACAGCGCGGTCCCAGATGGAGCCTCCAAAGCCTTGGACCCGCTGCGGATCACGCAACACATCTGTCAAAGCCGGGACGCTGATAGGTGCCACGATGGACAAAGCCAACAGGCCGTCGTCGTCCGCCCAATCAGCGCGGATGTGGCTGGCGTCAACGCCGAGCGCCTGCGCCGCGGCGGCCCGAGCCAACGATGTCAATGCCTGGGTACTGATCCGGTTATGGCCGGCCAGGCTGGTGGTGTTCTCCACAGCCTCAGCCACGCTCATGACGAAGAGCGCCGGCCCGTAATGGCGTCCAGCACACTGCGAAGATCCAGTTTGCCCTCAGCCGCGCGGCCGAGCAGGGCGCCTATGCCCATGAAAAGCAGGGAGATCAGGAAACCCCATAGCCCGAACGAGAAGGACATGAAAGCCACGAAAGCGCCGATACCAATTCCCACCACGGTCATGCTCATTGGAGTGCCTCCCTTTCCACTACCACTGCCTTGCTTCCGGCGGGTTTCGCCGGCGGTGCAATGAAAACATCAGTGATTTCGATATTGACCTCAATCACTTGAAGACCAACCAATTCCTCCACGGCGCGGTATACAGCGGCGCGGACCTGGTTAGCGACGCCGTGCAGGGGATGACCGTAGAGCGCAACCAAGGTGATGTCCACCGCCACTTGGGTTTCCCCCACCTCGGCGCGAACCCCTGCTGCGTGGTCCGAGCTGCCGACGGCGTCGCGAATAGCGCCCAGCGCTCGGGACGGAGCGGAGCCCAAGGAGTAGACGCCAGGCACTGTGCGGGCAGCGATACCCGCAACTTTGGCGACGGCGGCCTCGGAGATGATGGTGCGTCCGGTGCCAGGGATTTCGCCCCCGGGCACGGGATCAAGCTGCACATTCTGGTCTTCCATGGAGCACTCCCCTTCTCTTGATTACCACCCTAGCGTCTAGCTCCGACGCTTTGGGAGAAGCGTCGGAGGGAAGGGAACGCGCCCGGCTCCCGCTACGTGCAGTTCTTATCGATCCTGTCCTGGACGGGCTTCATAAGTTCCTCAAACTGCCCGTCACCGTACTTCCTGAAGTCCGAGCCGGCGGACTCCCTGAAAGCACGAAGTTTCTCGGAGGCTGGCTTCAGTTCTCCGGGCATTTTGCCCTCCATTTGCGACAATTCCTGCTCCCGTGGATGCACTCGGGTTCACGCTGGGATTCACGCCTAAGTCTGCATTCGAGGACACTTCCGCTGCGCGCGCCTGCCATGCCAGCGACGCAAGAATGCGCCGGTGACCTGTGCGGAGACCACAGGAAAGTTATCCACAAGCGAGAATTTCCGGCTGGGTTGCCAATGTTTGACCCACCTAGACTGACGCACAGATCACCGAAACAGCTGCTGGGGAGCCGCACCATGCCACGCCAAACGTTTATGTCCTTTCCTTCTGTCCGCGTCCGGCAGGCAGTAGCGGCTCTCGCCTTCGCAGTGCTTCTATGCGGTTGCCAAGGCAGTATCACGCCCGGCAGCCCAGCCTCCCCAACAGGCACGACGACGGCGACACCCACCTCGAGCTCTTCGTCACCGATTGCTCTGCCAGGGAGCGCGACCACAGAGACGGCGCCTGCCTTGTACAAACCCGCCGATGCCAAGGGGAAAGCACAGAACGTGCCCGTTCCCGTCATGCCCGACCTGGCGAAGGAGAACTCGAAGGCCGGACTGGAGGCGTTCATTGGGTACTGGTACGCGCAACAGAACTACGCTGCGGAGACCGGCGATCAATCTATGTGGTCCCAACTCAGCGCACCCGAGTGCCAGACCTGCAAGCGGATAGAGAAAGGCATCAGTGATAGCCACATCCATGGTCGGTGGTCGGTCGGCGGCAGCATCTCTATCCCGGCCATTGAGTCCCTGTGGTTAGACGGAGCAAGGAACCAACAAGCGAAGGTCCAAGTCATCCAAGAGCAGATCGACTACTTCAACGCTGATGGGACTCCGGGGCGTGCCTCGGAAGCGGCCACAAACTCTGCTTTTGGCCTATTCGCGACATATGGTTCCGCAGGTTGGACGGTGACCAACCTTGGCATCATCAACTAATCGTCCCGCTTGGCTAGTGCGCACGTCCTCAGTCGTAGCGATGTCGACCGTCATACTTTCACTCACGATATTCGGTCCCGCGCAGGCCGACACGGATTCCTGGGCAGGCTACAACAATCAGCAAGATGCCATTGACCTAACCAGCAGGTTCACAATCGACCCTGCAAGCGGGCAGCTAGAACCTCGTCTCGGCGGAACTTCAACCTCACCCGCAGCCGACGACCCCAATCAGTACATGGCCGATACCCATTGCCGGGCCGACGGTCCCGATACGAAGGACCCTGGCTGCGATGCCCTCGAATGCCCGGCCACCGCGCCCGGAGGCGAGGAGGGCACACCGGTCATTTGGAAGGAGGCCCCCAAAGCAATCACCAATCCGGGCTGGACGGACTGGATCCCGGTCAGCGGCCCGACGTGCCTCTATGACCCCGAACCCGAAAACGTCCTGCCCAAAATCGCCGCGCGGATCCTCACCGACTTCCGCCAACTACCCGTCAACCCCGGAAACCTCCAAGCCCAACCCTTCCCCCACACCCTCAAAGGCGGCCCCACCAACTTCTACACCACCACCAACGACCAAACCTTCGACCTCACCATCCTCGGCCAAACAGTCCACCTCAC